>Ga0307511_10001400_pt1 | contig 25444 bp, 28 predicted proteins | sample 13_EM_MG_FD_200266 | JGI IMG/M metagenome (GOLD analysis project Ga0307511, IMG submission 200266) | Populus trichocarpa ectomycorrhiza microbial communities from riparian zone in the Pacific Northwest, United States - 13_EM | ecosystem: Host-associated > Plants > Roots > Unclassified | place...
TGGGGCTCTCGCCCCACGCCCCAAGGCAGGGCGGGCTTCGCCCCCCTGCACCCCCACTTGGGGTGAGGGGTGGCAAAGGTGCAGGTCCTGGGGTGTCCGTGCTCTTGGGGGATCGCTGGCACGCTCTGGGCATCGTCTTGCTGTGACATTCCCTGGCGCGCTGACGTGCTCTTTTCTGAGTAGTTGTCGTGGGCTATCTAAAAACTGGGTAGGGAAACCGTCTAATGGGTGATGTCGGTCACTTATTGAGGGGGGATGGGGCCTGGGTGGCTTGGCGGGGGAAGGTGGGATTGACGATCGCCAGGGCGCGTTGCCAGGCCGACCAGGGGCTGGCGGCGGCGCGCCAGCCGGGACTGGACAACTCGAGTGGCCCATCAGGGCCGGGCACGGGGCGCAGCACCAGCACCGGGGCGGTGGACGCGGGGTGCATGGCGCAGCGCGGAGCGTAGAGATCGGTGAGAGTGAGGCCACTCTCGTCGAAATAGCGAACGTGATGTCCGTCGCCGGGCAGGCCGAACAGCGGGTGCATCAGCAGACGGGCCACCCGGCCGAGTGACGGTTGCGGCGTCCACTCGACCTTCGTCGTCTCGCAGCCTCTGGACCAGGCGACCGACCAGAGGGCGTCGCCGAAGATTCGGAAGCGGCGGAGCAGGGAGCTGTTCAGGCCGGCCGGGCCGGGCGCGCGGTGCCGGGTGTCCAAGGCCAACCGCTCGACATCGGTCAGCGGCGTCGGGTCGTTGCCGAGCCAGCGCAGCTCGCCCATGTCGGCCAGCGATTCGGCGAATGCCAGCGCGGCGGTCCACTGGCGGTAGGAGACGTTCGACAGGTGCACGGTCGCCGAGACGTCGTCGACCAGGTAGAGCTCCACATGCCGGCGGTGCAGGCGGGCGCGCAGGCCGGGGACGCCGACCAGCTCGTCCTGGGCGACGTGCGGCATCAGCTCGACCAGCAGCGGGCCCAGGGCGCCGCCCTCCAGGTGCACGACCAGCTCGTGGGCGTGCGGCCGGATCATGCGGAAGACCCGGGCAGGGCGCAGCAGATCGGCCGGCATGCGCAGGTGCAGGTAGTTCACGGCGCGGCCGGCGGCGGTGAGGATGCCGGACTCCAACTCGCGCTGGCCCTCCGTCGGGGCGTCGGCCAGCATCGCCTGGCGGACCCGGCCCGGGGGCGGGGGCAGCTCGTCGTCGCCGAACAGGCGGCCCACGTTGTCGTTGTCGAGGATCGTGTGCAGCTGGGCACGGTCGTCCGGGGTCAGCGGCTGAAGTCCCGCGGTGACCGCGGGCAGCAGCGTCGAATCGGTCTCGCCCGTGTACATGCGGCGCAGCATGGCCAGCCGTCGGACCAGGGAAAGTCGGTGTGGCATCGGGTCCTCGCTCCCCTCACCGCCCGGCTCGGCGAAGGGCGCGTGGAAGCAACCGTCGTCGAGTCACAAGAAAAACGGTGGTGCGCGGAGGCAGCCATCGGCGGTGCTTTCCACCCGTCTGCCGGGATTGGAAGGTGGACCTGCCGGACATCCGTTAGTGCCGGTGACGGACTGTACCGGTTATGTCACCTCGATTGTCCACGCCCCCGCCGACCGTTCGTCGCAGCGCGGGCCCGTCATCGTGCGACGAGCGGTCGACATTCACCCGTCCGGCGGCCTGCGCGGCTGGTCAGCGGCCTGAGTTCCACCAGTCGCGTGAACGCTAACGAAGCCGAATCCCAGGCAGATGCACGTGCATCAGCCTGGGCGTGACCACTGACCGACCGCCGACCGTCCGACGGAGCCGTTCACACGAACGGCAGCACCGCCGGGCCGAAGTCCGATTCCGGGCTGTCGACCGGTCACCGACCGCATGTTGCCGCCAGCCGCACACCCCCATGTAGCGCGGAATCCGGCCCGGTCAGACCTGGTACTCCAGTAACCGGAAGAAATCGCGACGGCGCAGTCGTCGAGGCTGATGAGGAGGCGAAGTTCGTGAGCCGCTCCGCTGGCAACACGGCAGCAGTCCACAAGAACGCCAAGACCCTGCCGTCCCGCGCGGTGCCCGCGGTCGAACTTCCGGCGCCGTCCGAGGAGCTTGCCGCCAAGGCGGTTGAACGACTCGGCTGGAAGGGCGTGCTGCTGCCGCAGCTCACCCTGCTCGGCCGGAAGGTCTTCGTGGTCGCCGAGCTCCTGCCCGACGCGCACGCCGAACGGCTGTGCTTCGGCGTCGGGCCGGTCGTCGACCGCACCACCGTCGCCACCTGGGTGTGGCCCGAGCTGGCCGGCAAGGTGCCGCCGGCCGCCGTGCGCATCGTCGGCGTGCTCGCCGTCGCCAAGCACTGGCGCACCGGTCTCGCCTCCGCCGTCCCGTTCGCGCTGCACGGCGACGCCGCCGTGGTGCTGCCCTCCTCCGTCGCGCTGACCGACGACTACCTGAGCAACTGCCTGCCGCGGGCCCGCCGCTACGGCCTGTCCATCGTCAGCGCCGACCCCGACGGCACCGTGTCCATGGACCTCGCCGGCACCCCGGAGCACGTCAGCCTCGACCAGACCGCCGTCACCCGTTGGGTCAACGAGGTCGTGTATGAGCAGGTGCTGGCCACCGCCAGCTGAACTAGTGTCGGTCCACATGCGCGTAGTGATCGCCGGCGGACACGGCCAGATTGCCCTTGAGCTGGAGCGACTGCTCTCCGCCCGGGGTGACAGTCCGGTCGGGTTGGTGCGAAACCCCGCCCATGTCGACGACCTGGCCGCCGTCGGAGCCGAAGCGGTGGTGTGCGACCTGGAGTCCACCACCGCCGACGAGCTCGCCGGTCATCTCAAGAACGCCGACGCCGTCGTCTTCTCCGCCGGCGCCGGGCCCAACAGCGGCACCTCCCGCAAGGACACCGTCGACCGCGCCGCCGCCGTGCTGCTCGCCGACGCCGCCGCGCTCGCCGGCATCCGCCGCTACCTGCTCGTGAGCTCCATGGGCGTCGGCCGGCCGCTCGCCGCCGGCTCCGACGAATCGTGGGCCGCCTACATGGCCGCCAAGACCGCCGCCGAGGACGCGGTCCGTGGCTACGACCTCGACTGGACGGTGCTGCGTCCCGGCGGCCTCACCAACGACGCGCCCACCAGTCGGGTCCGGTTGGAGACTCCGTCCACCATGCGTGGCACCGTCACCCGCGCCGACGTCGCCGCCGTGCTGCTCGCCCTGCTCGACGCGCCGGCCACCGCCGGCCTCACCCTGGAACTCATCGCCGGCGACACTCCGATCACCGACGCCGTCGCCGCCACGAGCCGCCCCTGACCCGAACTCGCGGCACCGGCTCACCACCCCGAATCCCGGCGGCCACCGCTCGTCTCCGGCTGTGAAAACAGCCCCCACCCAAACCCAGGGGGGCGACCCCGATGCCAGCCTACCGGCGGTGGGCAGTAGTCGATCTTCATGCGGGGTTGCCTGTGGATAACTCGGGTGGTTGTGGACAAGCGTTTGCGGAGGCTGTGAGCTGCGGAAATGGGGCGCATCGGCGGGCTTACGGGGCGGGTTGCCCCCATGACCGAATGTCACGGGGCGCCGAGAACCTGGTCCAGATAGGCGTTGCGGAACACGCCGGTCGGGTCGACTTTGGACCGTACGGAGCGGAACTCCTCGAAGCGGGGGTAGCGCTCGGCCAGGACCGAGGCGTTGAGGGTGTGCATCTTGCCCCAGTGCGGCCGCCCGCCGACGGCGCCGGCGATCTTCTCGAAGCAGTCGAAGTACTCCCAGAACGGCATGCCGACGTACTGGTGGATGGCGATGTAGGCGCTGTCCCGGCCGTAGGCGGTGGACAGCGGGATGTCGTCGGCGGCGGCCACCCGCACCTCGACGGGAACCATCACGGGGTGCCGCAGGCGGGGAATGGCGGCGCGAAATTCGCGGAGCACGTCGTGCAGTGATTCACGTGGAACGGCGTACTCGGTCTCGACGAACCGGACCCGCCGCGGGGTGGTGAACACGCGGAACGACTGGTCGCTGTACGAGCGCTCGGACCACAGCGAAGCGCAGACACGGTTCAGGGCGGGCACGACCGCGGGGGCGGCCCGGCCGAGCTTGCAGACCAGGCCGAAGGCGGCGTTCTCCATGACCTCGTACTCGTAGAACTGCCGGGCCCGGGACAGTGGCGCGGGAGTCTCGTCGGCGGGCAGTCGGATGTTGTGCTTGACCTGCACCCGGTCGCTGTGCGGGAACCAGTGGAACTCGACATGGTCCTCGGACGCGGTCATGTCGTCGAACCGCTCCAGGATCCCGTCCAACGGCTGCGGGAACTCCCGGGCGCGCAGGACGAACGCGGGCACGCACTGCAGGGTGACGGTGCTGATCACGCCCAGGGCGCCGAGACCGACGCGGGCCACGGTGAACAGGTCGGGGCGCTCGTCGGGGGAGCACTGCACGACCGAGCCGTCGGCGAGCACCAGCTCCAGGGCCTTGACCTGGGTGGACAGGCCGCCGAGCTGGGCGCCGGTGCCATGGGTGCCGGTGGAGATGGCCCCGGAAATGGTCTGGGCGTCGATGTCGCCGAGGTTGGCCATGGCCAGGCCGAGGCGGTGCAGCTCGACGTTCAACCGGTGCAACGGCGTGCCGGACCGGACCGTGACCAGGCCCTTCTCCAGATCGGCGCTGACCACGCCGGACCACTCGGCCAGGTCGATGGCGACGCCGTCCGTGGCGGCGATGCTGGTGAACGAGTGCCCACTGCCCCGCGGTCGAACGGTGAGGCCGTCCCGGGCCGCGACGGTCACAGCCTCGGCGATCTCGTCCACGTCACGAGGCCGGGCCACGTGCACCGGCTGCGACCGTGCTGTGCCCGCCCAGTTCCGCCACTGCGCCGGGCGTGCCGTGTCGCTGCCCAACCGGAGACGTCCGACCATCGTTGTCCTCCGCGAACCTGTGATGCGCTGCACACAAGCTAGGTGAAAAGTATTCACATTTCAATGCGTTCCGACGTACCGTTCAACTGTGTCACCGCAGCAGCAGCGCGTCCGGTTCGACTCCGCGACCGAGGGCTTCGACCCGCCGTTCGCCCTGGTCGACCTGGACGCCTTCGACCACAACGCCACCGAGCTGGTGCGACGGGCCGGCGGCATGCCGATCCGCGTCGCCAGCAAGTCCGTGCGCTGCCGCGCGCTGCTCGAACGAGTGCTGGCGGTGCCGGGCTACGCCGGCCTGATGACCTACTCGCTCGCCGAGGCGATGTGGCTGTTCGCTGAAGGCACGTGCGAGGACCTGCTGGTCGGCTACCCGACAACCGACCGCGCGACGTTGCAGAAGCTCGCGGTCGACGAGGCGGCGCGCAACGCCATCACGATCATGGTCGACTCAGTCGACCACCTCGACCTGGTCGACGACGCGCTCGGCCCGGGCCACCCGGACATCCGGGTCTGCCTCGAGCTCGACGCCTCCTGGCGACCGCTCAACGGATCACGCCGGCTGCACGTCGGCCCGCTGCGCTCGCCGGTGCACACCGCGGCCCAGGCCGCGGCGCTGACCAGGCGAATCGTCGACCGGCCGGGCTTCACGCTGGTCGGGATCATGGCTTACGAGGGGCAGATCGCCGGCATCGGCGACGCCCCGCCCGGCAACCCGCTGCGCGGCGTGGCGGTGCGTTGGATGCAGGGCAAGTCGGCGGCCGAGCTGGCCGAACGGCGGGCGGCGGTGGTCGCGGCGGTCCGAGCGCTGGCGCCGCTGGAGTTCGTCAACGGCGGCGGCACCGGCAGCCTGGAACTGACCTCCGCCGAGCAGGCGGTCACCGAGGTCGCGGCCGGATCCGGCCTGCTGGGACCGACGCTGTTCGACGGCTACCGGTCGTTCCAGCCCAGGCCGGCCGCCCTGTTCGCGCTGCCGGTGGTGCGCCGCCCCGGCCCGAACGTGGCCACGCTGTTCACCGGCGGCTACCCGGCGTCCGGGCCGATCGGTGAGGACCGGCTGCCGTCCCCGTATCTGCCGGCCGGGCTGAAGCTGACCAAGCTGGAGGCCGCCGGCGAGGTGCAGACGCCGGTCACCGGCAAGGCGGCCGACCGGCTGCGGATCGGGGACCGGGTCTGGATGCGGCACGCCAAGGCCGGCGAGCTGGCCGAGCGGTTCCGCGAGTTTCACCTGGTCCGGGGCTATCAGGTGGAGCGAACGGCCCCCACCTACCGGGGTGAGGGCCAGGCGTTCGGCTGAGCTACTCCGGCTCACCCAGGCGGGTCGACAGGTAGCCCTTGATCAGGGCCTTGGCCTCGTCGACCACGATCTGGTCGCCGCGGTCGTTGCGGCGGAAGGCGAACTTCAGCACGCCGTCCGCCGCCTCGATGGCCACCGCGACCGGCAGCTGGAGCTCGGCCATCGAGCGGCCGAACCGCTCGGAGATCAGCGAGGCCAGCCCCTCGGCGATCACCGCGTTGTTGTCCTTGCCCTCGTCCAGCAGCCGGGTGTCCACCACGTCGCCGAAGTGCAGCCGGCTGAACGCCGGCACCGTGCGGTGCATCTCCACGTACACGTCGAACATCGAGTCGACGGCGTCCCACCAGTGCTCCAGCTCGGCCGAGTCGAAGCGCTGCACCACGTTGGCCATGAAGCGCTCCAGGTTGCGCAGGGTCAGCGCCTGCACCACCGCGCGCTTGTCCGGGAAGAACTGGTAGAGCGAGCCGACCGCGACGCCGGCCCGCTCGGCGATCAGCGTGGTCGTCACGCCGTCATAGCCCAGCTCCTCGATCAGCGAGGCGCACGCCTCGAGCATGCGTTCCACCCGCTGGGCGCTGCGCTGCTGGACGGGCTTGCGACGCAGCGGACCCACGTCGGCGGTCAGGTCGGCGGACACTCGGACTCCTTGGCTGGCGGCTGTGACAGGCATTCTCGCCTGTGGCGGTGAAGAGCACTTCCCTGTGACTCCCCACACGCCTACGATCCGAACAAATTTCATGTCTACTCGGCGGTAGTGCAAGTCTCAGAGGTGGTGCCATGAGCGAGCCCGTCCTCCCATCCTTCCCCGACACCTTCTTGTGGGGTGTCTCCACCTCGGCTTATCAGGTGGAGGGTGCCGTCTCTGAGGGTGGCAGGGGCAGGTCGGTCTGGGACACGTTCTGCGAGACACCCGATCGGGTGTTCTCCGGACACAGCGGCGCGGTCGCCTGCGATCACTACCACCGCTACCCGGAGGACATCGGCCTGATGCGCGACCTGGGGGTCGGCGCGTACCGATTCTCGATCGCCTGGCCGCGAGTGCAACCCGAAGGCGCCGGCGCGGTCAACGCCGAGGGGCTGGACTTCTACGACCGATTGGTGGACGCCCTCTGCGAGGCCGGCATCAGCCCGGTGGCCACCGTCTACCACTGGGACACGCCGCAGCCGATCGAGGACGCGGGCGGCTGGCTCAACCGGGACACGGCCAAGCACTTCGCCGAGTACGCGGCGATCGTCGGGGCCAAGCTGGCCGACCGGGTGCCGATGTGGATCCCGATCAACGAGCCGATGGTCACCACGGTCTACGGCTACGGCATCGGCGAGTACGCGCCGGGCCAGTTCCTGCTGATGGACGCCATCCCCGCCGCCCACCACCAGAACCTGGCGCACGGCCTGGCCGTGCAGGCGCTGCGGGCCGCCGGCGCGAAGCAGATCGGCACCGCCAACCTCCACGGCCCGATCTGGCCGGCCACCGACCAGCCCGGCGACCGCGAGGCCGCGGCCCGGGGCAGCGACCTGCTCAACTGGCTGTACACCGACCCGATGCTGGCCGGGACCTACCCCGAGTCGATGCACCCCTACCTGCCGGCGGGCTTCGCCGACGACCTGCCGGCGATCAACGCCCCGCTCGACTTCTACGGCGTGAACTACTACGAGCCGACCCAGGTGTCCGCCCCGTCGGAGGGCAACCCCTTGCCGTTCGACCTGGGCCAGGTCGAGGGTTACCCGATGACCACCAACGGGTCCCCGGTGGTGCCGGACGGGCTGCGCCAGTTCCTGGTCCAGCTGCGCGACCGGCACGGCGACCGGCTGCCGCCGGTGCAGATCACTGAGAACGGGTGCAGCTTCGACGGCATCGAGGACCGGGCCCGCATCGACTTCATCGCCGAGCACCTGAGGGCGCTGCGGCTGGCCATGCACGAGGGCGTGGACGTGCGCGGCTACTTCGTGTGGTCGCTGCTGGACAACTTCGAGTGGTCCAAGGGCTACCAACCCCGGTTCGGCCTGGTCCACGTCGACTACGAGACGCAGCGGCGCACACCCAAGGCGTCCTTCACGTGGTTGCGAGAACTGATCAGAGGTGAGCACTGATGGCGCAGGCCGCAGAGGTCGACGGGGCCGGACCGTTCGACGACGAACCGGGTGCGCTCGCCGAACCCGTGATCAAAGTCCGCGGTGGCTGGACGACGCTGCTGTTCCTGGCCAACCTCGGGCTGTGGCTGGGCATCTACGCGCCGATCCAGGTGCTGCTGCCCGAGCAGGCCCAGCTGCTGGCCAGCACCGACAAGGAAGCGGTGTTCAGCCTGGTCACGGGCATCGGCGCGCTGGTCGCGCTGGTCGCCAACCCGGTGATCGGCGCGCTGTCCGACCGCACCTGCTCGCGGTGGGGCCGGCGGCACCCGTGGACGCTGGCCGGCGCGGTGCTGGGCGGGATCGGCCTCGCGGTGCTCGCGATCGCGCCGAACATCGTGGTCATGGTGATCGGCTGGTCGCTGGTGCAGGCTGGGTTGAACGGCATGCTGGCCAGCCTCACCTCGGCGTTGCCCGACCGGGTGCCGGTCGAGCAGCGGGCCGAGGTCGGCGGCTTCATCGGCATCAGCCAGATGCTCGGCACGGTCGCCGGCGCCGCCCTGGTGTCGGTGGTGATCACCAGCCTGGCCGGCGGTTACGTGGCGTGCGCGGTGCTGGTGGTGCTGGGCGCGCTGGCCTTCGTCCGGTTCACGCCGGACGCCTCGCTGCCCCGGCGGTTCCGGCCGGACGGCGGCCTGCGGCAGATGCTCGGCGCGCTGTGGATCTCCCCGGTCCGGCACCCCGACTTCGGCTGGGGCTGGGGCACCCACTTCATGGTCAACCTGGGCAACGCCCTGGGCACGCTCTACCTGCTGTACTTCCTGGCTGACGCGGTGCACTACCCGGGCGACCCGGTGGACGGGCTGCTCATCCTGATGGTGCTGTACGGCATCGCGCTCACCATCGGCGCCCTGGTCGCCGGCCGGATGTCCGACCGCTCCGGCCGGCGCAAGTCGTACGTGGTGGCCTCGGCGGCGGTGATGGCCGTCGCCGCCGTCATCCTGGTGATCTGGCCGACCTGGACCGCGTCGCTGATCGCCGCCCCGCTGCTCGGCCTCGGCTTCGGCGTCTACTGGGCCGTTGCGCTGGCCGTGCTCACCCAGGTGCTGCCGGCCGCCTCGAACCGGGCCAAGGACCTCGGCGTGATCAACATCGCCAACGCGTTGCCGCAGGTCATCGCCCCGGTGGTGGCCGGCCTGGTCCTCCAGGCGGCGGGCGGCTACGGGGCGCTGTTCGGGCTGTCGGCCATCGCCACGGTCGCCGGCGGCGTCATGGTGACGAGGATCAAGGCCGTGAAATGAAGACCGGTTGAGGTGCCTGTCCGGGGAAAACAGGCACCCCAACCGGGGTTGGTGGCCGCGGACCGTCACCGGTTCGGGGTAGGCACTCGAGGCGCCACTCAGCGCCGGCCCGCGGAAATCTGTGGAGTTATCTGGCCAGCGACCCGGTACGTCGCGGTCGGGGGTTCGCACGTCCCCGGGTCGCCGGCCGGTGGCGGAGGATCAGCGTTCCCGGGTCGGGGTTTCCGGGACGCCGACGCCGCCAGCTAGTGGGCCACCGCTACGGAGCGGTGACGGGACCCGCGCGGCGCCGGTGCGGGCTGCTGCGGGCTGAGCATGTGTCGGGCCGGCCGCGGCGCGAGACCGCCGGCGACCAGGTGTTCGTAGGCGGCGCGCCACACGGAGCACGGCGACTTCTGCTGCCGCCACCGGGTGGAGCACTCCGGGCAGTTGCCCTTCTCGTCGGGTTCGTGCGCGGCCAGCAGGGCTCGCCAGCCGTCGGTCAGGCGGGGCAGTTCGGAGCGTGCGACGGAGAGCAGGGACGGCGCGTCCGCCCGGTTGGCCAGCTCGGACAGCATGTCCAAGCGTTCCCACACGGCGTTGCGGAGCACCTGGCCGAGTATCTCGTCCACCTGTACGTCACCGTCACCTTTCCGCCTGATCGGCGGCCTCGCGCAGGACCGTCCGCAGCTGGCCGAGCTGGCCTGCGGACAGGACCGCGGTCTCCCCAGGAGGGCCCATCAGGACCACCCTGCCCTTGTCCACCACAACGGTGAGGCACCGTTCCCGGTTCACCACGTCGCGGCAGTGGACCTGCCATGCGCGTCGCCCGTCGAACGAGCTCGTGGCCTGCTCGGCGCGCGTCTCCCGGGTCATCCCCTGGACTCGTCCGATCAGTTCCACTTGCTGTGTCCCTCCGTGTGCGACCGCTTACGGAAAACTAGATTGCGCGTACATCAAACGTTGTGGGGCGTCACAGCGCTGATCGGTGGGAGCGGCACGATGAACGGTCACTGGGGTTCGGTGCGACCGATCAGCCTCGCCGATCAGCCCTTCTCGGCCGGGCAGAGCAGCCCTTACGCTTCGAACGACGCCCAACGGACCGTGAGGGGGCGCAATTGAACACCGTCGGTTCCCAGAGCTCGCCCGTTACGCCGGACAACTGGGAGCGCCAGGAGATGCGCGACGCGCTGGCCAACCGGGATGTCAGCTCGGTGTACCGGCAGTTGCGCCGCGTTGGCGTGTCCCAGCGGCAGATCGCGGCCTTGACCGGCCAGTCGCAGTCCGAGGTCTCGGAGATCCTCAAGGGTCGCCAGGTGATGGCCTACGACGTGCTGGCCCGCATCGCCGACGGCCTCGGCGTGCCGCGCGGCTACATGGGCCTGGCCTACGACGAGACGACGGCCCTCAAGGTCGCCGGCAGCGTCGACGAGGCCGAGCAGCGGGAGGACGAGGAGGTCAAGCGGCGGCGCTTCCTGCAGCACGCGGCCTCCGTCACGATGGGCGCCCAGGTGCTGGGCCCGGACAGCGGGGCGTGGGTGCCGACCGCGGCCCAGACGCCGACGCCGAACCGGATCGGCACCACCGACGTGCGGCAGATCGAGGCCGCGACCAGGGCGCTGCGCTCGCTGGACTACCAGTACGGCGGCGGGTTCTGCCGGGACGCGGTGGTCGCCCAGCTGTCCTGGACCCGCCAGCTGCTGGAGGTGGAGGCGGCCGAGCCGGTCAAGCACCGCCTGTTCAAGGCGGTCGCCGACATGCACAGCCTGGCCGGCTGGACCTCGTTCGACACCGGCCTGCTGGACTCGGCCCGCACGCACTTCGCCAAGGCCCTGGAGCTGGCCAAGATGGGCGGCGACAACGGCCTGGTGGCCAACATCCTGTACCGGATGGGCCGCGTCTACCTGCACAACGACGCCGCCGGCGAGGCGCTGAAGATGTTCCAGCTGGGCCAGATCGCCGCCCAGGAGTCCGGCTCCGCGCTCACGGTGGCGGTGCTGTGCGCCAACGAGGCGTGGGCCTACGGCATGCTGGACCGGCCCGACCAGGTGCAGCGCATGATCAGCCGCACCCGCGACGAGTTCGAGCGGGCGCAGAGCGAGGAAGCGCCCAGCTGGGTCAAGTTCTTCGACGTCAACGACCTGCACGGGATGATCGGCTCGGCCCTGTCGGCGCTGAGCAAGTTCGACGACAACCGGGTCAAGTACGCGCCGCTCGCGGTGAACGAGCTGATCAAGTGCACCGAGGGCTACGAGAGCAACATGCAGCGAACCCACGTCTTCGGCCTGTCCATGCTGGCGGAGAACCATATGCGCGTCGGCGACGTAGACCAGGGCGTGAAGATCGGCCACGGCGCCATGAAGCTGGGCGAGTCGATCAAGTCCAAGCGGATCTCGGACCGGTTGATGCCGCTCCAGCTGGAGGCCGCTCGGCGCAAGAACAACTCGGCGGCGCTCGACCTCGCCGAGCGGATCAAGGTGTATCGGACGGTATGACCAAGTGACTGCTTCGTTGTCGGACGGACGCTCCACCAGGGATCGGCTACGCGCCGTCCTCGGTCAGGCGTGCGCGGAGGTCGGGCTGGACGCGACCGGTGCGGAACTCATCCGGTTCGTGAACAACGCTGTCTTCCGGCTGGCCCGCCACCCGGTCGTGGTGCGGATCGTGCTCACCCCGGGGCTTCGGCACCGGGCCGACAACGTGGTGAACGCCGCCCAGCTGCTGTCCGACTACGGCGTGCCGGCCGTCGAGCTGCTGCCCGAGGTGCGCCAGCCGCTGCACATCGGCGAGCACTCGGCGACGTTCTGGCAGGAGGTGCCCGACACCGGGGACGAGCCGACCGCCGTGGAGCTGGCCGACCTGCTGCGGCAGATGCACGAGATCCCGGTCGAGGACGCCAACCTGCCGGAGTGGAACCCGATCGACGACCTGCGCCGCCGCATCCGGGACGCCGAGGGCTGGGACCCGGATGACGTGGAGTTCCTGCTGCGCCGGTGCGACGACGTGGAGACCCGGCTGGCCGAGGTGCGCTACGAGCTGCCGCCGGGCGTGGTGCACGGCGACGCGCACCTGGGCAACCTGATCACCACCCCGGGCGGCACGGTCCTGTGCGACTTCGACACCACCTGCGTCGGGCCGCGCGAGTGGGACCTGGTGCCGATCGCCGTCGGCCAGCTGCGGTTCCACCACACCGTGAACAAGCACGCGATCCTGGCCGAGGCCTACGGCTTCGATGTCACCCGGTGGGATGGTTTTGCGGTGCTGCGCGAGGTGCGTGAGCTCAAGCTCACCGCCGCTGTGCTGCCGATTGCCCGCAGCAACCCGAACATCCGCTCCGAGCTGCGCCGCCGACTTCGCTCGGTTCGTGTCGGCGACACCTTCACCAGGTGGGTCCCTTACCGGTAGCGTCACATCCCGGTAACGCGGTGCCCAACCGGTACGACGTCACAGGCATCGTGTCAACGACGCTGCGAGGTGGGCTGCGACGGTGAAGGGCCAGGCGGGTACGCGGATGTTCGCGTGGCGGGGGTGGCGCACCCGACGTGCGCTGCGTACGGCGCAACTGCTCGACGAGGTCGTCGACAGTCAGTTGCCGCTGCTCACCGCGCTGCCGGAGGGCCGACGCCGCCGTTCCGCCGACTACCTCGCGGAACTGGTGATGCTGTCCCAGGCCTATCGGCACTACGCCGCCGGCTGGATCGACCGCCGCGAGCTGGACCGCCGTGGGCACGGCGTGCTCGACCGGCTCGGCGAGCTGCGGGCCACGCCGTCCGCCGCCCAGGTCACCGACTGCGACTGAGCTGCTCACGGGCCTTCTCGATCAGATCCGTTCGCCCGGTCTCCAGGCCGTACAGGCCGGTGATCACCGGTTCCAGGGACGCGCGCAGCGCGATGTGCTCCCGCATGCCCGGCCAGACATGCCCGCCATGCCGCTCGTAGTCGGCCAGCAACCGCTCGAAGACCGCCGGCGCGAGGTAGGCGTAGGGGTCCACGAAGTCCATCGACGGATCGCCGATCGTCGCGTCCGCCCAGTCGATCAGGCCCACCAGCCGGCCGCCGTCGACCAGCAGGTGCTGCGGATGCAGGTCGCCGCGGGCCAGCACCATCGCCTGCGGCCAGCGGTCGGTCGCGTCCAGCCAGTCCTGCCAGCGGCGCAACCGCTCGTCCGCGATCACGTAGTCGGCCCGTGCCTGCGTCACGAGGTCGGCGATCCACTGCCGCTGCCGGTCCGGGTCGAACGCCGGGACGCCGAGCGCTCGCACCGGCCCGGTCGGCAAGGCGTGCATGATCGCGATGGTGCGCCCGAGCAGGTCGTCGGTCGGCGCCCAGTGCCCGTCGGCCTGCACGCCCGGCAGCCGCGGGTAGGCGATCAGCGTGTCGGTGCTGATCCGCCAGTCCGGCACCGCGACCGGCAGCAGCGGTCGGACGTGGTCGAGCAGTCGCCCCTCGGCCGGCAGGTAGAGGCCGTCGGTGTGGCGGGGCGCCCGCAGGATCCACCTCGTGCCGTCGGCCGCGGTCGCGTGGAGGACCAGATAGTCCCAGCCGGACTGGTCGATCTCGGGACGATCCAGCAGGTCAAGGCCGTTTTCCTTGGCCTCGCGAAGCATCGACTCGACTGAGGGTGGCACGGATTCCACGCTATCGGGGTCTGGCAATCGAGTTACCGAAAGGTATTCTTACTGGCAGTAGGTTATGGGGAGGTGGGTCTGGTGAGCCTGGCTTATGACCGCGTCGGTTCCGGCGCTCCGCTCGTCCTGCTGCACGGCGTCACCCATCGCCGGCAGGCCTGGGCGCCGGTGGTGGACCTGCTCAGTCCGCACCGCGAGGTGATCCTGATCGACCTGCCCGGGCACGGCGAGTCCGGGCCGCTCGTCCGGGACGGCCGCACCGCGCTGGCCCAGACCCTCGACGAGCTGGTCCAGCTGTTCGAACGGATCGGCGTGCCCCGCCCGCACGTCGCCGGCAACTCGCTCGGCGGCCGCATCGCCCTGGAGCTGGCCGCGCTGGGCGCCGTCCGCTCGGTGACCGCCCTGTCGCCCGCCGGCTTCTGGCGTGCCAACTGGGACTTCGCGTACACCCGGGCCGTGTTCGGCACCATGCGCGGCATCGGCCGGGCACTCGAACCGGCCGTGCCCCGGCTCGTGCACCACACCGCCGGCCGCGGTCTCATGTACGCCGCCATCGTCGCCCGCCCCAGCCGGCTCGACCCGACGCAGGCCCTCGACGACTTCGAGGCGTTCAAGATCGCCTGGCCCTCGTACAAGCTCATCGTGCGCGAGGGCACGCCGTTCGCCGAGCAGATCCCCGACGACATCCCGACCACCGTCGCCTGGGGCACCAAGGACGCCATGCTCCCGCCCTACCAGGCCAAACGCGCCCGCCGGGCGCTGCCCAACGCCCGGCACCTGTCGCTGCCCGGCTGCGGTCACGTGCCCATGAGCGACGATCCCGAGCAGGTCGCCGCCGTGTTGCTGGAGGGCAGCGCCCACTGAGTCCCTGCTATCCGGGATGACGGCCGCCGCGGGCGACCTATGATCCGTTCCGGGGAGGCCGGCATGAGCGTGGAAACGGTCACGGAGTTCGAGAAGACGGTCGAGAAGTGCCGGGCGCGGGCGGCCGAGGACCCCTCGCACCTGCCCGAGCTCGCCTCGGCGCTGGCCGCGCTGGGCGTGGCCTACCACGACCATGCCCGCTATCCCGACGCCGTCGCGCTGACCGAGGAAGCCGTCGAGACCTGGCGTCGGACCGCGGGCGAGCACCGCTCGGAGCTGACCGCCGCGCTGACCACCCTGAGCGGCTACTACGTCGTGATCGGCCTGGACGAGGAGGCGGACGCCGCCGCCGGGGAAGCCGCCGAACTACGCCAAGCTCGCCCTATCTGAACTGGAACAACCGCCCGCCACTCCCTGGGGGGCGTGCCCCGGACCAGCGTACCGCCACACGGCTGAGAATGATCTTGCGGTAGGGGTGGCTGTGGACAAGTCGGGGGCTGTGGACAAGTAGGAAATCCGCAGGTCAGACGACCGGGGCCCGGGTGAGCACCACGGCCAGGCCGTAGGCCAGGCCCATGACGGCGATCTCGAAGGTGAGCCAGCCGGCCAGGGCGGGCAGGCGCTGGTGCTGCTCGACCAGGGGCATCAGGCGGAAGCGGATGTTGGCGCCGAGCAGGCCGAGGGCGGCGAAGCAGGCGATCTTGCCGAGGACGATCCAGCCGTAGTGGGTGACGAACAGGCCGGTCCAGATGCTGACGCCGGGGGTCTCGACCAGGGTGATGACCGCGTTGACCAGGCCGGTGACGCCGACGGCGATCAGGCAGACGGTGGCCAGCCTGGAGAACTTGGGCAGGGCCCGGGCCAGCAGGGAGCGGTTGGTGAGCACGAGCACGCCGAGGGCGAGCAGGCCTCCGGTCCAGCCGGCGGCGGCCATGACGTGCAGCTCCATGGAGACCATGCTCAGCCCGTGCCCGCCCCAGGCCAGCCCGAAGTTGGAGGCGTGGCCGGTGACGGGAATGGGCAGCAGGCCGAACACGGACAGCACGATCCGCAGCTCGGCCGGGACCTTCTCGCCATGGCGCAGGGCGAGCACGGCGAACAGCAGGTAGACCAGGGCGATCACGGCACTGATCACCAGGGCCTGGCCGGCGCCGATGGTGGAGACGTACTCGACGACGGTGCCGACGGTCGGGATCTCGCCGGGGCGAAGGTCGGCGGCGGCGAAGACCAGGGACAGCAGGGCGGTGACGGCCCAGGCGGCGGAGCTGACGACGGCGCCCCGCCGGGCGGTGTTCAGCACCGGCTCGGACTGCTTGGGACGGTCGAAGCCGAGCAGCATGGGCAGCACGCTCAGCCCGACCGTCACCAGCGCGGACACGTCGAGCAGCACCCGCACGACGGGCAGCCCGAACCGGACCATCGCGCCGGGCTCGGCGACGCCGGGCACCGGGGCCTCGCCGGTGAGCGAGGTCCCGATCAGCACACCGGCCAGGGCCGTCAGCAGCAGGCCGACGGCCAGCCCGTAGTTGGGCCGCGCGATGGTCCGGGGAGTGGTCACTTCGCGCCGTCCTCCGGGGCCCGGCCCATGCGCAGCGCGACGAATACGCCGGCGCCGAGCAGCACGACACCGCCGACGATCCACGGCCACACCGGCACGGAGCCGTCGGAGCCGTCGGCCGAGGCCTGGGCGTCGGAGGCGGCGGTCGGCGTCGCCGGCGTGCCGGTGCCGGCCTTGGTCAGGGTGAACTTCACCGCGCCGGACACCGGGTGGCCGTCGGCGGACAGGATCCGGTAGCCGACGGTGTACTGCCCGGCCGCGCCCAGCGGCCGCACCGGCGCGCTGATCACGTTGCTGTCCACCTTGGCCGGGCCCGCCTCCCAGCGGGTGCTGTTCGGCCCGGTCACGGTGATCACGTCGAAGTCACCCTGCTGGATCGGCAGGTCGAAGGTGAGGCTGACGGTCGACGGACCGGCCTCCATCGACGTGCCGTCCTTCGGGTCGCTGCCGACCAGCACGTTGTGCGCGAACGCCGGCCCGGCCAGGCCGACCATTCCTGCGCCGGCCAGCAGCAGGCACGCCAGCAGCCGCTTCACTCCGACTTGCCCCCGGTCTCGGTGGTGGACTCGGTTGAGGAGGACTCGGCCGCGGTCGCCGAGGAGCTGGTCGCCGAGGAACTGGTCGCGGCGGAGCCGGCCGTGGCGACGGCGGGACGGCGGCTGCGCAGCACCGCACCCACGCCGAAGCCGACCCCGATGGCGCCGACCAGCAGACCGGCGCCGCCCAGCCAGCGGGCGGTGTTGTCGGAGACGGCGGTGCTCGACGCGGTGTCGGTGACGCCGGTCGCGCCCATGGCCGACATGTCCATCACCCCGGGCGCGTTCGCCTTGGTCTGCAGCTTGATCGACGGCGACGGGTGCTCGGGCTCCTTCTGCCCGGCCGCCGGCGGCGCGTCGGTCCAGTTCACCACGACGCCGTTGTCGTAGGTCTGCACGGCCGGGAACTGGAGCTCGTCGGTGTCGTCGGGCAGCGGTCCGGCCGACACGGCGAACTCCTGGAACTCGCCGGGGTTGATCCGGGTGCCGGGGTCGGCGGTCCAGGTGATCGTCTTGACCGCCTTCTTCACGTCGAGGTTGTTCTCCTTGATCGTCGCCGGCAGCGGCTCGACGTCGACCGCGCCCTTCCAGCCCGGCACCGGCCGGACGGAGGCGCCCGGGATCGGGTACGAGTCCGGGAAGGTGACCTGGAGCTTCACCGTGCCGGCGTTGTCCTCCTCGTTGGGCACGCGGAAGGTGATGACCGCGTAGCTGCCCTGGACGGCGGTGGTGACGTTGGCGGTGACGTGCGCGAACGCGCCGGGGGCGGTGACCAGGGCGACCGCGCCGGCGACGGCGAGCACGCCGCCGGCGCGCAGCGCGAAGCGGGTTGTCGACATAGGTGTGTTCTCTCCTGAATGAGAAGTGACTGGGGTATGGGGGATTCAGGAGAAAACCGGGGGACCGCGGCGGCCGAGCGAACGGCTGAACAGCACGTCCAGGACATGGCCGGACGGGCGGAAAACGACCGAGGCGACCGCGACCCGATCGGGATGGGGGAAGGACGGCACGCGCGGCAGCAACCGGCGGACCGCGCCGGCGACCGCGACGATGGCGGCGTCGGCCTTGGCCAGCATCATGGCGGTCAGCAGCAGCGCGACCAGGTGCGTGCCGGTCATCAGGCCGGAGCCGAACGCCGAGTCGCCGTGCATCACTGACAGCAGCACGTGCTGGGCGAGCTCGGCCGCCCCGAGGGCGCCGACGATCGTCCAGCCGCTGTGCCAGCGGTCGGCGAGCGCCGTGCCGGCCAGCGCGATCAGCAGGCTCAGCGGCAGCACCGGCAGCGTCTCTGGCCAGCCGCCGCCGGCCACGCCGTGCGCCGTGACGGCCAGCGTGGTGGAGCTGACGGCGAGCATGGCGCCGCGCAGTAAGCGCACGGGGCCGGTGAGCTGCTGCCGTCTGGACACATCGGTGAGCGTAAGGGCTCCCTCTCATCGATCCGAATGGTGGTTTGTTCTTACTCCATTTGGGTATCCAGGGCGTCATGGGTGTGTGGACGTATGTAAACGCGCGCTGGCAGGCCCTGCTGATGGACTCCTACCTCCATGCCAGCGCCGTGGTTCAGGCCACACTGCTCGCCACCGTGCTCGGCGTCGGGCTGGGCGTGGCGGTCTACCGAAGTCCCGTCGGCTCGGCCGTGGCCACCGCGCTGACCAGCGCGATCTTGACCATCCCCTCGTTCGCGCTGCTGGGCCTGCTCATTCCGGTGCTGGGGCTGGGCGTGCCGCCGACGATGGTCGCGCTCGTGCTGTACGCGCTGCTGCCGATCGTGCGGAACACGGTGGTCGGGCTGAACGGAGTGGACCCGGCGGTGGTGGACGCGGCCCGCGGCATCGGCATGGGCCGGCTGCGCGTGCTGACCAGAGTCGAGCTGCGGCTGGCCTGGCCGGCGGTGCTGGCCGGCATGCGGGTCAGCACCCAGCTGCTGATGGGCATCGCGGCCATCGCCGCGTATGTGAAGGGCCCGGGACTGGGCAACCTGATCTTCAGCGGGCTGTCCCGGGTGGGCAGCGTCAACGCCGTCGACCTCGCGCTGGTCGGCACCATCGGCGTGATCGTGATCGCATTGCTGCTGGACGGCGTCTACGTGCTCGTCGGCCGGCTGACCACATCGAGGGGCATCCGTGACTGAGCAGCAGGCCGTCGACATCGAGCTCGAGAACGTCACCAAGCGCTATCCGGGCGGCCGGCAGGCGGCGGTCGAGGACTTCAGCATGACCATCTCGGCCGGCGAGATCGTGGTGTTTGTCGGCCCGTCCGGGTGCGGCAAGACCACCACCATGAAGATGATCAACCGCCTGATCGAGCCGTCCTCGGGCCGGATCACCATCGGCGGCCGGGACGCGCTCTCGCTCGATCCGGACGAGCTGCGCCGGGGCATCGGCTACGCGATCCAGCAGGCCGGCCTGTTCCCGCACCTGACCGTCGGCCAGAACATCGGCCTGGTCCCGGGCCTGCTGGGCTGGCCCAAGCCGAGGACCACGGCCCGGGTGGAGGAGATGCTCGACCTGGTCGGACTGGACCCGGGCGAGTTCCGCGACCGGTTCCCGCGCCAGCTGTCCGGCGGCCAGCAGCAGCGCGTCGGCGTCGCCCGGGCCCTGGCCGCCGACCCGCCGGTGCTGCTGATGGACGAGCCGTTCGGCGCGGTGGACCCGATCACCCGCGGCAATCTCCAGGACGAGCTGCTGTCGCTGCAGTCCGAGCTGCACAAGACGATCGTGTTCGTCACCCACGACTTCGACGAGGCGGTGAAGCTGGGGGACCGGATCGCGGTGCTCGGGCCCCAGTCCAGCATCCTCCAGTTCGACACCCCGGAGGCGATCCTGGCCGCCCCGGCCAACGACACCGTGGCCGGCTTCGTCGGCGCCGGCGCCTCGCTCAAGCAGCTGACCCTGCTGCGGGTCCGGGACGTCGAGCTGGACGAGGTCGAGACGGCGACCCTGGACGAGCGGCCCGAGGACGTGCTGGCCCGGCTGGTCGCCCAGGGGCGCAACTACGCGCTCGTGCTGGACAACCGGCGGCGGCCCAAGCGCTGGGTGCACCGGCGCGACCTCAACGACGGGTCGCTGGCCACGGCCGGCCGGTCGGTGAACGACCAGGTCAGCCGGCAGTCCACGGTGCAGGACGCGCTGGAGGCGATCCTCACCGAGGGCGGCTCGGTGCCGGTGGTCGGCACCCGCGGCGAGTACGTCGGCGCGGTCGGCATCGACACCGTGATGGACGTCGTCCGCAAGCTGCGTGAGGAGCACGAGCATGCCTGACCGCTCCGACCGGATCCGGCTGTTCGCGCAGCCGGTCGTGGTGCTCGCGGTGGTCGCGGGCGTGCTGGTGTGGGAAAGCACCCGGCAGCTCGACGACATCGAGCAACGCAACATCAACTTCCGCACGCTGATCGAGCTGACCTGGCAGCACCTGCTGCTGGCGGTGGCCGTCACGGCGGTGGTGGTGCTGGTCGGCGTGCCGCTGGGCGTCGTGCTGACCCGGCGCTGGGCCCGGTTCGCCGCGCCGGTCGTGCTGACGCTGGCCAACATCGGGCAGGCCGCGCCGGCGATCGGCCTGATGGTGCTGTTCTTCCTGGTCACGGCCAGCACCGGGTTCTGGGTCGCGGCGCTGCCGATCGCCCTGTACTCGCTGCTTCCGGTGCTGCGCAACACCATCGTCGGCATCCGAGGTGTCGACCCGACGCTGATCGAGGCCGGTCGCGGCATCGGCATGTCGTCCTCGACGGTGCTGCGGCGCATCGAGCTGCCGCTGGCCGTGCCGCTGATCCTGGCCGGCCTGCGCACCTCGCTGGTGCTGGCCGTGGGCACCGCCACGCTGGCCTTCTTCGTGGCCGGCGGCGGGCTCGGCGTGCTGATCGACACCGGCGACAAGCTGGCCCGCTACTCGGTGCTGGTGGTCGGCGCGGTGCTGGCCATGGCGCTGGCCCTGCTCGTCGACTGGCTCGGCGGGCTGGCGGAGGAGTTTCTCGGACCGAAGGGGCTGCGATGAACAGGCTTGTGGCGTTGGCCCTGGTCGGGATGCTGCTGACCGGGTGCGGGCTCAGCTCCGGCTCGACCGTGCCGGTCGCGGTCGGCCCGGGGTCGATCAAGCCGGTGCTGTCCGGGGTGAAGCTGGCCGTCGGGTCCAAGGACTTCACCGAGAACATCGTGCTGGGCTACCTCGCCGAGCTGGCCCTGTCCGCGGCCGGGGCCGAGGTCAGCGACCTGACCAACATCCAGGGCTCCAACTCCGCCCGCAACGCCCTGCTGGCCGGGCAGGTCGACATGACCTGGGAGTACACCGGCACGGCCTGGATCAGCTACCTCGGGCACAACGACGTGATCGTCGATCCGAAGGAGCAGTTCGACAAGGTCCGCGACGCCGACAAGGCCAACGGCGTCAGCTGGATCGCCATGTCCCCGGTCAACGACAAGTACGCCATCGCCGCCAACGCGGACGTGATCAAGAAGTACAACGTGCGCACCCTGTCCCAGCTGGCCAAGGTCGACCCGTCGGCGGTGACGTTCTGCCTGGAGACCGAGTTCGCCAGCCGCAACGACGGCTTCCCGGGCATGACCAAGAAGTACGGCATCCCCTCGCAGAACGTGAAGATCCTCGGCACCGGCGCGGTCTACCAGGCCACCAAGGACGCCCAGGCCTGCAACTGGGGCGAGGTGTTCACCACCGACGCCCGGATCCTGTCGCTGGGCCTGACGGTGCTCGACGACGACCAGCACTTCTTCCCGCAGTACAACGCGGCGCTGACCGTGCGGTCCAGCGTGCTGGCCGCGCATCCGCAGATCGAGCAGGTGCTGGCCCCGGTCTCGGCCAAGCTGGACAACCAGACCATGCAGGAGTTGAACGCCCAGGTCGACGTGCAGGGCAAGGACCCGGCCGATGTCGCCCGGGACTGGCTGGTCAAGGAGGGCTTCGTGACCAGCAAGGACGTGCCGAACAGCAACGCCTAGCGACGGTGCGGCGGCCGTGAGTGCGACAGCACCTGGTCGATCTGCTCCGGCGTGGCCATGGCGCCCGGCAGCGGCTCCCGCTGCTGGGTGTCGGCCCGATAGCCGTCCAGCACCAGCGCCAGCGCTCGCCGCCAGATGTTCGGGTCGATGTGCCGGGAATGGTCGACCACCGCGCCGACCATCTCCTGGATGAGCGGGAAGTCCTCGGCGCCGACGTCGGGGCGCAGTTGGCCGGAGGCGTGCGCACGCTTGACCAGCTCCCGCACGGCCGGGCCGATCCGCCGGCCCGCTCGCCGCGCCCGCTCGGTGGCCCGGCCGTTGCCGATCATGAGGTCCTTCAGGCCCCGGTCACTGGCCTGGAGTTCGAGGTTGCCGACCACGAACGCGCACAGCCCCTGCCACGGGTCCTCGATCTTCAGCGCCTTCTCGACCAGGTCGATGACCCGGTCCACCCGTTCGTCGAACAGCTCGTCGAGCAGCTGCTCCCGGTCCGGGAAGCGCCGGTAGACCGTGCCCACGCCGACCTCGGCGGCGCGGGCGATGTCGTTGTGCGTCACATCCAGCCCGACCTCCGCGACCAGCGCGTTCGCCGCCGTGAGGATGCGCTGCCGGTTGCGCTCGGCGTCCCGTCGCAAGGGTTTCGAGCCGTCCATGGGGCCATCGTAGCTCGGAAACGGATCAGAGTTGTCCATGTGGATAGCATCTATCCGTTTTCGCTGCTACCGTCGGCGGTGAAAACGGAGCGAGGTTATCCACTTCTAGGGAGTCCGGTCATGAGCACACAGGCCCACCCGCATGCCGACACCTCGACCGCCCGCGTGGTGCTCGGCATCGCCGCCGCGGCGGTCGTCGCGATCGCCGTGAACGCCCTCGTCGCGTTCGGCACGTCCGCACTGAATCCGAACGGCACCCACATGGGCCTCGTCCTGGTCGCCTTCGCGCCGCTGACGGTGATCGGCGTGCTCGCCGGCACGGTCGGCTGGGCGGCCGTCCGCCGCTACGCCGCCAACGCCCGCGCGGTGTTGCGCGTGCTGGTGCCGGTGGTCGTGGTCCTGAGCTTCATCCCGGACTTCGGGCTGCTGATCTCCGGCATGGCCGATGTGGTCAACCTCGTCGGTCTGCTGCTCATGCACGTCGTCGTCGCGACCGTCACCGTGACGGCAGTCAGCCGGGTCCTGCCGCTGCACCGCAAGACGGTCTAGTTCACGCCGAGGCGGCGCAGCAGATCCTCTTCCAGCCGGTCCAGCTCCTGGGAGACGGCCTTGTGCGCCGCCTTGCGACGGGCGCTGGGCATCCGCTCGGCGGCCCGGACGGCCGCGGCGAGCTGGGTCAGGCGGGCTTCGCTCGAATCGGCGAAGGCGGCGTCGGAAGCGCGCAGGTCGGCGGCCGCCTGCGCGGCGCCGGCGATGCGGGCGTGCAGCGCGCCGCCGGGGCCGGAGTAGTTGGCCAGATCCTCGACGGCGATGCCGAGGCGGCGGGCGCGCCGCTTGTCCACCGCGTCGCGGGCCATCGAGGCGGCACGCAGCGCGTAAGGGGCGACGACGGGCACAACGGCCGGCGCGATGACCTTGGCCAGGCCGATGAGGTTCTTGGCGCGGGCGGGTGTGAGCCGGGGCTTGGACCGGTTGCGTGCCACACGCCGACTCTAGTCCGGGAGGTGGAGATCCACCGGCCGTCGACACGGAGCCCGGGAGGCGGAACTAGGCTGCTCATCGTGACGTCTTCGGTGCTGCTCGACGCCGGTGTGGTGACTCGCTGCCGCCGGCGCGTGCACCTGGAGAACGACCCGGCCATGGCCGACACCCCCAGGGCCGAGCCGGATCCGGCCGGGGAACAGCGCCGCGCCGACGCGATGGCCCACCGCCGGGCGGTCGCGGACCGGATGGCCCGGATGGCCGGCTCGGCCTGGACGGAGATCCCGCTCGACGCGAAACCGGCCGACCGCGAGCGGGCCACGGTGGCCGCGCTCTCGGCCGGCGCGCCGTTCGTGTGGGCGCCACAGCTGCCGCGGGACCCGGGCGGCGGTCGTCGGGGCGGCATCGACCTGCTGGTCCGGACCAGCACGGGGTACGTCCCGGTGCTGGTGGTCCGACACAAGGTCACCGATCCGGGCACGGGCGCCCGCACCTCACCGCTGAGCGAGCCGACGCCGATGGGCATCCGCTCGGACCCGTTGCGCAAGGTCCGCCCGCAGCCCCGCGACCAGCTCCGCCTCGCGCACGCCCAGCGCATGCTCCAGGCCGCCGGCTTCGCCGCGAGCGGCCGCTCCTACGGCGGTGTGGTCGGCATGGACGCCGACGTGGTGCTCTGGCACGACCTGGACGCGCCGACCTGGCCGGGCGCGCGGACCGCGCTGTCCGAGTACGACATGCGGTTCGCGGACCGGCTGGCCGTGGCCAACGCGGCGGCCGCCGGCGCGGAGCCGCTGGCCCGGCCGTCACGGATCGTCGAGTGCCGCAGCTGCCCGTGGTGGCCGGTCTGCGAAGGAATGTTGAAGGATGCCCGCGACGTGAGCCTGGTGGTTCGCGGTGAGGACGCGTTCGCGCTGCGCAAGCTGGGCGTGTCCACGGTGGACGAGCTGGCGGCGATGGATCCGGCCACCAAGCTGGTGACGCCGCTGGTCGGCATGCCGCTGTCCGATGCCGTGATCCTGGCCCGGGCCTGGCTGCGGGACCTGACCGTGGTGCGCCGGGTGCGCAAGGTCCGGGTGCCCCGCGCGGACGTCGAGGTCGACATCGACATGGAGAGCTTCGGCGACGCCGGGGCGTACATGTGGGGCTGCCTGCTCACCGGCCAGGACATCGGCGAGCCGCCGGGCTACCGGCCGTTCGTCACCTGGGAGCCGCTGCCCGACGACGACGAGGCGCGGTCCTTCGGCGAGTTCTGGACCTGGCTGATGCGCGTGCGCGACAAGGCCCTCGCGCGCAACCTGACGTTCCGCGCCTACTGCTACAACGAGCTGGCCGAGAACCGCTGGCTGCTGTCCTCGGCCGAGCGCTTCGCCGGCAAGCCCGGCGTGCCGACCGTCGCGCAGGTCAACGCCTTCATCCGCGATCCGGCCTGGGTGGACGTGTTCGGCGTGGTCCGGGACCAGTTCCTGTGCGCCCACGGCAAGGGCCTGAAGATCATCGCCCCGGTCGCCGGCTTCCACTGGCGCGACCCGGAGGCCGGCGGCGAGAACTCGATGCGCTGGTACCGGGACGCGGTCGGCATGGACGGCGCGCCGGCCGAGGTGTCCCAGCGGCAGCGGCTGCTCGAGTACAACGAGGACGACGTGCACGCCACCCTCGCCCTGCGGCAGTGGATGAGCTCCCCGGCGATGGCCGACCTCCCCTTCGCCGGCGACCTCTGACCGCTTGAACTGTCATGAAGGGCCCCTTCCTGACGTTGGACGGGCGGATTCTAGG
>Ga0307511_10001401_pt1 | contig 25432 bp, 18 predicted proteins | sample 13_EM_MG_FD_200266 | JGI IMG/M metagenome (GOLD analysis project Ga0307511, IMG submission 200266) | Populus trichocarpa ectomycorrhiza microbial communities from riparian zone in the Pacific Northwest, United States - 13_EM | ecosystem: Host-associated > Plants > Roots > Unclassified | place...
TACAGTCAGGTGGCAAAAAGAATTGGACACCCCCCCTGCATAAAGAGGCCCAAACACTGCATATTTGAGACTTTTGTATGGGTTTGGGTTGGATGATATACATTGCATTTGTATGCAGCGTCCAATTATTTTTGCCACCTAGCTGTATAATAGGTCCTAAATTTTGAGCCTGTTTGGTCCAATAACGATTAGGATAAGCTAGAATCCGCCAGAATTGCGGGTGAACGGCTTCCAGGTTTTTATTTTTATTTTTACATATTCTTTACTACGGCTTCCAGGTAACATAGGTACGACGGGTAATATGCATATGGCTGGTCAGAGTTATGAAATGGCCTAATGGAGATGAAACTTTATTCAAAAGAATGACTATTTCGAAATAAACTAGAGATTCATAAACCCTTCCGATCCTTCCAATCCATGGCCAACCGAAAATGCAATGATGTAAGAAGCCCTGCCCTTGCCTTATACCTATATCGTGGTATATTATCGAGCCCAATACTAAAATTCAAATGCGATTAAGATCCGGAATATCTCCCGCCCAAGGCATTAGGTCACACTTGGTAATCACGCACTTGCAATTGCCCGCCGAGCGCCCGTTAGTCATGGGAGGAGTGCATCAGCACCGAGGCAAGCCTGGCAGGGTGTACTCACGATCACTTCTTTCGACGTTTCTCCTTTTCTTCGGGCCTCGGCTTCCCCATTGAGTAACAGATTTTATGCGACATTGCCGATATACACGAACACAATGTGCGCTGGTTGGGGTTGTTCTGAATTCCCTCGCGGTACTTGTTTCGTCCTGGAATGTCCCTGTGTTTTCTGTCATGAGCTCGAGGCTCGTGAGCGGATCTGGATCCCGACCCTGAGGGGCCGGGCTCATGCATCAATGGGGAAATGGTATTAGCATGAGGTGGACCACTACGATTGTGACTACTCTGGTGAGGCTCGTTATAAGGAGCGCCAGAGCTAGTATGGTGAGATCTGCTGTTATGCTGCGACCCATTCTCATAAGAGCCAGGTGCACTGTGATGTGGTCCACTGCGGTTTGATTCAGTGTGGTGTGATCCTCTTGGAGGCAATCCACTAGGAGGGGAATTTAGGGCTGCCCCACTTCCCGACCTAGCGTGGGATCCGGATCGAGAGCCTTCTCCAGAGGGATGATGTGACTGGGACTCAGACCCATGGGCACCCTCGATCCTTGAGTCGATGGAGGAGCTATAGTTCTCCCTGCTCATTCCTTGCTGCGCCTCGATCCACTCCCATTGGCGTTGACCAGAGCCTGGGGGACCCGTTGAGTATCTGTACCTGTCGGACGCCACACTTGTGGCATGTGACATGTTTGTTAGTCTTCCGCTGCTATCATATGAGTTTTCAGACCCCAAAGGGCGCTCTTCTCTCGGCCTGTGGTGGGAGCCTGGGGGGGGGCCTGAGTGCGAGGAGCTGTGTCTGTGAGAGGAGGATCTTGACCCAGCTTTCCCTGCGTTTGGATCCATGATAATGGTTGTATTGGGAGACTTTCGATCACAACTTTGCACTATTAGTTATAGTGTGATTGGGTTGTGGTTGTGGTTGTAGTTGTAGTTGTAGTTGTAGTTGTGGTTGTGGTTGTGGTTGTGGTTGTGGTTGGATCGAACTTGGAGTATGGTAAGTGCGGAGGTTTTTATAGCTTCTTTACCGTTTTGTTTACTTGTGTACTAGACTTGGTGCTTCCGCTCATTGTTAATTGTAGTTCATATGCATGGGGTACCTACCGGCGGTGCTGTGATGGTGCTGTGATGGTGCTGTTCGCCTCGCTGTTACTGGGAGGGTTGCCGGTACTGTAGTGTATGGGTAGTTAACAGGGGAGAGTGCACATGCGCGCACAAAAATTAATTTGGACACAAATTGAATGGGAAGGGCACCAACGGTGAGAAGCTGAGGCTCCTGGCTCTTTCATTCGGGCTCGAGGTGGGGTACGTTAATATTTACGCGAGAGTAGGGCGTGCATAGTGCGATGTCTTGCCCCCGCGAATACCTCGGATTCCGCTAATTAGTAGCCCAAATCGGGAAATTGTGGGGTCGGCTAAGTTTACTACGGTAAAACATATCTAAATTAGGTCTATCAATGCGAAGAAGTTATACTAGTAAGTAGCCCATGTGCCCATTCCCTAGTTATCTGAGTAACACGTAATCCAGTCCCCCTCCTAGCCCTGGGCACTCTCGTGTAGTCTGACTATTTTTAAAAATGTAAAGCTTAATTAATTGGGGGATGCTAGAGCTTTGTTGTAGGTTGTATGGAAGGGTAGGTTCCACGCCCATACACCCACTAGCTATGGTCGATCTGTATATTGATTGTAAAGCTCTGGCAACTATGGCAATACCCTGGGGTTTTAGATAGGAGGTGGCGAGAGGCTACGTTTTTCTTTTTTTTTTGAATCTGTACTCACATTCTGGCGAAGCCATGACAGGAGGCTACATACTAAGTATATCGGAGCATACCAAGGAGCTCTGGAATAAAATTCGTAACACGGAACACTGTGCTAATCTTGGAAACAAGCCGGGCTTAAGCTCTTGCACGGCCTTAGTAGAGTGTCACATGCCCGCCGCATATAAGGTAGGTGGGCTCAGTATTGAGGTGACGTTTCATTGGCTATCCTGAAGCAGCGTAGGAGATCCGGATTGCTAAGTAGGAGATACGAGGTTAAGCTGTGAGCATATTATCCTCTGGGAAATTCATATTTGCTCCAATTTCACATATACAATTTCTATTAGTTGTGTGATTCTATATCTACATACAAACATTCAAATTCCGTAGCGGCGCACCCTAATTGACGTCCAACGGCAAAAATAGGTAGACTTATGCTCTATTACTACTCACCAATGTTACTAATGATGTAACTAAACTTATTTCAGTATTATAACTCATTGTTTACCCCGACTGCGTCCCTGGATTCATAGACACTATTGCTAGCACTAGCTTGAAGGGGAATTCAAGAAATTGAGGATATATGTCAGATTCGCTTTACTTTCGTGCAAAAGGTGCAGTCGTGGAGGGTATAATGCATATTGCTACTGCATATTCGCATTTTATTAGTGTCTGTTTGCAGCCAAGTTCAGGGTAACCAGGCATCACTCAATACCAGCACCTCATAATCAATACCAGCGTACACTGTAAATTTGACAAAGGTTCCAGAACTCGCTAAGGATATATTACACTGTAGATGAGTGAGTGATTAACACAAGAATATTACTGGGAGCCGCGTGTGAATAGCGGTAGGGACAAGGGTGAGTGTTAAATCTCAACACCCAATGCATAATTAGGAGCGACCGCGATCGAGGTCAAGCGGAAGATGAGTGGTCAGGTTGGTAATAGCTGGGGCATGGTATATTAATGACATCATTGGACCATCAGAGCTAGGTGCCTTGGAATGCTCAGATTGATTTATAGAGAACTAGAAAATTTGGATTTAACTTTGCAGCTAGCGTAAAATGTCGGCTAGTGTGAGAGTGCGGGAACAATCTGAAACGAAACGAACCCACCTGTAGTTTATTATACTAGTAAGCTGCTAGTCAGACAGGGCGTACACGCTCTCCTAGAAAGTACCGTAACTAGGTATTGGTTCTTCCTCGGACCTCGCACCTAAATCGAAGACATGCAACTAGCTGCTGCGGCCAACAGGGAGCGTATGCGAATTTGCGCACCCACGGGGATAGCACTAATAACCAGTGGGTAGTCTGATTGGCACGACTACCCGATGGGGCAGTGATAGTGGTACAAACTCTAACCATTACAATTCTCGCCAGCCCTGGTTAACAATGAGGATGTGGCAGGATTGGTATCCGTATATCAAATATATATCTATGGATCCATAGAAGTTTAAATTCAATACTAGTACAAACACAATTTGTCTTAGCTGAGCCTGGGGTGGCAGGATGACATGCACCATGTCACGGCATGTGGTCTTACGTGTATATATTGTATGGAAGGGGACTTAAAGTGTACAGGTGGTCCACATCGGCACCTACTTAAGTACTATCTATATATAAAAAAGAGACATCCATACAGTACGCCACTATGGCTCTCCATTCTCCACGGCGCCTTAATACCAGCTCCAGACAGAAAGAACCCATACTATACAACCCAACTAAGCACCTCAGGAGAATCACTTCGAAACAAACAGCGAACTCAGGCTTCAATCGGATTCTAAATGTCTAGCCGGAGGGAGAGGCCGAACAAGATCCCAAAAGAGATCAATGGACCAGGCACGTATAGTCACGGTGTCTATGATATGGGGATGCCAAACCTAAGGGTGGCACCTACGCAACGGTGACATGGGGCGAAGGTGGGGACAGTTGAGTACCCATGACCATAGCTAGCAAGGCATGTATCGATATGAACACCTTGCTTCTGTCCTCGTTGAGAGCCATGTGGGCCAAACGAGAAATCAGAGCCGACAGGAACTAGTGCCCTGTGAAATACTGTGGGGTACTGGTACTTAACTAGGTTATCTTACGGCATTTATGTTTTATGCCGCCTACGTAGGCAGGGGAGACGCAAGACTCTGTGTCTATATCAGAGCGGGGGATTTCCTACGTTTGGGGAATGATATAAAGACTTCCGGCATAATAAATATTGTTATTATCATTCAATATAATCAGGATATATCGACGGCCTACCTGCTAGTGGGATCAAGGATATAAGCACCTACTATACTGTCTACGAAGTAACTACGCAGGTCAACCACGGGCTCGAAAAACCAGTTGACCGATCAATGCACAAGCTGAAGACATAGACCTATGTTCAGTGTTTGGAAAGCGATTTGCTGTAATGAGGAAAGAAATAAAACTGCGATTCTTGGTAAAAAAATACAGTATATTCCGGATTCCATGGCTTAATTGAACGTGCAAGCATACATTAAACAGTACCCCGTCCTACAGTCTTCAAGGCACGGATCCTCTTATTTCTTCACAATTTACGTGCAACTTCCCAGAAGCCCTCCCCAGAAGCACTACCATGAAGGGCTATATATGTTCTGGGCCGCTCGCGGGCATCGGCCGCCTGCGGGCGGCATACCCACTGTGCCGCTCATGGGCAGTTTAAATAATTCCTCGATTTTGTGTATTACGTACTTGAATTGATAATGGTTCGATATATCTCCAAGTCAATTTCTCCTCCAACAGCTAGAACTAAGAGGTTACCACCGACATGATCCGTTGACACTTTCGCATTCAATAAATAAATCATTCTTACAGCATCGGCAGAAACACGAGTAGTTGTAGATGCCTGGCAAGCAGCATTGGCTAATGTAATTGTGGTTTGGCTAACAGTCGGAATATCTGAATGTCATTCTCAGGGCCCATAAGCCCACGGACAATTTAAATAACTCCTCGATTTGGTGTATAACGCACTTGAATTGATAAAGTTTTACGAGTACTGGTTTACCAACGCACAAAAAAAAGAATTAACAACAGTATACCTATCCCAGCGACTGCAATAGGCTCATCTATTTACAAGCCGATCGGATTCTGCTCTAGCAGTCCAATTTGTGTTCGTTCAGCTAGAGCTCACAGTCATAGTCTACTGATACTTTCATATATAAATAAATTTAGCATCGGCAGCAATGATTAGGGTAGAATTTTTTCAACCGTAGACTCGAGTAGTTGTACATGTAGCATTGGCTAATCTAATTGTAGTTTACCAAGCAGTCAGAACATCTGGAATATTATTCTTCAGGCACATAAGGTTGGCAGCTGGTTAGAAGCTTTTAGTTGGGTAAAGGTTAGCAAATACACCATACTTGGTTAACAATTGATGGCGTTCAGGCTGTGATTTGCAATAGTGTTTGCATAGAGCCATTTGTTATTGGGTTTGGCTAAAAAGTATGACGTCTGTTGTAGCATTGTGCCATCCCACCTTCCGACAACAATGTAAACCAATATGTCTAGAGCCTGCTTTAATTTATTTTAAAATCGAGGAATTGAAGGCATGGCAGGAATCCGCGCATAAGAAAGTACCTGCGGTTAAGAACCCACCGCCTTGCGCCTTACCCAGATCCTGTGATTACAATAAAAAACAATGAGGATTTTCTAGTGTAAAAAGAAATTGTGCGACAAGATGTAGACAAAAGATGTTATGATTGTTCCAAGCTTCACTAGCTTCAAGTTCCATAGAGCGCATCAAGATCTCCCACTGGCCAAAAGGAAGGGTACGTAATGTGGATAGAGTCGAAAAATAATATCATAGGGAATTTTGAGTGTAGCAGAACGTTTTGGTCAATTGACATTTACTAGATTGAGTAATTATATTAATTGCCCGCGACCGGCATAGAGGGTATGCCGCCCGCGAGCGGCCCAGAACATATATGCCTGCCGTGGCTGTAATGCGACAAAGATCATTCGAAATTTCAGTAGCAAATACCTTACTTCAGTTGACATGCAATAGCTACTTAATATACTCCCAATTGGATGCCTCTGTTCACATATGCTGTGGTAGCGCTACTAGCGCATTATTTTGAGACGTGGTCAGACTGACAGATATCCGTTTGGTTATAATATTATACGATAAGAGTCATCCCTTGTTTACCCAAACCCTGCTGTGTCTGGGCTCTTGAACTTGGAGAAGTAAAATATTGAGCTACTAAGTATGTATCACATCTTTTATCCGACATGAATGATTTGCTCCGTTCGCGAACAGAGTGTTCGATTCGCGAATCGACCATGCCATGTTAGAGTTCTTGACAAAGGAATGGGAGGCAGTCAGTTGAAAAATGTGTTCATAAGGGGCATGTTATAGAATTATGAACACGTGCAAGACCTAATTCGACGAGCAGTGCTCTCTATATCGGAATCCTCCTCCGTCTCAAGCTTGTTGTATACCATACCTCGAACTAGATAATGATACACTAAAAAATTGGCATAGACTCTAAACAGGTGATTCATATGCAAATTCAATCCAGTGGTCAACGGAAATGCAATAGAGTACTTGCTAAAATGATCTCGTAATGTAGAATCCAGCAAAAACTTCCTGCTGGACTACATCACATATCAATCGCATCAAATTGAACCCGCCCACACAAAGCAGTCACCACAATAGATTGAAGTAGCGCTCTGGTGGAATTTAGTCGGTTTTTCAAGCATATTTGACAATGTCGGACGATCAAAGCTAGCTAAATTTATATCGATATAATAATTGTCAAATCAATAGTACCTACTATATACCTCACCTCCTAGGATTCCATAATATTGCTTCATTGATAACATAGGGGGCAGGGCGCAGCCCGGGAGGCGGGTAGATAATCGCCTGAGACTAGTTCAGGGGATGCTCATAGATTAGATAATTAAATATGAGTACTGAGGCCCCCTCCAAAAAAAAATAGTAGCATAGGTTTTATTCTTACGAACATGTAATAAGAATACATGAGCATCAAGAATAGTATCAAAGACATTATGATGGCAGACTATTTGCTCACCAGCTTGAATCTGTGCTAGCAACGGCTTCTTATATAAGATACCATTATCTGTTATATATTCATTTAACTGTAGGCCGAGGGTTTCTAATTTCGAGAGCTGAAGTTGCGTTTCAATGCTGTGTTAATGTCAAACAACCGTGCCCCACAGGTTGGTCAAGGAACTCTGTTCGCGAACAATTTGTTCGTTGTCTAAGACTTGTGATTCATCTACCGGTAGCCGCATGAGGCTCATGCGATGAAAATGATGCGCCTCATACACAGCCCTGCTAGGTTGCCATCGGTGCGGGGTGCTATGCAGGGACGATCCCTGATTAGAAGAAAATATAAATATTTTGGTCTGGAATACCAGACTCGAACCTTATGAGCAAGAAACCATTCGAGCAGTCACCAATACTGATTTTCACGGTTTGAGAAATCAAACTTTCCTCCTTGGTCTTATCGATCCTCGATTAGTTCGTAGCTGTATCGCATATATCACTGAATTGGACCCAGCCCAACATTCATCTGTGCCTTACAGCTGCAGGAGCTAGGTTAGCCTTTCCATAAATTTCACCATTGCGCCAACTTGAAGTCAACATTAAGTTTTCGCATCACTTTAACACGATCCTCCTCCTTGACGTGTAGTTGGCAGTTAATTACCATCCTCCTTTTCATAATACTCGCCACCTAGCAGTCCTTCCATCACATACAGCTGGATCTATCATATATGGCCGACGCAATTGCAACTCCGATAGAGTCATTCACCGAATGCGAGCAACCTGCAATCGCGAGCCTGTATCTAAACCAAAAAGATCTGGCGAGCGTCGAAGAAGTTGAGCCTCCGGTGGTCAGGATTGCCACTATCATTTTTGACCCTGTTGGTGATCTTATGCTTGTGTTGGAGTCACCAACTTGTCAAGCACGGTTTCAAGTCAGCTCAAAGGTGCTCTCATTATCATCTCCGGTCTTTCGAACTATGCTCAACTTCAAGTCTGGATTTAAGGAGGGTAAAGATCTAGCGGAGCGCACAACTTCCTCTCCTCCGATGGAGCTGTTTCTGGGTGATGACAACCCCAACGCTTTAGCTATTATCCTCCGGATCATTCACCTGCAAACACGATGGGTTCCTCAATCACTTGGGCCAGAGAGGCTGTACGAGATTGCAATCATCAGTGACAAGTATGATATGAGGGATTCCCTGGACTACTGGCTAAGAAAATGGGCCCCAGAACAATTTGAGGGGACGATCTCCATCGACAAGTGGTTATTCATTGCCTTGGTCTGTGGGAGAGCTGCGGAGTTTAGGGTTTTGTCTAGGGAGCTTATGTTGGAATGTCGAGCAGATAATGATGATATCCTCATCGTACCTATTCCTACAAACAATCACGAGTCCGTGACAACTTTTAATCCAATCTGCGAGTATATCCCACAAATTATTGTTGGTAGGTGCTTCATATTCAAGTTGCTTCTTACCTTTTGGTGCCTATACTGACCTCCGACGCTCTCACGTGGACTAGCCGAAATAGAAGCCGTGAGACAACAGGCCATTGAGGCTATGTTAGACAGTGTTGATAAAAAAATAGAACGTTTCAGCAACCCCAACAAAATTAACTGTGCAGAAGAACTACGGCAATGTGACTCCCTCGTCCTCGGTTTCCTTATCCGAGACTTTCACCAGCTGAAGTCTCACCCCGAATCAACAAGCCTGAGAAAACTCTTTGACGGCGTGTCTTTTCCCACGCATCTCGTTCTAGATAAACCCACTGGTGGGTGTTGCACCACACCAGTTTTCGGCTCCTGCGGTGGGCACCAATTTCGCCAAACGTCTTTTTCTCCCTGTACGAAGTGCGCCAATTGTGGAAAACGATATCGAGCTCTCGAGGAGAAAAACCATTCATTCAAGTGTAGCCCTATTCCAGAGCTCAAAAAAGAGCTCGAGGAGGTTATTGAGCTCATCTTAGGATTGGAGTACACTCGATTCGGGCCCCAAAGGACAACAGAAAAGGCTGGGTGTAGTCCCGTGGAAGGGGAGGATTTATGGGATTGCATCCGCTATGATTAGCCAGGGCAGCTACATAGGAGGCACGCACCCCCCCCGGAACTCATTTTTTCCCACGCTCTAGTATGATTTACATTGAAAGGGACGAAATCTCTCATGCCTATGTACATATGCCGGTATACCTATGTCAAAAGTAAGGCTTGAATATTGTAAAGCAAATCATAGGGAGACCAAATAATATTAAGTTTAATCATTCCGGTTTACCAATCCTGCAACTACCTGGAAATACATATACTCGAAATGTAGCAATTTCATGTGTGATTATAATTGATCTTAATATACCACCGGCAAGGTGCAGTCATGATCGAAAGGTATATCTATACATTTACAATATGCATGTTGGGGGCGCACGGCGCTCGACTAATGATTGACTCAACAAGGAAATACTTCGGGCGTACTCTAAGGTAGGATGAGGTAACAAAGTGTAGGCAAAATGGATTAGTCCCTTTTGCTGAGTGGCTCGACTCAAAAATACGAAGTACAAATCATGAGCTTCCGTGGCGCGGGAGGTGTCCCCTTAGACTACCGACCCTTATCTTTATCCATGAATGGAGGATTCAGAGGGATTGGAGATTGACCTCAAAATTCACCACCCGCGGATTTTAGGAACTTAGCCCCGCCAGAAAACCGATTGCATCCTAGCCTACGGCACATTGTTAATTGATTTGGCTATAGAGTGATATGAGATGAGAGTGGAATTGTAAGACAGTTCATGGAATGATAAAAAGAGAGGAAAAATAAGGAAACCCAAAGGAGGTAGCTCCCACCGCTTGTATAATCAACGGTCTCTGATTAGGAGCCCCTCCACACTCCCAGGCCCCAGCATTCTGGACGTACTCAGCAGGTTCCCACAGGTTGCAAAGAAAGAGGAAAAATAGGGAAACCCAAATGAGGTACCACCTTGTACAAATCAACAGTCTCTAAACAATAGGAATCCTCCTCCGCACTCTCAGGCCCCGGCACTCTAGACGTACTCAACGGGTTTCCACGGGTTGCCAAGGACAGAAGCTTGGGGAGTTATACGGCGGGCTAAGGTTGATAGCTGAAGCCCTTCAATCTTGCCTACGATAGATTCTAATTGTGACCTGAACTTCGGAAGTGGGGAACATCCTTGGACATGCCCGTCTCTAGCAGGAGCCTTATATCGTGACTTGCAATTGGAGCACTGTATACAAGCCGGCTTACAGCAACTCCAATGCGCATGACCACAATCCTGCAGCCTCGGATCTCGGCAGCAACCCCCGGGCAATGCATTCCCGAGATATTGTGGGTGGAAATTTACCCCATCGAAAAGTGCCTTCAATGCATTAACAGATTTATCGGCTACCGTGGACGGTTCGGGATATACGTTCAATTTCTTGAACTCTCGGATAAATAGGCCCAGATACAATGCATCACAGCCCTCATGTTTAAAACGGCATTTGAGGCCTGACGTAGCATTGGAGTATCGCTCAATTTCGCTATCTACGCAGTCCAGAATGGCTTCGATTGCTTGAAGACGCGCAGCGAGTAATGCATCTAAATTATATTCACCTAAAGAATTAGATCTGGTATGAGGCAGCGGACTAGCTAGAAAGTCAACAACCTATTATCCCCTGTGGCATGAACAGATCAAAGCCTACATTCGGAATTCCACACCTCTGCAATTCGCCAGAACTAGTAACCTGACTGTTGAGAATAAAGTCTTTTGATATGGACGTGAATAGGTTATTGTGGCCAAATGCATATGCCATGAACAGCCACCGTGGCCCACGGGCCTCTGTGGGAAATGATGAAGAATCTACGCTGGTCTTCTCCTCTTCAGTAATTGACGACCGCCACTGGTAGTACCAGTATCCAAGGGCTTGCTGCATCTCATATTTATCGCAGATAATAGCCATATTATACAGCTGCTCTTCATCAATGGTGCCATTGTTTGGGGGAAGACTGTTGAACTGGAGATGCAGAATCCTAAGGATGACAGCTAAGGCATTGGCATCGTCTTCCAACGGGATTGTGAGAGGGTTTGTGTGGCTTATGTCGTTAGCAGCTAGATCCGCTGCTTCCTTGAAGGGCGAATTTGGACCCAGCATGGCGCGGAAAATAGGCGATGCGAGACAGAGAATGCTAGAATTGACTTGGAACCTGGCAGTTCCGGGTGGCGAGGTAATTACTAACATGATATCTCCCAGCTCATCGAACTTGATCTCACATACTTTGCCTGTAGGTGAGCCTGGCGCGAGTGGGTCAACTGGCGGTGTCGGCGATCTCGAGCTCATGGTGTTGTTGGACTTGCGGTTGGAATTGCGGTTGGAATTGCTTATGATGGACTGAAGTTTGCTCCAATTGTGACTGCCGAGCCTACTCAGATCCAAATATCAATGAGCTAGCACTGGGGCTCGAAGAGAAAACACTTTGTCGCCGCTCAATAATTCAATGGGCAAGGTTGACCGATCTTGAGAGCAGGGCTTAGTACGGTATATAACGCAACGGTTGGCACAACACCCCCTACACATATAGTCTCGGCCCACACCAATTCTTCCAGTAGGTCTTGGCGCCAAGCTAAGTCCATATATGTAGGTGCTGTATGGGTTCGCGGCTGTGCTACCCCCTCGCAAGCACACAAGAAATGTCAACAGGATGACAGACAAGGATTCTAGATTACTGTAATTCGCAATGAATAAAGCTAAGACGGGGTTATCAATATTAATATAAGATCTATCAGAATTTTTTTAAAAAAAAGAAGAAAAGATATGAAGACTCTAACTATGGGGGATGGGTACCTCAAAACGCCCATGTGCGAGTAGCAAGAAGATGCCCACAGGCCAATTCATTGACCTTATGGCAAAATATTTATAGATGCAGAACATATACACATACGTATACTGTATATATATTATTTAGGGTAGGAGAATTGTAATTAGTTACCTATATATAAACCTAATGCACACCCTCTATGTAAAAGTAAAAATCATGTACACCCTCCACGTCCTGTGCCCAGAGTCGTGGGTGATATTTTCAAACAGAACTCTAGATCCTTTATTGTCTGCAGTCCAGGTCACTGCTAGTGTGCATGTATCTTTTTGGGGGTAATTGGTTTTCCGTAGCTATTGGGCGTATTACTACTATATACAGTATATATTACTTGTTTTCAGGGGAGGGTGGGGAAAAAAGCATAGCTGCGGGTTGCGATTTATGAGTTTCCTTTGTTTTTCTTAGGCTCCGCAGGCAGGACGTTCACGTGTCCCATGGGCGCTGAACCTTTAGGCTGACTGGGTGTACAGACTCAAAAAAGAAAACAAAACAGTATATATGTACCAACGGAGCCAATATTCAATCTAAACACTGATACAGAGAACAAAATGGCAGAGCCGTAACGTACTTAGTCAAGGCAATGGAGTTCATGTGAAGTAACTACTATTCGACAGAAACCGAAACTTGGACCTCTAGCAAGAGTAGATACGGTGGTTTGATGTATGTCCTTCAAGTTTCTCTGAATAATATCACTTTAGACTTATTTCACCGAAACTTCCGCCTAGCTTTGCTTGATCAATAACGCAGTGTTCAGCTAGATACTCTATCATGTTCTAGGTACCGCAATTGTCAACCTATGAAAATCAATAACACTAAGTAAGTACCGTAACTGAGGATACCAAATCAGTACATGCTCTCAAATATACTTAAATGCATATAGTTTCTCATGCAAACAATATGGCTATCTAGGTATTTGTGATTAATTATACTGACGGTATACCAAATTGAGCTCTCGGTGTTGTATTCACGCATATAGCCATGACCAATTGAAAGATTTATCTATAGGCTTCAATGAAGACCTCTATTGACAATATGATTGTGTGGTAACAGTTTTCTGAAGGCAAACTGCGTTGATATTATCTATACATATACGGGTTTCAGATAAAACTCTGGCAAGGGGTCATTATGCAATTCACAACCGTTACTTCCGCTTCGGTCCTAGACACAAGGCTACTTAGTATTTCGATTGGTCCTAGATGGCTCAGATGGCAGGCAAAGGTATGCTAACTATATAAGTTCCAAATGTGTCGTCAGCTTTCAATAAGCTTCAGGTAAGTACGCAAGTAGGTTATATAATTGGCTACGTACAGGAGTGACGCCTATGTAATGGTCATGCAGAAAGGTTGAACTGTATTACATTTCTAGCGCCTTCGCACCCCCTGCTTCGCTCACAATATAATAAATATACTTACACATATTTTTTCACTTGGGGATCAGGCTCGAACCCATAGCAGCCTTCGTGCCCACAGAAGCCACAGAAGTCGGGCTCGATATACATGCAAAAATACATATATGAAATTATACTCCAGTCCACAATTCCCCATCCAGTTCTAAATTATCGCCAAATCTTGAATATATGCCGCACTTGCCCCGTCCCTGCCCACTCATTTCATACCAAAGCCCCCCCCCACGGTTATCTTGGCTTTAGCGTGACCGCCTCTCTTGACTGCCTTGAACTTGCCAGTCTCCATATATATTATTTCAGAAGAATGACCCTTCGCCACGATCTCCTCTTGAGACAATCCTCCTCCTACTGAATCTGAGGAATATTTATCCAGCACCCCCAGCCTTCCGAAGGCCCCGAGGGGTCCAGGCAGGTCTCTTAGGCCTATAGCTAATCGGCTTCGTGGATATTTAGGTGCAGGTCCTAAACCCACCAGCCCCGTGGTGCTGTGGGGCTCTGGCCATCCTTCGGAACTGTTAGCATTTTCTCCCGAAAATCCATATTGATAGTGGGTGACCTCCAAGGGGGAAAGGGATGAAGGGGGATAAACCTCGGAACAACTGGGAGATGAAGCTGGGCTGAGAGCTGTTCTCGGTTGTCTCTGTCTCACAAATCCTGTGTCGCGCGGAATGGGCTTGAAACTCCAAAAGCCATCCAGTTTCCGCAGTTCTGCTTCTAGACGTTCCCGTGGACTCTGCCATTGCCTCTTTTCAATTATTATTGAAGGTTTACGATCAACTTTATTAACGAGGGAGAACTCTGGAAGTGATGCTTCCAGTGTCGGATCACCCTCGAGGTCGACTTCAGAGTCAGAGTACGAGTCATTGTCGACTATCGATGGACGTCGTTCCAAGCGTGGCTTTCGCATAGCTGTGTTAAGATATCGGGACTTCTCCTTCTTGGAGAGACTTCGGGGGTCAATTGGCTCATACACGATGTGGGATCTTATGGAAGCCATGGAGATGGCTAGAGACCACTGGCTACAGATGCAGGAGGGGAGCGAAATGCGGGACCTGAAGTTGAATCTCGACAAGCTCGGAATTTTCAATGGCTATCATAAAATCACTCCAACAGAGAGGGGCTTGGAAAAGACAACCGATAAAAAATTGGCGGAGTCATGGATGGAGGTTATGATGGAGAACACCTGCGCTTATATGTATGTACTTAGGTGGCACTTCGCCGGGACTGGAGCCAACAACATGTGTGTGGCAGTGCCTTAAGGTTTGACACACTTACCCATGCCTTTCAAATCAAGGGCTGACAAGTTCCTTTAAACAAATGCCTTTGTCTTGGACAATCGCTATGGGAGCAAATTCATTGGCCTTAAGGTGTTGCCAGGGGGACGGAAAACGAGAGCCTCATGCTCGATCAGGTATCACATACCACCCAACGGATTTTTACGACGTCGCGATTTGCACATGCCATTTTTAGACTGACCGGGGTCCTTCGATCAGTTGCTTATGCGGCCGATCCTTTCATGCACGCAAACCCGTCAATCAGGGTTCACTTGACCAGATCCGTGCATGCATGCTCGAACGCATGATAGACTGCCGATCCAGCCGGTGTTCAGCTGCGGCTTCCAGTACGGGTCGAAGCCTGTGACCGCAGAATACTTAGGTATCCAATTCTAACCCGCTCCTAAGTATCCCTGTTTAAATTTCCCAATAGCCACCCAACAGGTTACCTACTTACTTCCTGAAGACCATTATCTTATCGCCGAATACCCGAGGTACACTTTTAACACTGATACTGTTCAGACAATTGAAATTGGTATTGAGATATATATGTAATATGGATACACCCCTCTTTAGCCAAATAACCAGAGAGCTGGATCAAGACTTCAGTACAGAAAGCTATATTTAGATACCGTGGTCTCGACCAAAAGTAGTAAAAAGTCCCAGTATACCTTCACTTGACAAAATATATAACAAAGTACCAAGAACTTAAATAGAGCATGCACAGTGAGATTCAACTTTATACTTGTGTCCGGACCTGATTCACACAAATTCATACCTCCGCTCCATTTATCGACCAGCTACTGTTCAATAACGGGGATTCGTGCCCCAGCCATGGTTGTTATGAAAAAAAAAAGGCCGAGAAATTGCTATGCCGCAAAAATGTCAAAGAAACCTGAGCGCCAGTTGCCCAACTGAAAGAAAAAAGAAAAGGAAACCATGGAGACGAACCCCTGATAATGACATGCGTGTGTGGGATTCCATAGAAACTTTTCCATATCACATGCAAATGGGTTCACCATCTTTCTTCCACCACATCCGCCCCGAGCATTCTCCATCCTTACCACTGTTCTCTTGAACAGTGATTTTATTCCAACCCCCTGATCGGGTGAATTGGTATTCCGAACGGGGTCCTTCCGCCTGCACCGGCTCACTTGGGTGATCCAAGGCGTTCGTGATGAACTCCATGTCGTCAGGGGAGTTCGGTGGTTCTAATGTTGCTGGGGAGCTTGTCCGAGGTCTTTGGAGCAAAGATCTGGGGCTCGTGTTCGAGCTCCCTTCCCTAGGACAAGTCGTTGATTGCTCCACCGACAATTTCACCATGCCACGCCTCTTTATACTCCCACCGGCCCTAATGCTTGCTAGTGAGGGCTGTCTTTTGCCAACATTCTTACAGCTATCTTGAGGTAATACTACCCGACCCTGTGCCGCATACTCATCTGTGGGACCGACAGTCACTCCCAAGGACAAGGTCGTGGATCTGTCCGAATTCGTTGCCGTTCTGGTCATGCTCTCTGACATGGTAATCCCAATGGCTTCGTGGTGCAGCTGGGATGATACAAATGGTGCGGATGCTGTTGCCCACTGAAAACTGTCCAACAGGATGGCTCTAGCCGGTGGGCTCAATTGCTGGCCTTTTGCCCCACCGCCCCCCGACCCTTCGGGTACTGTGGCTATAAGTGGAGGGACTGTCCACATTGGCTCTTTGAAGTCCATATCGCTGGGGGCGTTTCTGAAAGAGGCCACCGGTACCCCAGCACAGCAGAAGGAAGAGCTGCGTGAGCTCGGCCTTTTCTCTCGAGGTGCCCATGGTTTGGATAGACATCCACCCATCACGCAGGTAGCAGGCGTACTGCGGCGCAAACGTCAAATAACTTCAACGCGTATGCAAGAATCTGAGCAGTATAACTGCTAGTATCCCCCCTAAGAATTAGCTGTGGCCACTCGAGCGGGTACTATTTAACCTTGAGTTTCCAGAGTACACAAGGGATAATTATCTTAAACCTACGTACTTGTATACAGCTCGCTCGATCGGGCAGTATGTGAGTGCGGGCGCACGAGGTCTGCGCTGACGCCCAAAGGCAGATTGAACGGCTTTTCCGCCTTGACTCCTCACCTTGGTCTGGAAGCCTTGATTATATATAGGGTATGGAGGTCCTGCATCAATTGGTCCTGCCGTAGCATGTAGAAAGGTTTCTGTGTCGTGGCCCATGAAAAGGGATCTCCCATTGCATCATGCTCGTAGTCTGGTTACATGCCTGGCCATGGCCCAGTCCCCCGTGCGCACCCGAACTGAGATTTTCGCTTACCAATATTGCAAGTACCTGATTTCAAAGAGGTGTACCTATCGGTAGTTCTGACCCAATCACTGTCAACAGTAGACAGTATCCTAAAGATGGTGCTGCTGGGCATAGGCTTCCGGGGGTGGGAAGGGATGCTTCACGCTGTGATGCTTCCAATAAAAATTAGTATTATCTTTCCCACCTCGTAATCATAGTCGGTTTAGGAAACAAATGCCTTAAGTTCGCCCTCCGTGCACAATGGGAGGTAAAACATTACTGCATTGGTGGTGCGAAAGGCAATTATTACTTGTAGTTAACGTTACGCGAGTGCGCCCAAGATTGATATATCGATATTCTGAAGTCGAGCTGCATGGAAAGTGGGTATCGATGGTCGGCTTACAATCAACCAAGCTGCTGTATGTACGGCCCTAGGCCTCATTATATATATATATAGTGGCTATCTTATATCGCATCGCTAGGTTTCTCAAATCACAGATGTCAAGTTTGGTTTGCCTGTCTACTAAGCTCAGCCCTCCTGAAGATCGAGAGAAATACCTGTACCGAAGTCCTCCTGACGATGCAATGCGGGCATGGTACCAAGAAGCCAACCGCACTATCGTAAGTATTACCAGAGAGCACCAGTCTGTGGGTGCAGGGAGGTGTATGTATTAGTCATATGCTTCGCTGTGTATCCTGTCTTCGTTATACAGCGGAGAAAGGAGGCGAGAGCTCGGGGTTGCTTTCAAATGTTGGTGCTCTTGGGGTTCTCATATTACCTTAATACATAGTCCCTGTCCCGTTTTTGAATTGGTGTTGTTCCACCCTTACGCGCCACCGTTCCGTCGCTTACAACCTTAAGTCGAGCTCTACCCCGTATCTTTGGGTAAAAAGTGTGCCGCCAACGTCGTGTAATTCACATTTCAGCTTGCTTATTTATATGCATGCAAGGTGGATCGGTAGACCATTACAAAATGGGGAGCATGTTACGCAGAGTATAGACCACAAGTTACCTGTCCGATGGCCATTATGTAATGTCGATCACAATTTGATAGGTATGTACTGTGCGGAGCTTCTGTCTAAGTACTAAGTAACTACCTCAGTACAGTTGAGTCACCTGATGTTATTATAGAATGCTCGCTTCACACTCTTTTTCCGTGTACTCTGCCATATCATTGGAAACTCCACATATTCTTGCTAGATAACGGAAGGGGTGACCCCCCCAAGGTCGTTTGACAAGGGAGGATCGACGTATTGTAGTACAATCCTATTATACGTGAGCCGCAGTTCCACCAGAAACTTGCAGTACGTTTAGTTGATCCTTCAACGTGGTACGTACGTAGGACACGGGATCATTTAAAATCTTACATAGTTACAGTGACACCAGCTAGCCAGACCAGCACCAGCGGCACGAGATAACACCAGCCGGCAACCATGGAGTCTGTTCTAGTGATTTATAATTATATATATTTTCTCTATACTATGTAGTCGAGTTTTTTGCATATGAACTTGAGGGTGACTTACTTCAAACCAGAGAAGGGTACAGCAGACTGCGCTCCGTGTTGAGTACTTACATAAATACAATGATTTTCGGCTGACATGACGTTGGCTAAGAAGTAGACTACGCAAGGTGCCTATCACATCCAAGCTAAACCAGTACCCTAGAAGCACCTACCAAGAGTAGTAATAGGGTTAAGTAGCCCAAAGCCTAGAAGCAGGCCTAAGTATGGCGCGGCACCGCCAGTACAGGGAGAGACTATAAAAACATAGCTTCGTACCCAGGTGATTATTCGGTTACTCTTAGCCCAAAAAACAACCCCATGCTGGTCGGGGCGCCAAGACAACGGAGCCTGTTTTATGATAGGCAGTGCTTACCGAAGTAGGGACTTCAGGTTCAAGGGTTTGCCCTATTGAGTTAACAAGAATTAATATTGGCGGAGCTCCATCAAGCGTAGATATCCGGTGGGAATTTCTTGAACCCAACTAGAATTATCCTAAACCATAGTCCTATTATAGTCTGTTTGTCTTATTCGCTGAAACCAAGGACACGAGAACACCAGAAACCCTGGGCATAAGAACACAGAAACCCAAGTACATTACGGACTAATTATAATTAAATAATGAAACTGCAATATTCTAGTTTACCAGAACTATCAACAGCAGGGTCTATTCTAATTTGGCTTTGACATCCCATCCCTAAGCTTTCCCCATTCACCCCCTTTGAATCGATAACTCAACTCCCCCTTCGCAACAGGCTTCTTGACCCACGGTTTATCCGGAACCAATGAATCTTCATGCACCCCCGGGAATCTGTCACCAGCAATCAACCCATCCAGCATGTCAAGATCATCTTCCACAGCAAGCGAGCCAAGCATCAATAAACCGGCAACCATAGCTACCAGAAGCTGAACGACACATATACCAGCGAGTACAGCAATCACCCATGTCCAATTAACCGACAGTATCCCAGCAACAATTGTCTTGCTCTGTTTTATCTCATGCTTGTCAAGATTGTCCCCAAGCCGCTGAATAACTAAAGCCACCCCCCGCGCCAACACACCCGCCATTCCTGCCGCTTGTGGATAGGCACGGGTTCGGAGGTCAATTTCACCCCAGGGGGCTAACCAGTTCGCGTTCTCGGTTGCTATTTGGTTGTCGTCGAATTTTGAACCATCCGAGAGGCGATCGTGATGTGTTCCGTTGCCAACCAGCAATTCAGAGAAAGTGAGAAGCAGATTGTCACTCGGGCACACATGTGGGAGCGAGCCATAACCAGCTGGCGAGGTATATGAGACGGAAAGGTGACAAATGTACCCAACCCCGGATCGACCCCAGCGAGTATTAACTGAACCTTCCTCGTTGTTGCTACCTTCCTCAATACCTATTCCGGTGACACAGTTATTAGCTAGGCTCGCTCATGCAATATATGTAGTGATAAATCGCTGCTGGTGACTCCTCTTGACAATGACAGGCGCGGGGGGGGTGCTGCCCAAAGTAGCAAATGAGATACACCTACCAAAACTCCTACAATTGGCCCCGCAATCGTGTCCGTCTTTTGGATGAGAATAGAATAGCCAACCATAGCGGGTAGTGTCGAGTCCATCCCCCACGATGATAGACTTCTTGGGTGATGTAGGGTAAAATGTTGTTGATGAGAAGTCTGTTGTGGCACCAATTAGCAGCTTAACTAACTGAACCAAATCACATCAACTCCGTATAAGAAACGCAATCATACTCTTTGCCGAGAAATCGGCGTTCCCTCGGGTACACTGCGTTGAGACCTCTATGCTGCGTTTGACTCTGATCGCCGGGTCTCCACCCTCATCCTGCAGAACATAACTATATTTGACTGTTGTAGTGTTTCCTTCGGAGTTTTCAACTGTCATATCCATCCTGGGGATATTTAAGAAACTCAAGTCCTTTACCACCCCGTCTCCCTTCTCATCTAGATCAATCTTCACCTTTTGCGAGAACGGTACCCGAACTGTCGCAATCTCCCGCAACAAATCTACTAAAGTATCCTCTGCGAGTGGTCGTTCGACAAAAATACTTTCATTCCGCATCGCATTACCTACTTCGGGCCACCAGGTGCCCTGCAATGCATCCACAGTTACGACATTGTCATCCTCGACAGCGTATGTAAGACCGATTAAACCAACGCTGAGGCGACCAAGGAGATTTCCGAGAACGAATAGCCACGACAGAGTTGTTGCGTGGGTATACGCTTTTCTGCGGATATGAGAAAGAACGAGTAAGGCGTAAGAACCGAGGGTGCCGCGGAGGATATGTGCAATCTAAAGAATTGTATCTTCATTAGCCTGTGGTGAGTTAGTGGAATATCCTTCCCGGTGACTTATTCTTACTTCATCTTTTGTATTATCGCTCTTACCCATCATGCTTCCTCTAAACATAACTCCGACCTCTCCTAATAAGAAACCAATGCCCATCGATAGTGCTGCTGCAAGGAACAATGAAGCCATATTGAATAATCGACGATCACTAGGCATCAAGACTTTCTTGTCGCCGTAGAACTTTAGGACGTAGGCAAATAGTGCCTCCAGAATAATGTTAACGACCAAAATAGGCAGGAAGCGGATGAGAAGGGTTTTTGGTCTGAGCCGAGGGTAGTGTGCGCGCTTTGGGGCATCATCTTCGGGTTCTTTGTGGGCTTGTTTTGATGGGGACGCGATGAAATTGTTGCTGTCGAAGCTCGGAGTGCTGTAGTTGTTGCCAGTATTTGACAAGTAAGGACCTTGACGCTGCTGTTCAGGTGGATATGAAGTCAGGTTATGAGGATATGGCTGCATGGCGATGGAGGTACTAGTATCAGCCGGTACACCGGAAGGGATGAGGCCCGATGTGGAACCGACGTACTGAGGTGGAGCGGAGTACATCAACTGAGAAGATGAATCTAAAAGAAAGTGAGAAGTAGGTTACAAATTGTGTCGGTTTCAATTGCACTCCCAGTCTGATACATAAATTGAAAGTATGTAGGAACTAGGCAACTGTTTAGTATACTAGGAGACAATTGAAAGCCGCAGCTTCCAGTGGAATTAATCAATAATAGTTGGCCAAGGGCTGGGCTGTACTCGCATCACGAAACCTGCACCGCTTCAGGGGCAAAATGAGCCATCGACATCACTCATTGAGGCAGCCAACCTAACTGTTCCATTGGGTCCTGAAAGAAGTTTATTTAGAGCGCGTCGCACAGGCACACCCTGTGTTACACGAGCTTATTTTCATACAGCAAATCCCTAGTCTAGTTGCAGCTTAGCTCTACGCATCCCCCTTATCGAGACATGGGATTCTTTCATTTCCATAGTTTTTTTCCGTGCGCTGTCTCAAAACTTAAGACATGATCTTTCAGCCAATCGGCAGTTTTTGTTCATTAATCTTGGATCTGAACCTACCGGCTCCAATACTTAGTGCTCTAGGTAACGGATTCAAGTCGATAGTCCTTGCGAAGGATTGGGAGGCGTCGTTATTCTGATGTGAGCAAAATTCAGCTCAATAGTGTCCTACCGCAATATCTGGCGAGATTCCCCTGTCCTTCCGTGATAGCAGCAGAGATTTATCTTGCCAGCTTATGTGGTACCTACTTCAACTTGTAACATCGCAATGTTGTGTAACGTCCAAATTAGTCGGTATTTCCCAGACGCCACGCAGGGTTAAATATTTAGCGTATGTTATCAGAGTACATGTAAAGTGGCGAAGTCAGCAGGTCCAAGTTGGAGGATAGATAGAATACATACATACATAGATGGTACCTATATTTAATTAGATAATTGCACCTACTTACCGTAACCCCCTTTCCATAGCCAAACCCATAGCCCTGTCGATTCTTGCTCTCTGTTTCACTTAATAACCAGAAAACCCTAGACCGTTGGTCATCACCCATTGCCCAAACTATCGTCCTTATTACCGTAAGAATAGGCAGTTAAGACTGTAGTCTTATTTACGGTGCGTCGGTTTTGCCAAAAGCTATCTTGGCGTCTTATTCGCGGTTACTTTCTAAATCATAGGTACTTTCTTATGCACGGTATCCTACTATAGTTTTATCAAACAAGTATACGTATATACAAGATGTCGGCCTTCATGGCTTCAGATTCACTGTCAGAATCTTCTTCTGTAGAGTTCTCACATTCGTCTTCTATAGAAGTCTCGGGTTCCTTGGTGCTCAAGGATCCTGTACTTGTGTAGACTAGGCTCGGATGGACAATTGGAAGTTGAAAGAACTACATAATTCTCAAGGCCACGGATATTAATATCGTTATCCTCACTCCCATCTATTGCCACTATTATGCTACATTTTCGGAAGGAACGAATAATCAGATCTTTATGGCCTTTACAAGTGTCCTCCCAAGCTTCAGCAACCTACTGAGTAAGTAGAATTCTGCACTCAAAAGCAGTGAAACGACCTTCACAGCCAGTATTAGTTAGTAGAAGAATAACAATAATATTTGGAACGTATACCTACAGCCCATTTAGCAAGATCCTTTTGTTAATGGTTGTCAGCCGCTGCCTTAACTCAGTCCTTGAACGGTTTGTTGATACACAGACATCGAGTGGTTGAACTAAGCTAGTACAGCCGCTTGGTACCATTGCCATGGTATTCTGAAGGGACTTGAATACAGCTTTAATATAATCCGTCTTTTGTACTCTATGGACATCAAGTACAAGCATCCGGGGACCTTGTTGTTGAGGATAGTTTCTGTATGTTCTTGGCTAGATACGACATATATACTTTCTTTCCATTGATGGTTTAACAACTATAGCATAACTTGCTCATCAGCCCAGGTATTTACTTGGAATTGAACACAGACTCGTTTGTCCCATGCCTTTTTTCGATACCAGTTATTCTTGTTCCTTTACCACGGAATACAAGTAAAGGCTTAGTTCGCGGAACCCCATCTGCATGTATTGTAAGCCGTACTGTTGCTTGTCGTTTATCCAATCCTTGTGAACGCCCCCAAACTGTTTTTGTTCCAGTGGCATCATAGGTAGAGCCAGATAGTCCAAAGGAACTTGATCCATATTTGCTATATTGCCTAAACGAAATCGTCCTACTGTTGCAACCTCAGCCTGTATTGGATTTGATTTGGTGGTGTAGGATATGTTTGAGGATCTTCATATTGCCGAATATATTTGTGAAAGCTATGAATTGGATGGGCGTTTAGCTGTGTTTTCTGGTATAGGACCTCGTATTTTTGGTGGCATAATGGATAAGTGTACTGGTGATGTGTGTATGTGCCTGTAATGGTGAAGCTTGTGGGCTTGGAAGCGATAGAAGCTAGCGCCTATGCAACCTTCTAGTTACCGTATTGCTTATTTTCTTTATTCACGGTACATTGACATGTCAAATCCGTCCTGAGCTTGCTCAGCATCTTATTCGCCGTTATGTACTTTCTTATACATTATTACTTTCTTAGCCGCAAGTTCTTCCGGTACTTGTACATACAACTAGGTGAGAAAGATTATTGATAAAGCAACAAATATGAAGCGCTCATGGAAAGCTACAACAGCGCTCGATTAGAGAAGAGAGTGAGGCACCAATTACATACGTAATCAGGTACTAGGTTTCTGAAGGTCACGTCCAAATATGAAAGTTATGCTCTTCTAAGTTTATAAAACCTTATTCTCTTCCGTCAGTGGTGCCAATACACAAGTGCATATTTCACGCTTTGCATATTTCACGCTTAGTCGCCGCGTCAATATCCTGCAGAGCTTGGGGTTTTCTGATATTGCGGGGTGTACTCTGTAGGTGATGTTACATCCACCTATGGACCTACAGGTGGCATAGTCTGGCGCAGGTGGAAGTCACCAATTCCCGTCCTATTTCAGCTAGTGGGTGGTGTACGCTACTTAAAAGGTATGTATGTTCAGAACGTGTCCGGGACGCATAAAATTTGGAACGGCTATTCTGCAGATGGACACTGCAGAGGATCAACCAGACTTGGTGCCCGCCCTGCCTGCTCAGTGGCTGGCGATATTGTCTATATGCACACCTCACCTGCAAGCAGCCTAGCTTAACCACGCCAAGTCTTATACGTCCCGGACACTTTCTGAATGTACAGTGCCAAAGAGAAAGTTATAACACACTCATATTTTTTTCTTTTTTTGTCTCAAGCCAAGCTTCTAGCATGAATGACGCCCAAGGCATAGGATTGCATAAACCTACCAAAATAAAGCTTTTGAGGGCTGCTAAATTGCGGAGGAGGGCTTCACATTATGGGAACTAATCGAAACCTTTTGAGGGCTACTGAACCTGAAATATAGTTGCTATGCAGAGATATACGAAGGGCCCTTATTGCATATCTGAGCCTGGGCATGCATGTCTCATGCATGTCTGAGGTGCGTTATAACTTTCTCCTAGGCACTGTATGTAGGATACGGGAGAAAACGACCCTTACATGGAGTACTTTCCTTATGATAATTTTTTCTAGCTAAAGCAGGAAAAGGGAATATTCTTCCAAAAAAAACATCGCAAACACACGCCACACACCACATATTTTGTTTCATGCACGTGTAGGTAGGTACCGGTACTTGGAGAGTATTGTTTTGTGTCGTGTCGTGCGGTACCGATAGTGTTTAATGAGTGTGGTTGAGTTGATTTTGTGGCTCCGCACTCAAACCCTGATGAAGATCAGAGAGATTTCCATGATGTGTACATACCAAAGTTGGGAAGCCTGTACTGGTGG
>Ga0307511_10001402_pt1 | contig 25431 bp, 35 predicted proteins | sample 13_EM_MG_FD_200266 | JGI IMG/M metagenome (GOLD analysis project Ga0307511, IMG submission 200266) | Populus trichocarpa ectomycorrhiza microbial communities from riparian zone in the Pacific Northwest, United States - 13_EM | ecosystem: Host-associated > Plants > Roots > Unclassified | place...
ACACGTTTGGGACAAAGGGTGTGGCCGAGGCTCTCGTCACGACCTGCGCACTTGTAATAGTCGCTGTCCATGTGCTTGAAGTTGATACAGCCGAGGGTAACCATTGTGATATCTTCTGGGATGGGAGAAATAGATCAGTTTTTAGTTGTAAGTGAAGTGTCATGAGGTTCGTTATTGTCTTCTTAGGGATCGTTGTTCTGTGGAAAGAAAGCTTGTTCCTCAGTGGGATCGTGGGAGTATTTATGCTTCCTTGAGAGAGCGTCCGCCAATAGGTTTTCCTTTGCAGCCATATGTTCACTGACTAGGTCGAATTCTCTCATGTAAGCTTATCAGCGACCTAGCTTCTGAGATGTTTGTCATGGCTGGAGGAATGAGAGCAGAGGTTGGTAATCTGTGAGAACCGTAAACTTCTGGTCTCGGAGTTAAGCCTCAAAAAACTTCGGCGAGTCCACAATAGCAAGTGACTCCTTTTGGTAGATGGGGTACTTCAACTATGCAGGGCTGAATTTCCGAGAATTAAAACGACAGGGTCGAATTGATCTAGTTCTCCTTGTGCTATCCTAGATCCTCGTCCAATATCACTAGCATCACATACCAGTTATTTTGGCGATTCCGAGAAGTGGTCCCATAGTTTGAGAATCTGTGGAGAATTCACAAGTTCCTTGGCTTTCTTGAGTGCCCTGGTATGGGTATCGGTTTATCTCTAGGGTGCATTATCGCGTTGCACTTCTAACAGGGTACTTGACCATGAGGCCAATTCCAGACAAAACTTGGTTAGGAATATAACAATGCCGAGTATACCTCGCAATTCCTGGTAGTTGCTGGGAACATTGAAGTCTAATACTTTCTCCCAGTTCTAAAGGTCCATATGTAACCCATCTGGAGTTAATATGTATGCTAATATTCTACATGTTTGGTGATGAACTGGTACTTGCTAGCCTTCAACCCAAAATTCTCGTCTAGGAGCTGTTGTAGAACCTTAGGTAATGTAGCTACATGTTCGTCGTAGGTATAGGAAAAGATAATAATATCGTCAATATAGATGACAAGGTTCCAGAAGATGTCTTTAAAGATTTCGTATGTGCCTGGTACCATACTGACACGAGCATTACCGTCGCCTTGTTGTATGATGCGACTGCGCTAATATCCCATGTTTATGAGGAAGGTGGAGTGTTGTTCTGAGTCTTCTTCGATTCTGATATTGTGGTACCCATCTGCTAGGTCAATCTTGCTCCAATACTTGCGACCAGCGACTAGCTCCATGGGTTGCTCAATACTTGGTAGTGGTGTGTGGTTGGGGTCAACCGGTTCATTTCGATCCCTGGCTTCTAGGATACACTGGGGTTTGGAGGGATCATCTCGTTTGGCTTGTGTGCACAGAACTACCATATTGGTATTATGTTCCGTACGATAGATCTGGCCTGAGGCTTCTTTCTTAGTGAGCTGTCTCGTGAGCTCTACATAAAATTTGGTGGGTGAGGGTCGCCATATTGGTACGCATGTAGATCCAGGTTTCGGGCAGATTCGTTGGTTGATAGCTCTGAGAGGTGGCAACACGGTGGGTGTTGTTGCTGGAAATAGCTGGCCGAATTCAATGAAGGGGTGGAATTCCCGATTTTCTCCGAGACTCATAGCTGAGACCATGAATTCGAAGAGTGGTAGAAGATAGTCTGGTGCTTCGCCTTTTGTGAACAGTGCAGCCGATGTAACTTGTCATGTAGCAAGCACTGCTTTTTCCCATTCCTTTAGTGCAAAGCGTGCCATCCCTTTGGGTTGCATGATGGCAGGCTTTGGTCCTGCTGGGATTAAGGATTTTAGCACTGTAAGCGCTGCCTTGCCTACTATCATATCCCATCATGTAAGATTTGTTACATAGAGTATTCTTGTTTCCGAATGTGCTTCGTAGTCCATTTGGACATCACATACTTTTTCTATGACACTGTTTCATTCGTTGATCGTGGTGTTAAGTGACTTCTTGTCGATACAGTAAGTGGTTAGGCCATATAGGTGCACTAATTGTATATTGATGAGATCTCCGCTGGTGGTCTGTGAATCAACAAGGGCTAATGCGGGATGGCCTTTAACCTTGACCCGAACCATACTGTAGTCTAATTCTTCATTAGACTGGGGTTTTGCCGTGGTTTTACCCTTGTAGTTATTGTTGGCAATATCTGGTTTGTTGGTGTGTTGTATGGATAGGACTTGTATGGCGCTGCGCGTGGGTTGTTTGGATATTCGCTTCTTGCATTCCTTGAAGGTCTAACCAAGTGCCCGGCACTATAGACACTTCTGATCCCTGATCAACTGTATCTTGTCTTGTAATGTTAACGTCTTGTTAACCACTTCCCAGCCAGGATCTTTAGTACTTATTGTTTTCGTGGCTTGGATCTTTTAAGCATTAGAAGTTGTTTTCTTGTTGTCCGTTTTCCGATTCCCGCAATGATTGAGACCAGGGTTCGTAACTGATGGGGTAGTTGGCTGTCGTACAGGTTTGAATTTGGCTGAAATGTGCACATGTTTTCGTGCAGCTTCGTATAATTCCGCTTTCATGACCAGGTTATTGAACGTCCATAAATCAAGTATTTGGGGAACCTGGGTGGTTTCCATGTAATCTGGGAGGTGGTTGAGCAATTTCCTGTGTTTGCCTTCTTCCGAGATGCATTGCTTTCCATCCTTGTTGATTAGTTTAATTTGAAATTCTTCCAGCCAGTTGGCATAGGTTTTGATACCTATGTGTCGTCTATACTTGTGGGGTAAGGCGGCCTCCCATTCTTTCCATTGGAGGTCCTTAATAGTGGAAGGGATTAGGAATTCCGTAGCACTAGCATGAAGTTGAAAAGAATGCCCTGTCTAATTCCTTGATGAGGTGGTGGTTATAAGTAGTGAGTGCACTGCCTTGCAGTTTGAATCTGATAATTTCCTACCCTTCCTTCGACTCCAATCTTATTCCTTTCATACTTAACGGTCTCTATTTCGCGTTGACCCACGTGTCAAGATACGGGGAGTCTCGCCAATTCTTATCTCCGCTATTGAGATTTTCTGGAGCATGAATCTTGATACCCTTCATCCGTTTGGACATTTTTGATGACGTTTCAGGTGTTACAATTCCTGTTGTTACTTCCCATTGTTGTTATTCTGGTGTCTTACAAGGATCTGTTCGTTTCTTGATCTTCTTGATCTTATTTGCTTTGTGTATGCTTCTTTGACTGTGGGCTTACCTTCCAGTGCTAGAGCTTCCACTGCTAGAGCTACTATCGTACCTATCATCATCTCCTCCACCTGCCGTTGTGCCTCGTCCCAAGGACGGGGTTTGATCATCATCAGCATCTCCATTGTTTGTGTTGCCAGCGTCTGAGATACATTCTACAATGGGATATTCTGGCACGATGCCAGTTTGAAATTCTGTGCTGACTTCTGGTGGCGAACGTTATTTGGTTGGTATATCAGTGGGGTCCCTTCTGTCTTGTCCTTTAGGTCCTTTGGCTATAGGTGGGTACTCAAATTACTCTGGTACGACAGGTGAAAGGCGGAGTTGACCACATAGCGTGAAGGACACAATATCATCCTATTCCTTCAGAACCCACTGAGGTTCTGTGAGCTGTGGAATCTTGAGGCGTTTTAGACGCTCCATAAGTACCGTGGTAAGCTCCAAGTCCTTACTTTCAAATGGAATAGTTGTGTTCAAAAGATAGTGTTTGGTTATTGCTTTAAGAAGCAGTTGGATGTCCTTTGGATGGAAGTAGTGAAGATACCCAAGCGTTTGTCTAAAGGCAAGGATATCATGTATTTGTGGTTGTACTTTCTTCCAGTTTGCTTCTGTTATCGGCGGTAACTGCCATTCCCATGTTGTGAGAAGAGAGTCTTCTTCTGGTTTCAGGACATCAACGGTATAGGTGGTGAGAGGGGGTTGTTTGACTGATTCCTTGAATGTTTGAGGTTCCGTAAGTGTCTCTTTTCTTTTGTAGTGTGTTACCGATTAACTTCTTAAAATCTTCCAGAAGTATAGCTAATCTTCGTGATTTGTAATATTTGTACGGCTTGTCCATCTTGGAGGCCATAATGTCGGTTACTCATTCGGATATTACAAGTTATTTTTCCCAGTTGTCTGTATATTGTGTGCATAAGTACATCGCTCCTGGCGTGAGTGATTTCCGATCGTCTTCGGATAACTGTGGCTCGGCTGCCTGTTCAATATACCTGCAGGATAGTGGCAACAAGGAGAGCACATATGCTGGTTCGTCAGTTTCCTCCTCTCCTACAGTGGTAGGTACACTTGAGGTGCTGGTTAAACCAACAACTCCTAAGATACCATTCCCGATGGAAGGTTTTGGAGATAGTGAGGATGGCGGCAAGAAGACTGTGAGGTGGTCTCCTTATAGCGAAGAGTTGGATAGTTCAAAATCCTCGAGTGTTGAGCTAATGCCAACTGAAAATAGTTCAGTTAGGAAGGCAGACGGATGTGCCTCGCCTGTGAGGAATCTAGTGTTGGAGGGAACAGGAAGTAGCTATGTAGTTCCTGCTATACTTACGTATGTTTCTTCTAATGCTGAGAAGAACGAGGGCGAGCTTTGGGATGGTGATGCGTATTTGTACACTGCGATTATTCCTGGGACGTATGGTGCCGCGATATCTTATGTTCCCTGGGATAAGAAGATGAAAAGGGATTGTAGCTGCCAGGAATGAATGAGGTAGTGTCGATATTGGTGGCGGAAGGTGATGCAATGAGGGTGGAATTGTTCAATAGTGTATACCACTGCCCGTTAGAGCTCTACCTTGTCTTGCGCAAGCTCTTCTGTTGACTGCAGCTTGAGAATATCTCCCTCTCGATGGTGGATTCTTGTTGATATCTTTCGTTGAATGTATTGTGTTTGTTGAATGGGTTGACGTCCGATATAGGTTAAACCTGAAATGCTATTATAAAGATACCAGTGGGTGAATAGTCCGTAGTAGTAGTTTTAACAGTTAGATTATTTTGTTTGTTAAAAAACATATAATGGGCGATGCCAATAGTAGCACCGCGGGCCATTTACAAGAGTCTGTACTATGACTGGAGTGATAGTGTATGTCTGTTATTGGTTCCGCTAAGTCGAGGACTGAGAGGATCTTTGAGAGTATATAGATTTCCCAAGCTGGAAGAGAATTAACAGGTGTAATCTCCCTATATTGAAGCTATCTAACGCTTGTCTCAACTCTGTCTGAATTGATCTAATCTGAGAATCCTCCTCCAGAAGGGCCGATTGGCTCAGTAGTAATACTAGCCGCCATGCCTTCTGGAGTCTGGAAAACTAATTTTTGGCCGTTCCAGAAAGCACTCCTCCATGACCATGAAAACAGGTGTGGGAGGTCAGGCCTCCTATACCCAGAAATACAGTTATGGATGCGTAATGCATCATGATAAAGGAAAAGTCAATAAGGACCAGATATGCTCAAGACAGTAGTACATAAGGTACTATGGTGGAGCTATCTAGTATATAATAGGTCCTAGGAAATGCGTACTAAGACAATTATTAGAAACGGTCTTCGGTTATAGTTGAAATCATTCTAGACTTTTGAATAAGTGGAAACTATTCCAACGTCTTCAAGCAACGATAATCTTGCAAGAAATACAAGAAGGGTCATCCTCCAGAAACCCTCATATCAATTGTTCAAACTGTACGAGACAGAGTTCTCGCTCTCAGTCCTGACGATCAAGATCTTACCTCCGCTGCTATCAACCTTGACGAAGATATCTTTAATGTTTTCCTATAGTACTGATTCGCTCCAGTTGAATTAACCTGGCAATCCCGAGTTCCTTCCTGTTATTTAAATTGTCATTCTAAATGGACAATTGAGGAATCAATAGGGACCAAGGTATCTATCGGATGTTTTCATTTTTCATTATGTTACTGGGGTTTACTAGGAATAATTTGGATGCTGAGATGGTCACCCCCAGTTCTTGGCGAAAATTGTTATTCTCATAACTGTCGTGCTGGCACTTGTTATTTCGGACTACCTCCAGCTTAGGCAAGACAACAAGAGTAGGAAATCCTTTTAAGTGGGGAAGTGTAATGGAAGACCATTTCTTATATTGGTCTTAGTACACATTTCCTAGCACCTATTATTTATACCAGATTGCTTGTGCATAGTACCTTATATACTATTGTCTTAAGCGTATGCGGTCCTTATGTACGTGTTCTTTATCGTGATGCATTATACATCCATACACCTATTCTCACTGTCTACAGCGTCGATGTCCTCAAACCAGCAGAAGACTATCCGCTTACAACATGGGTATTTAAGTCACCCCTATGACAAAAGGAAACGAGAAGAAGGTACAACTACAAATAGATGATATCTTCGCCTTTACACAAACGCTTGGGTATCTTCCCTCCTTTCATCCAAAAGACATTTAACTGCTGCTCGAAGTAACCACCAACCACTACCTTTGCAACACCACTATTCCATTTGAAAGTAAGGACTTGTAGCTTACCATGGTGCTTATTGAGAGCCTAAAACGCCCCAAGATTCCATAACTTACAGAATCATACTGGGTTCTCAAGGAATGGGATGATATTATGTCCTTTTTTCTAGGTGGTTAGCACCTCCTTCTACCTATTGTCCCAGGGCGATTTGAGGACACACCTATAGGCAAACAACCAAAAGGACATAACAGAAGGGACCCTCCTAAGACGCCAACCAGACAACATTCGGCAGCAGAAGTCAGCACGGAATCTCAAACTGGCCTTGTGCCAGAAGTGAACATTGTAGAAGATACCTCAGATACTGGCACCCCAAATAATGGAGGAGACGATAAGGACCTAACCACACCCTTAGGACAGGTCACAATAGTAGGTGGAGGAGATGATGACAGGTACGATAGTAGCTCTAGCAGTGATAGCTCTAGCAGCGCATAGTCAGTCCACAGTCAAAGAAGCATATGCAAACCAAAGAAGTTCAAGAAGATTAAGAACAGTACAGATCGTGGTAAGACACTAGTACAACAACAATGGGAAGTAATAACAGGAATTGTTACACCGGAAACATCAACAAAAATGTCTAAAAATATGAAGAGTATCCTGATTAATGCTCCATAAACTATTAAGCGTGGAGATAAGAAATGGCGGAAGTCATAGTATCTTAACACTTAGGTAGTCACGATACAGAGATGGTTAATTATGAAAGGTGTAAAATTGGAATCGAAGAAATCATTGGACTTTATTGTCTTCAAACTGCAAGGCACCGTATTCACTACCTATAACCAGCACTTTATCAAGGAAAAGGAAAAAACATCCTTTTTCACCTACATGCTGATGCTATGGGAATTCCTTAATCCCTCCACTAGCAAGGACCTCCTGTGGACCAAATGGAATGCCGCATCACCCAACAAGGATAGATGCCACATTGGTATCAGACTTTCGCCAACAGGCTTGAAGAGCTTCAGATTAAACTTATCGCCCACAATCGAAACCAATCTCATAAGAAGTCAAAGGCAGAAAATTCTTGAACGATCTACCGGACTACATGGAAACCACCATGGTTGCCTTAAATACTTGATTCTTGGATGTGAAAATGACCTAGGTACGATGGCAGAATCATACGAGGCTGTACTAAAACATAGGCGTATCTCAACTACACCCAAACTGGCATGCCGGCCAAAGATGCAACTAGCTCCGAAGCTCAGTAGAAATCACTGCAGTGATAGGAAGACAGACCATAAAAAAACAAGTTCTAACCCTTGAAGGAGCCCTGCTACGAGAACAATGACCACCAAGGATCCTGACTGGGAAGTGATTAACAAGATGTTAACATCTCAAGGCAAGATAAAGTTAATTATGGATCAGAAGTCTCTATGGTGCCGAGTACCTAGTAACACCTTCAAGGAATGAAAGAAGCGAGTATCCAAACAACCCATACACACCACCCCACAAGTTCTATACCTGCAACACAGCAAGAAAACAGTTATCGCCATGAAGAACTACAAGGACAAAATCAAGACAAAACCACAGTCTACAGAAGAATTAGAATACTGCAGGCTTCTGGTTAAGGTTAATGGCCACCCTGCATTAGCACTTGTGGATTAACAAACCAATGGCGGAGATCTTATCAATGCACTATTGATTCACCTATATGGCCAACTCAGGTATGGTATTGATAAGAAGTCACTTAATACCACGATCAAATGATCGAAGGGTATAATGGAAATGGAATGTGATTTCCAAATCGATTATGGAGGATATACAGAAACAAGAACAATCTATGTAGCGCATCTCACAGCCTGGGACATGGTCATAGGCAAGACAGTACCCACAGTACTGAACGCCTTAATCCCAGCAGGACTAAAGCCTGTTACTATTCAACCTGAAGGGATAACACGCTTTGCTGTCAAGGAATGGAGAAAAGGAGGCCTTGCTTCTAGGCAAGTTACTGCCCCTTCACTCTCCATAGAAGACGAAGTACCAGACTATCTTCTGGCACTCTTCGAATTAATGGTCTCAGCTATGAGTCTCGGAGAAAGTCGGGAATTCAACCCCTTGATTAAATCTGCCCAGTTAATTCCAGCAACCTCACTCAACGAGTTGCCACCACTGGGAACTATCAACCACCGAATCTGCGCGAAACTGGGCTCTATATAAGTACCAAAATGGTGACCCTTACCTTACAAATTCTATGCAAATTGCACTAGACAGCTTATTGAGGAAGAAGCTTCAGGCTTGATTTATCGCATAGAATATGATACCAATGCGGAAATTTTGTTCATGCAGGCCAAACAAGATGATCCCACCAAACTTCGGCCTATACTTGACTCCAGGGATTGGAACGAAGAGGTTGCCTACAACCACACACCAATATTAAGCATGGAGGAACTCATGGAGCTAGTCGCTGCACGGAAATACTGGAGCAAGATTGACCTAGCAGATGGGTCCCACAACATCAGAATCGAAGAAGACTCGGAACAACACTTCACCTACCTTATATATATGAGATATTACCGCCGTCGTATTATGCAACAAGGGGACCGTAACGCTCCTGCCACCATGGTACAAGCTATTTATGAAATCCTTAAGCATATGGTCTTTAAGGGCCATGTCATTTACATCGACGATATTATTATCTTTTCAGATACCTGCGATGAACATGTAGCTACCTTACTAAAGGTCCTGCAACGACTTCTACACGAGAGGTTCTGGTTGAAAGCCAGCAAATGCCAGGTTTTCACCAAACGTCTAGATATCTAAGGACACATATTAACTCCTGATGGGTTACCCATGGACCCTAAGAAGCTCAAGAAAGTAATGGACTTCTAGGTTCCCAGCAACCGTCAGGTTTTACGAGGTATATACAGTGTTGTCATATTCCTAAGCAAGTTCGATCCGGAATTGGTTTAATGGTCTAGCACCATGTCAGAACTGCAAGACAAAAACATACCCTGGAGATGGACAGACACCCATACCTGGGTACTGGGCAAAATCAAGGAACTTGTGAATACTGCAAAAATTGTTAAACCCTGGAACCATTTCTCAAAAGAACCAAAATACCTGGGATGCGACGCCAGTGATATAAGACTAGGATCATGGGTAGGACAAGGAGAACTCGGATCCATTGAACAATGTCGTTTTCACTCTCGAAAATTCAGCCCCGCAAAGCAGAACTACCCTATCTACCAAAAGGAGTTATATGCTATTGTTGACTCCCTGAACTTCTTTGAGGCTCAACTCCGAGACCACAAGTTCACGGTTCTCACAGATCACCAAGTACTAGTCCCATTTATCTGACCACATCAAATATCTCAGAAGCTAGCTCATTGGCATCTTATATGAGAGAATTGGACTTGGTTATCAAACATACGGCTGGAAAAGAAAATCTGTTGGTAGACACACTAGCAAGGAAGCATAAATACTCCCTCGATCCCACCGAGGCACAAGGCTTCATTCCCCAGAGCATCAATCCTGTAGAAGACAATATCGAACCTCAGGATACTTCTATCTTCACAAACCACCTATCTATCTCTCCCGTTCCAATACAATTCACAATGGTTTCTTGCAGCTGTATCAACTTTAAACATACCGACTGCTACTACAATAAGTGCCCAGGCGGTGATGAAAGCCTTGGTCACCCCCTCTATAGTCTCCACCTGGACGATGAAAATGACAAAGACTATGAATACTACAACGACATTATAAGGGAAGAAATACAATTAGATGAAGATACCCTAACCACAATCCCAAAAGAAATCTGGGACACGTATAAGTTCGATCCTCACCCCCACATTGTTGAACAAGATCAATTATATAGTTATTATCAGATCAGCTCTCACGCAGACGATACCTCCTTTATCACCAATGATGATAATATTCCCGCCATTAGAACAGATGTCAGCAATGATGCATAGAAACACTACAAGGAGCATCGAAAGCAACACAATATGGACTGTCACGACTACTACTGCCACTCACATGTTAGTTCGCACCAGAATGGAGACTTCTATTTTTCCAACACCGGATGCTCAATTTGCAGAACATACATATACGGATGCTTAGACATCACTCTACCGGAGGTAGTTTATCAAAAGGAATGGAATTCCAGTCGAGTTAGCGAGAGTTATGGAAATAGAAAGCTACCACTATCCATCCTAACAACACTCCCTCTTCTGAGACTTACGATATTGACGTTCATGAGCTTAACATCAAAGAGCCTCCTAACCTCACTCACATGTAGTCTGATGAAGAATGGGCAATTAGTAATACTACTATTGCTCACCACAACCCATGGGACTAAAACATTAAGATCACACCAGATGAGGAAAGACCCTCCTTCCTCTCTGCTGCGATCACCGCCAGATCACAACTCAACGCAGCTTCCAGAAAAGCAAGCGGATCTACTCAAGGTCATAACACCCTGCTATCCCCCACTAATACCTTTGGGAAACGTGCCAGGAGGGGCATTCATGCACCAGCAACCCTTTGGTACCAGTGAGGAGAACAACCTTGCTCATGATCTACAAACACAGGGGAAGACGTCAATTCCTCCTGCACCTACCGCCACTCTTCGTTGAAAGTTCTGTCAAGGTGAGGGACAGTATGCATCAACATGCAATGTGAAACCTAAGGCAGCTGTAAACCTCAGGTATAGAATCATGCTAGTGACAAATATGGCAAAGATATACCTCAACCTCCAAGACGGCCCAAAAGATGACCCCGACTTCGATCTCGTAGCTCATGATGACAAAGATGATAGAATGAGGGACGCCTATATCACATGTATCAGAATATACCCTATGTGTAGCCAGCTCTACAACTCCCGACAAGGGAAGGAAGGAGTAAGCAAGGAAAATGGGTTTTTGTATAAGAATAATGAGAAAGGAGTTTGGAGGTTGGTTCTGCCAAGCACGTTCGCCTGGAACGGTAAGAACTATTTCGAAGCTGCACTCAAGGAAGCTAATGATCCCACAGCACATGGCTGAGTTGATAAAACGTTGAAGTGATTGACTGATAAATGTATATGCCAGCCATTTTCAAGGCTTGTTAAAGAATACGTGTCGAGTTGCGATACTTGTCAACGGGCCAAGTATAGCAACAAGCCACGACTAGGACAAGTAACTATGTTACATGTTCCTGCAAGAGCCTGAACGGATATCACAATGGATTTTCTTAAGGTGTCTCCTGTTTTGCCTCAATCCTCTACCTTATTCCCAAACAGTCCTTGGGAAGACGATCATATGTTTTACTTTTCGTGACTTTGGACGATTGTCTGTAGGCAATCAGGATTTATGTTTCTCGTTCCAGTTTCTGATAGCCTTACGGCAGAGAAGTGCACTGATGCATTTCATATACACGTTTCTTCTATTGTCGGTTATCCCTATTTTATTGTTTTTGATTAAGACACTCTCTTTATGTCAGGCTATTTCAAGGATTGAGCCGCAAGAAAGGGGATCAAGTTGGAACCATCTACCACATGCCACCGTCAGACAGACGGGCAATCAGAAATTGCCAATAAGGCAATTTTCCAAGCCGCACGTGCATGCAAGGTCGAAGGAAAAGAATGGCTGCATAAACTCCGAGAGATCCAGCTGAATTGGAAAACGTGACAAAATACCGCAAGTCAAAACAGTCCACTACTAGGCTTTGAGGTAAAGCTAGGTTCCTCTTCCTTCCCCTACCCCATTACTCCTTATACCCCTGCAGAGGAACGTCACCTTGATACCCCATGCAATCTATACTCCTCTAAAGTCAAGGAGGCATGACATGGCAACAAGAAGCGGTCCATTCCACCACTTGTTTCTGGCGGCTAAAACATTCTACTCTTCACGGAGAACGTTAACCTCTTAAAAATATCTAGGAAGCTCAAACCTAGATAGGTTGGACCGTTTCGCATTCAACATGTCAACAGGAAGCAGAATAACTATACACTTGACCTGTCAACAGACAGTCGACTTTCTCTTGTCCTCAATCCCTTCCACATCAACAAGATCAAACCTTACATCAAAAATGATAAGACGAATATCCCAGGTCATCACAAGGAACAACCTGGTGAAGTAAAGGAAGGCAGATAGGAGGTCGAATAAGTACTAGAATTTCGTACTGCCCCTTGTACCGGGAAAAGCCAATACCTAGCATATTGGAAAGAGTATGGAAGTGGCGACAATGAGTGAATCAAATATGAAGATATCAGCCTTGAAATCGTTCAAGACTTTTGGATCAGCGGAAACTATTCCAACACCCGTAAGCAATAAAGATCCTCCAAGAAACACAAGAACCGTCATACTCGAGAAACCCCTAAGTTAATTGTTCAACCTGAATGACACTAAGTTCACCCTCTCAGTCCTGTTGATCAAGACCTCAGCGCCGCTGCTACCAACCTTACCAAAGATATCTTTAATATTTTGCTAAAGTACTGATTCACGCCAGTTGAATTAACCTGGCAAGCCCGCGTTCCTTCCTGTTGTTTTAATTGTCATTCTGAATTGACAAGGGAAGAAGGTATAGCAAACATGGTATCTATCTGATATTTTCATTGTTCGTTATGTTATATATATTTACTATGGATGATTTGGAAGTTCTGTACATCTCCTTCTATTCATTGGGAAGCCTGCTACTCTCATAACTGTCAAGTTTGTACTTGTTATTTCGGTCTACCTCCAGCTTGGGCAAGACAACAAGAGTAGGATATCCTTTTAAGTGGGGAAGTGTAACAGAAGACCGTTTCATATAATTGTCTTAGTATGCATTTCCTGGTACCTATCATGTATACCTGATACCTCGGGCATAGTACCTTGTGTACCAGGGCCTTAAATATATCCAGTCCTTATATACATTTCCTTTATCGTGATACATTACGCATCCATACCTGAATTTCTGAGTACTGGAGGCCTGACCTCCCACAGTTGGATTTATGGTCATGGAGGAGGGCATCCTGGAACCACCAGAAAGCAGGTTTCCTGGAAAGGTGTAAGGAACTGATTTCCTAGTGTATGAATTCTTTACACATGTTTTATCTATGGCAGTTTTGGTGGATTTTATTAGGTTATATCAAGGCACGTATTTGGCCTGTTTTGGCAGCTACTCTTTTTAGACATGTTTGAATTAGGAAGGATTATATTGGAATTAGTCTTGTTGTTTTTCCTTGCAGTTTTCTCGTCATATTTCATGATTATTACCTGTCATATTCCTGAATCATTCTGGTTTAGTTCCATGTACGTCAGCTTGCTAACCACCATCTCCTGTTATGTTTGGCTAATTGGGCAGTAGCTTATTCCGTTTTCTTGCTAGTTGTTTATCTCGTTGGCAGCCTTGTTTCTGTTACCTTCTTAGGTATTATCATAACACTGGACGTGTCTATGATGAGCCATCATGTATTTATTATAATCTGGCATAATAATGAGTCTTTACCGTTGCATAGTATAAGTCCAAATAGACTCATTGCCTTAGGAACTTATTATCTATTAAAGATCTGAATTCCACGCCCTTAGACAAGAGGTTCTCGTTCAACACAGTCTAGTCTAGCTACTTCAGACATACACAAGCTACACTAGTAATATTCTTGTCCACTGGTAGCCTTTAATCTCCAAGCAACCCCACACTCAACAACCCCTTACCCACCTACTATAACCCTGGATAGGACATATTGGGAGTCCTTAAGACCCCATAACCTCGTTGGTTGAGCCGAGTTCCTTACAGAAGTTCTCTACTAACTTGGCCCACCCTTACATTTTTTTTACCTGCAATTTAAGCTTTAAAGATTTCAACCACACCTCTTAGGGCCCGATCAACCCTAGTTCCTCTCGAACCCCATTTAACCAATCTAGGACCTTATCCAGCACTTCAGACCCGAACTCCCCAAGGCTAGTGGAACAGCAGTCCCTATACCTCCCTTGTTACAAATGTCACAAAATCTCACCTCAGCACTAGTAAGTCAGCACTAGTCCCCACTCAGCACCAATATTGTCAAAGCCTTGCAAACGAAATTAGTAAGCCACTATGTCAGCACCAGAAATGTCCCACTCTAGTATCTCTAGCAGACTCTCAGGCCAAAATCCATACTTTGGACCCTTGAGAGTAAACCCACCCAGGTAACCCTCCAGATCTGCCTCCAGACAATCTATGAGAACAGATACAGAAGAACCAGAAGGAGAAAAGCTCTCTGAACGTGAGCAGGATCATCTGTCAAAAGCAGAGGATGAGCCAGACCCTGCAGATACAGAAGCCACTCCTACTCAAGACCCAAAAGGGAAAAGATCAGAAGTAGTAATCCAGCACCCTACCCCAATGAAACCAATTGCTATCCCAGATACTAGAGAAGAAAGGGAAGAGCAAGAAGCACTTGCCCTTATTGATAGTATGTTCAGCATCTATTACTTCCATAAACCAAATGGACCCAGGTTTGAACCACCTCCCCAAGGCTTATCAGCACTAGCCAAAGAAATTACCAAGGTAGCACAAGAACTACCTAGGAAGCCTATCTTAGGACAGTTTCCTATCACTTCTTAGAAACCTACACAACATGTACCCACTCCAGTTATCCCTCCTACAGCACCTCAAAAAACTAGAGAAGATCCTGTAATATTATCCAAATTAGGCTCCAGAATTGGTAAGGAATTGAAAGACACATTCCTACCAACCATGGGTAATTCAGGACCATCGAGACAAACCTCATCACCCCTTCCCCTGCCACCACAACAGAAAATTCCCCACCAAAGACCCACCTTAGTTCCTCTTAGGCAAGCTAAGCCAATGAATTGACCTGTATTCCACTAGGTAGATGCAAGAGCAGCACCTAGACCTCTCTCACCTCCAGACATTGGATGGGTACCACGCTCCCAGCAACCACCACAGCAACCTTGACTGCCTCCAGAAGCAGCCCCTCCACCCTCTACACTAAAAAACACAAAACAAGTTAGGATGTCAGCCCCCCCAGGAAATGATCCTGGTGATTCAGATGGAAGCAGATCTAGCTTATCTGAATGTGACACTAAGAATGGTTCAGGGAAAGCAAGTAGCAGAGGTAGAAGATCTCAGAGCATGGGATCAATTACTAGCTCTGTGTTTGGAAGCAGCAAGCTCAAAGCTCCAAAAGTTGAAAAGAATAGGGGAAGTGGTAAATGGAAGGAAGCAGCTAGTTTGGACAATTGGGTTAATGATGCTATGGATATGCTAGAGGTAGGAGAACTCGATCCAGAAGCCAGACAAGCCATGATATGCCTAGGTTGGCACCTAGAAGGAGAAGCAAATATCCTGCATGCATCCTACAGAAAAAATCCTGACACCAAAAATGATATAGTACTAGAATTTCTCAAAGTACTTAGAAAATTCTGTGTACCCTTCATCAGTGATAACAAGTTATGGACCGAGTTTCAAGCTCTCAAACAGACCCAGAACGGCAGAACCAAGCCCATCCAACAAGTGGCCAATAAAATTAAACAACTGCAAATCCTCTTACCTAAAATTAGTGATTGTCAGTGTTACAACTAACTGGTGGAAGCTATGGACCCTGCACTTCTGCACGAAGTAAGAGCTAACATTAATGACGAAATGGAATGGGATGACCTGATTGAGTTCTGTAGTAAGCATGACTCAGTCATTCATAAGGATACTTCTATCAAAAAAGACCATAAGTTCAAAAATGGTTAAAAAATGCATCAGCAAAATCACACACCTCAGGCAAGCAGCAACCCAGCCCCTACCAACACGAGTTGGACTAAACCTAAGCCCTAGACTAGGCCCTCTAACACGAGTTCCAAATTCAAGAAACTTACTCCAGCAGAAAAAGAAGAACTAGGCAAAAAAGGTGGATGTTTCTACTGTAGGAAGACTAGTCACAATGCTGTGTATTGCACCCTCAAGAAAAATCAGATCAGAAGTGCTGCAGGCACTATCATACACGAAATTAGAGAAGTACCATACCCTAGTAAGATTACTTCTGCAGCTCAATTCATCTTGGAAGACCCACCTACGCCTCACACAAAAGGCAACTCCAGCTAACCCCAACTTGATACAGCCAAAGAACACCTCCTAGTCACCACGAGGATTAATGACCAGCCTGCTAAGACCCTTGTGAATCAACAAACTGCAGGAGCTGACCTGATCAGCAGCAAATTTTGCATCTTGCATAATTTACCCTTGTACCCTGTTAAAAATCCCATCACACTGCAGATGACAATGGAAGGATCTAAAGGATCAATCAGCCACAACACCAAGGTGAACTGTGACTGGTTAGAGTGGTCCGAAGAACGAATTTTCCATGTGGCTGCACTCAAGGATTAGGATGTGATATTAGGATCCCCTGCACTAAGACATACCAAGGCAGTTATTAACATGGGTACTATGAGTGTTACTATTCAACCCCCTGGTCAGAATAGAATTATACTCGCCCCCTGGAAAACCAGATCAAGCCAGAAAACCTCAAGAAAGAATCCTAGCACCACACCTAATCTCCCTACCCCTGCTAAAACCAACATATTTCATTTTCTAGCCCTATCTATACACCTGATCATCAAGTCAGCTGCCACAACCATACAGCCCCACACCAACACCTTTGATGAGTTTCCTGATGTTTTTCCAACCACGAAAAATCTGGAATTACCTCCGCTAAGGCTAGGTATGAATCATCACATTATGCTCTAAAATCCAAATACAGTCTGTAAGCCTATGAATATTAAGCCTCATGGAAAATTCCTGGCTGATATGTTGGACAAGCTAAGAGCAGAAGAGAAATCCAGCTCTGTGTATAGATCAGAAGACACATCCCGTTATGCTATGTTTGTTATTCACAAAATGGATGATTTATCCAAGCCAAGGTACATTCATGACCTTGTCAAAAGAAATGAGGAAACTGAGTTGCAACCTGCACTCATCCCTAGTCAATCCCTTATCAGAAACGCGGTTTCTACACCCCCCTTCACATCAAAAATTGACATCAGTGACAGCTACTACACCATCAGGGTTCATCCCCCAAATGTGAAGTATACTGCATTTTCTACCCCATATGGAACTTACAGGACTAGAGTGACGTAGCAAGGTGACTACAATGCTCCTGCCACCTTCCAGAACATCAGGAACAACCTGTTCAAACACGAGTTGGGAACCAGTGTATGCATTTATATTGATGACATATTTATTTTTGGCAAGACATACAATAAGCACTTATACCAAGTCAGAACTGTCCTTCAAAGGCTCAGAGAAAATAAGTTCTATGCCAACAAGGAGAAGTCCCACTCCATGCCTAGCATGCTACAGTGGCCAGGCCATGTAATTACTCGAAGAGGAATTTCCCCCACCCAGAAATCTGTTCAAAAAATCCTAGATTGGCTCCAACCTCAAAATAGCAAAATGTTACAGGAATACATGCGTATGGTAAATTACTTGGGTCATCTAATACCTTATCTAGCAGATATGGCAGCACCCTTAACCGAAATGGCTGGTGCCACAGCCACTTGAGAATGGACCCCTACCCACACCAAAGCCTTTAATTACAGTAAGGCAGCCCTGTCTACTGATCCTGCAGTCAGAACTATTAATTATTACTCTGCAGATCTAATCTATTTGGTTGCAGATGCGAGTTTAATTGGCACTGGTGCATGGATTGGTCAGGGACCCACTCTGCAGACTATTATACCAGCAGACTTCCATTCTAGGAAGTTCAACCCAGCCCAAGAAAATTATTCCACCTTTGACAAGGAATTGTTAGCTATTGTGAACGCATTAGAGCACTTCAGAAGCGAGCTTACAGGATGTAGTTTCATTATCCTTACAGATCACAAACCCCTGGTCTCATTTCCCACTCAGTATGACCTAACTGGGAAACAGTGTAGATGGCAACAGATTATTCATCAATTCCAGTGCAAGATTCAGCACATAAGAGGCAACTAAAATGTGATAGCAGATGCTCTATCAAGAGTATTTATAAACCCATGTCTTGTCCCATCTCTATCAGACTTTATTCCATACTCCATTGACTCCCAACAGCCTCTACCAAACTTTATGGCTCCTTAAGACTTCTCTAGCAGTCTCAAAGTTATTCCTAGCCTTCCAACAACTATGCCAAACAATTCTTCACGTCGAGTTCCTCCTATAACATCTCACACCACCTCTATCACTTCTGCAGCCATGACCAGAAGCCAAACTAAGAAATCCCAATCTCCTACCCAAAGAGATAATTCCCCCACTAGCTCCATCCATGACCAACACCACAGGGATAGAGCCAACAAGGAAAACTCGGCCCCCCCAGCAATCATGCAAACGCCACCTGACAACAGTGCAGCAGAGGCTTTGTTCTCTCTGGTAGCTAATAACCTCTCCTTCAGCCCTAGACCTCTCATATTACCTAAGTACAATCCCAACAACCAGGACTCCATCCTGGCAGACACATTCAGAGCTCAACACGCCCTCATGCACTACCTATCTTGTAGAGACAGCACTGGCTACACCCACTACTCCTCCCACCTGAACAGCACCAGACCACCAAAAGATAATTAGTGTGCATACTGCAACAGGAAGGGACATTATACTACCTGTTGTGAAATCAATAAGCAAGATAACGAATTATTTGAGCAGGAAAAGCGTGCAAAAGAATCTCAGGAACGCCAGGATTTCTCCCCTCCAAGAGACCCTGCCTCTACCTCCACATATGACCTATCACCTAAATCTGTGCCTAGGCTTAACTCCTCTTAATATTCCCCATTGAAGAAAGGCAAGGGCAGAGCAATCTCCGTTGAATCTGATTCAGAGCAGGGCTCTGGAAGCGAGAATAATAATAGCCCTACCTCTCCTAAATACCCTGTCACCCCCCTTGCCTCCAGGGAAATCTCTGCTTCCTCTACTAGCCCATATGGATCTGATACCCTCTCTTGTCCTACACAAGACCCTACCTTCCCCACAAACGCAATTATGATACCTTACTATTGGTTGAAGGCTCCATTCACCATGGAAGGTTTCCTACATTCCAATTCTGCTACTAAGCCTAATACTATTAATATTCCTGAAGCTATTGGCTTAATAGCCAATCAGGACAATTTGCATTGGCAATGAGTTGGCAAAAACAGTTACAATAATCTAGTGGAACTTGCACAGTTCCAAGGTCTCCCCACCAACGATGTTCCCCAGCTCCTCCCTGCATATGCCAACTGGAACCACATGCTCACTAGTGGTTATCAGAAGGATCCTGAATTTGTCAAAAAAATCAACTGGCGCATCAATGGGTACTTTAAGGTGCACGGAATTCGGTACTACACCTTCAATGGGCAGGTCCGAATTTGCATGCCTAACACCCCTGAACGCAACTCCATCATCAAAAATACCCTCCTAGACAAGATCCACACCTCTCTTGGTCACGCAGGTTTTACCAAGACACTCTATGGCCTCATGAACAACTTCTACTGGCCTAAGATGACTAGGGACACGCGAGAATACTGCAAGACATGCGCTACATGTAAGCAGGCAAAAAACTCCACTTAAAAGCCCTATGGGCTCCCCCACCCCCTACCCATCCCTAGCAAGCCATTTACCTACCTCACCATGGATTTTCTTGCCCTCCCCGCTATCATAGACCACTCTACTAAAATCCACTATATACATGTGTGGACTATAGTATGTAGGCTAACCAAGTACACCCTTGTCCTATGCCTACCAAATGGCTATACTGCAGATACTCTAATCACCTTATTCATGTCTCATGTATACCCACACTTTGGATACCTCCTGGACATTGTCACAGACAATGACATGCTCTTCCATTCTGAGGTGTGGTCTGGGTTCTGCAAGCTTAACTCCATCTCCCAGTCATTCTCCACTCCCTAACACCCTGAATCTGATGGTCACTCAGAAATTGCCAATAAGGCAATTTTATCCATCTTGAGAGACAAGCAATTGGAACATGGTGGTAGTTGGCTCCCTGCAATTCCCCTGGTAAAAGAGGCAATCAATAATTGCGTGGATGCCACCAGAGGATGCACCCCCGACTCCCTTGTTTTCAGATTCTCCCCCACCTACCAAGATCCCCCTATTTGCTCAGACATCCTTACAGTCAGACCAGATGGTCTTACTCTAGCCATGTGGGCAGCAGTACAGGAGAATATGAAAAACAGCTGCGTGGAAATAACCAGGTAGTCCAACAAGAAGAGGAGGATATCCCCTGAGTACAAGATTGGGGATTTAGTTAAGATTCACTATTGTGGGAATTCTCAATACTACAAACTAGAACCCATCTTCCTTGGCCCCTATCCTATCTCAGCCGTGTACCCTGACACTGACAATTACACTCTCCAATGCCCGGTTGTACCCTCCGGCCACGTCAAGGTCCACACCTCCCTCCTTGCGCCCTGGCATCAAAATAATGATACCAAATTCGTTTCTAGATCTCTACCTGAGCCAGGACCTGTAGAGTCTGACTCTCTGGGTAACAAGTGGGCCTTCAGACGAATCGTTAAGCACGAGAAGAACAAGAGGAATCGCGTCGTCAAGTACTAGGTCAAGTGGGAAGGGTATGGAGATAATTAAAATACACTAGAACCAGAGGAAAGTCTCCCCCCCAAAGTTATGAAGGATTATTGGAGGCAGCATGCTAGCACTGGTAACTAGCAAAAAAAGCATCGACGAAGAAGGAACAAGTAGTGTATTGGGTGGATATGTCTCTAGGTTATTGCAGAGTTTGATACCCTTGTCTTGTTATATTTTTACCTTCTACTTTTCATTTTTCCCTGTCTGTTTTCTAGTGGAGGATTTTCTAACAAGAGAAGCATGTAAGGAACTGATTTTCTAGTATATGTTTTCTCTACACATTCTTTATCTATGGCCGTTTTGGTGGATTTTATTAGGTTAAGTCAAGGCATGTATTTGGCCTATTTTGGCAGCTACGCTTTTTGAACATGTTTAGATTAGGAAGGATTATATTGGAATTAGTCTTGTTGTTTTTCCTTGCAGTTCTCTCGTCATATTTCATTATTATTACCTGTCATATTCCTGAATCATTCTGGGTTAGTGCCATGTACGTCAGCTTGCTGACCACCATCTCCCGTTATGCCTAGCTAATTGGGCAGTAGCTTATTCTGTTTTCTTGTTGGTTGTTTATCTCATTGGCAGCCTTGTTTTTGTTACCTTTATAGGTATTATTATAACACTGGACGTCTCTATGATGAGTCATCATGCATTTAATATGATCTGGCATCATAATGAGTCTTTACTTTTGCCTTGTGTGAGTCCAAATAGACTCATTGCCTTAGGAACTCATTATCTATTAAAGATCTGAATTCCACGGCCTTGGACAAGAGGTTCTCGTTCAACACAGTCTAGTCTAACTACTTCAGAAATACACAAGCTTCCCTGGTAATATTCTTGTCCACTGGTACGTCTTGATCCGCAAGCAACCCTACACTCAACAACTCCTTAGCCACCTACTATAACTCTGGATAGGACATAGTGAGCGTACTTAAGACCCCATAAGCACGTTGGTAGAGGCGAGCTCCTTACAGAACTCCTCTACTAGCTTGGCCCACACTTACAAAAGGCCAGAAAAAAGGATTTTCAGACTTCAGAAGCCATGGCGGCTAGTATAAATACTGAGCTATTCTGCCCTTCTGAAGGAGCATTCTCAGATCAGATCACTTCAGGCAGAATTCAGACAAGCATTAGCTAGCTGTAATATAGAGAGATTATACTCGTTAAATCTCTTTCCACTTGGGAAATCTACATGCTACTAAAGACCCTCTGAGTCCTTGACTTAGCGGAACGAATAATAGACATCTAGTATCACTCTAGTGATAGTATAGACTCTGATAAATGGCCCGCAGTACTACTATTGGAATCGCCCTTTACACGAGGGCATCAGCAGTATAGCTATCTGGCAGGGGTAGAACAAGGGTATACTTGGGTAACCTATACCCTATAGTCCATACATGGATGTAGTGGACCTTAGTAGCGTGATTTATGATGGCAGGGAGGGCAAGAAAATCCATGTTGCTGTTGGTGAATGGCTTGAGGAGGATGGGTAGGTGGTGGAGAATCCCAAAGGGCTTTTGATTGAAGTTTTTTACCTGCTGACATACAATACATCTCTTGCCGTATTCTCGTGTGTCCCTAGTCATCTTAGACCAGCAGAAGTTGTTTATGAGGCCATGCAGTGTCTTGGTAAAAACTGAATGGCCAAAGGAGGTATTGATCTTGTCTAGGAGAGTATTCTTGATGATGCAGTTATAGTCAGGGGTGTTAGGCACACAAATTCGGACTTGCTCATTAAAGGTGAAGTAGAGGATTCCATGTACCTTGGTGTACCCATTGATAGGCCAGTTGACCCTTTTGATAAAAAAAGGATCCTTCTGGTAACCACTTTTGAGAATGTGGTTCCAATTGGCATAAGGAGAAAGGAGCTAGGAGATCTCGTTTCTAGGAAGGCCTTGGAACTGTCTGGAGCCTGGTGCATATTAGCTACACTGTTATCAGGTGGCGTTTGTATGATTGCTGAGGGGGCAGAGTTTTCCTTGTTGGCTCTATGCCTTTGGTATTGATTATGGATAGAGCCAGTGAGGGAGTTATCTCTTAGGGCAAGGGATTGGAACTTCTTGGCCTGGCTCCTGGTTATGGCTGCAGAAGTGATAGAAATGGAGTTAGATGTTATAGGGGGAAATTGATAGTAGGAATCGTTTGGCGTGGTTTTTTGAAGGCTAGAAATAACTTTGGAGCTGCTGGAGAAGTCTGGATGAGCTCTGAAGGTAGGTAGAGGCTGTCGGGAGTTAATGGAGTAAGGAATAAAGTCTGATAGAGATGGTACAAGGGATAGAATTATAAACACTCTTGATAGAGTATCTGCTATCAAGTTTTTATTTCCTCCTATATGTTGAATCTTGGACTGGAATTGATGGATAATCTAATGCCATCTGTATTGTTTCCCAGTTAGTTCATATTGAGTGGGAAATGAGACCAGAGGTTTGTGATCTGTAAGAATGATGAAACTACATCCTGTAAGCTCGCTTCTGATGTGCTCCAATACGTCCACAATAGGCAACAATTCCTTGTCAAATGTAGAAGAATTCTCTTGGGCTGCTTTGAACTTCCTAGTATGGAAAAATGCTCGTATGATAGTCTATAGAGTGGGTCCTTAATCAATCAATACACTAGTACCAATTAACCTCACATCTGCAACTAAATAGATTTTATCTGCAGAGAAATAATTAACAGGTCTGACTGCAGGATCAGCAGGCAGGGCTGCCTTAGTGTAATTAAAGGCTTTGATGAAGGTTAGGGTCCAGTCCCAAGTGGCTGTGGCACCAGCCATTTCGGTTAGGGGTGCTGCCATATCTGCTAGTTGAGGTATTAGATGACCCAAGTAATTTAACGTGCTCATGTATTCCTGTAATATTTTCCTATTTTGGGGTTAGGGCCAACCTAGGATTTTTTGGACAGATTTCTTGAAGGGGGAAATTTCTCTTTAGGTAATGACATGGCCTAGGCACTGCAGCATGCTAGGCATGAAGTGGGATTTCTCCTTGTTGGCATAGAACTTCATCAGCAACGAATCTCGGATGCCCCTCATGCCTCAGGCGTCACAGGCGCCCCTCCGGGCATGCTGCCAATCTCCAAGTCCATCCTCCAGACCCATGTCGCCCTGACACCAGACTCCTTGGGTCTTCTCTCGTCGGCGCCCTCTCTTCCACCAATGTCGCCCTGACGCCAGACTTCATAGATCTCCTGTCGTCGACGTCCTCTCGTCGACATCCTCTTCTTCACTCATGTCGCCCTGACGCCAGACTCCTTAGGTCTCCTCTCTTCTGCACCCGCTCCTCTACCAATGTCGCCCTGACGCCATACTTCCTGACTCTCCTCTCGTTGGCAACCTTTCTCTACCAATGTCGCCCCAACATCAGACCCTGTGGATCTCCTCTCGTCTGCGAGCTTCTCTGTAGCCATATCGCCCCGATGGCATCCTTCCTGCGTCACTTCTGCCGCGTCCTTCGTCCGAACATCTTTAGTCCTGTTTATTCTAGTTACCCGTTCCCATCCCCAAATACTCTACAACTCTCCACCCCCACCTTTACATTCTGCACTCGATCTTGCCTTTTCTGTCCACTTGAAAGCCATTCCCTCTTTATTGTCTATACATATCTATCCCTTCCGCATTATCGCCTCCCTGCATAACATTCACATGCTACCGATACTCCTTTTGTATTCCCACAATCCCCCTCCTATCCTCTGTTCTCCTTGATACCCATTCCCATATACCTACCCCACTCTTAGGCTAATACCACATTCATGTCCTCCTCCCCTGACCACTCTGACACCTTCCATTCCAGCGTTGGTACTCCACCAGTCCCCCCCCGTCTCAAGCCTGACCCAATCTGCCACATCTCAATACTCCTCCCCATAACCATACCCCCGACTAAACTTCCTCATTCCTGTATCTACCTGCCACAATCTAATTATTCCATCCACCCTATGTCTATTACTACAACCGACAATATACAATAAACAAGATGACCTTCCACTAATGATACCACTACCGTTCCCATACCCGCATATTCCAACTGTCACATCCCTGCCCTAGATCCCCTCATTTTCCACAGCCCAGTCTCGTAGCCTCTCTGCAATTTTCTCCAGTCTGTACTCGTAGAGTGAATCCCGCTGAGCGCACTCTTGATCCCCCCCTCCCGTGCCATCATCGCCTTCTGAAAGCTCCTTATTTTCCTTGTCTTCCTCACTGTCCCCATCCTCCTCGGGTTCGACCCGAGTTGTATGGGCACGTATACATAAGTCCTCCTCTCTCGTGCTCCATGCATCTTCCTCATCTCTACTTCCCCGACTTCCTCCCAAACCTATACTCTACAAGTTCCCTTCCAAGGCTTTAGCTAGATCTTCTATTTCCTCCGTGTCCACATGATAAGCTTTGTCATGCTCATACTTCACCTTCTTTCCAATACTCTGCCCTTTTTCGACGATCTTCCACTGCGTAACTTTCAGTAACATCTCTTGGACT
>Ga0307511_10001403_pt1 | contig 25429 bp, 22 predicted proteins | sample 13_EM_MG_FD_200266 | JGI IMG/M metagenome (GOLD analysis project Ga0307511, IMG submission 200266) | Populus trichocarpa ectomycorrhiza microbial communities from riparian zone in the Pacific Northwest, United States - 13_EM | ecosystem: Host-associated > Plants > Roots > Unclassified | place...
AGTAGTGACATGACCTCGAAGACTGCGATTCTTGCCGCCGCCGTGGGCAGCCTGTTTGTTTTCGCCGGACCTGCGTTCTCGGCCGATGATTCGTCATCGGAAAAATGCTATGGCGTTGCGAAGGCTGCCAAGAACGATTGCGCCGGTGGTGCACATGCGTGCGCCGGACAGAGCTCGAAGGACGGAAGCGCAAAGGAATTTGTGAAGCTGCCCAAGGGCACCTGTGAGCGACTGGTGGGTGGCAGCCTGACCCCGGGCAAGTAACCTTCCTCCCGAGCACGAACGTGAGTACGCGTTTGCCTCTCCCGGCCGCAGCGCAATTGCCGCTGCGAGCCGGCATTGGCCTTCGCGCACAACATCACGCGGACATCGTTGCGCACAGACCGGTAGTGGGCTGGTTCGAGGCCCACAGTGAAAACTACTTCGCGGCCGGCGGCGCGCAACGTTCCTGTCTGACCCGAATCAGGGCGGACTACGCCCTGAGTCTGCACGGCGTCGGGCTATCGATAGGTTCGACAGACCCGCTGAACCGGGATCACCTCGAGCAGATCGTCCGGCTCGTGCACGATTTCGAGCCGATGCTGGTGTCCGAGCATTTGTCCTGGAGTTCGGTTGGCGGTCGCTTCTCGAACGACCTGCTTCCGTTGCCCTATACCGAAGAAGCGCTGCGCCACATGGCCACACGCGTACGCGATGTCCAAGACGCGCTGGGACGCCAGATCCTGATCGAGAATGTCTCGAGCTATCTGCAATTCAATTGTTCGCGAATGTCCGAATGGGAATTCCTGACCTCCCTTGCCGAGGAATCAGGCTGCGGAATCCTCCTCGACGTGAATAACGTGTATGTCAGTGCTTGCAATCATGGCTTTGATGCGCACGCATATCTGCAAGCCCTGCCTCGCTCCGCGGTCAAAGAAATTCATCTTGCCGGTCATACTGTCAGGCGCATAGGGGAAGCAGAGATTCGTATCGACACCCACAACACGCACGTCTGTGATGCAGTGTGGGACTTGTACTCGATGGCCGCAAAGCGATTCAACGGAGTACCGACACTCATCGAATGGGATGCAGACATCCCATCGCTTGATGTACTGGTTGCCGAGGCGCACAAGGCCGACTGTATCGCGGGAGAGGAACGTGCTGCAGCTGCGTGAACTGCAACGGAGCTTCGATAGCGCGCTGTTCGACGATGCATCGGAGGCAGTTGCACCTTGGGTACGCGGCTGCGAGAGCGACTCGGCAAACGGCGCGGCCATCGACGCTCACGTGCGAATCGCAATCTACCGTAACAACCTTCGCGAGGGCTTTCGCAAGGCACTCGCGTTGGAGTTTCCAGTCATCGAACGGCTCGTGGGCGAGGACTACTTTCGTCAGCTCGCGCTTTCGTTCCTCGCAGAACATCCATCACGTGCCGGAGACCTGCACCCGATTGGCGAGCCATTCGCTCACTTCCTGCACAGTCGATTCGAAGATACGCCCTACGCATATATGACGGATGTGGCCACACTCGAATGGACCTATCAACAATCGCTGATAGCAGCCGACGCCCCACCTTTCGACGTTGCAACCCTGCGCGACATCCCACCGGAAGCCTACGGGCAACTACGCTTTTCCCTGCATCCTGCCTGCGGGCTGGTGCGATCCCCCTACCCTGTCATGCGGATCTGGGCTGTGAATCAAGCCGAGGCGACAGGCGACGAAGTCGTCGATCTGTCGAGTGGCGCCGACTTCGTACTCATCCGTCGTGCCGCCGAGGGTGTGGAAATGCGGCGAATCGCCACGGCCGACTTTGCAATCCTGCAGGCATTCTCCCAGCAGGCTCCTCTTGCCGATGCACTTCAACAGGCACGCGCCCTCGACCCCGAATTCGATTTAGGTGAGGCGCTGCGCCGCTTCATCAGTCTCGGTGTGCTCGCTGCAGCACACACCACCCACTCAACGTCTCCCGGAGTAACCCCGCCATGAACTTCCTGCTGAAACTGACCGCCGCACATGCCGCGCTCGGCCGGCTCCTCGATCACTTCCGCTCGCTGCTGCTCCTGGCCACCCGCTTTTACGTGGGCTGGCAGTTCTGGAAGTCGGGCTGGTTGAAGGTGACGTCCTGGAGCACCACGCTCGACCTGTTCAGGACCGAATATCACGTCCCCTTGCTCCCGCCCGAAATCGCCGCAGTGACCGGCGCTTCCGGGGAACTGTTCTTCCCGGCACTCTTGTTTTTGGGCCTTTTTGGCCGTGTAGGAGCGCTTGGGGCCTTCTTCGTGAACGCAATGGCCGTCATCTCGTATCGCCAGGTGCTGCTTGCGGAAGGGTCCGAAGCCGCCCTTGCCCAGCATGTCCTGTGGGGCTTCATGCTCCTGGTTCTCTCGGTCTTCGGCCCCGGGGGCATATCGGTCGATGCCTGGCTGCAACGCCGGAATGCCGCCCGCTGCCGGCCGTTCAGCCCTGCCGTACCAGCCTGAGCCGGTGTAGGCTGAACAGCCAGGGGTGGCACGACAGACATGGCGGACTTTGAAGCACTGAAGCTGTTACGAGCGCTCGATGAAGGCGTCGCCGCCAAAACCGGCGTCTCCTTCTTCCCGCATCTGGTCAGCTCGCTCGCGCAGACGCTGAATGCAACCTGCGCGTTCGTTTCCGAAATATCGACCGAGACGTACGAGGCGCGTGCGCTCGCATACTGGTGCGAGGGGAAATATCGCGATCCGTTCGTATACGGCCTGTCCGGCACGCCGTGCGAATGCGTGTTGGACAACGAAATCGTCGCATTCCCACGCAATATCCAGGAGATGTTCCCTGCCGATCGTGCGTGGTTCACGAGCATCGGTGCGCAGAGTTTCCTCGCCATACCCTTGTGCGACGATGAAGGGAAAATCCAAGGCCACTTGGCCGTGCTTGACCGGCGCGAACGCGATTGGGGCGAGGTTGACTTCGAGATTCTCAGGATCTTCTCGGTGCGGGCCGCTGCCGAACTCGGCAGGCGCGTCTACGAACGCCGGCTGGAAGCGATCAATCTAGCCCTCCAGAAAGCTAACGCCCAACTGCGGCGCGAGGTCACGCAGCGTCAGCAGACCGAGGACGATCTGGCAACGAGCAAGGGACATTCCGAGTACGTTGCCGAGCTCATACGTGTGCTCAACTCGGGGATCACCTCCCATACGGGGACCGAGTTCTTCCGGGATCTCGTCCGGTCTCTGGCACAAGCTCTGAATGCCGCGACCGTGTTCATTGCGAAAATTGATGTGGCCCGGTACGAGGCCGACATTCTCGCCATGTGGACCGGTGGGGCCTTTTCCCCCACAAGCCGCTTCAATCTGTCGGCAACGCCCTGCGAATCGGTGTTGGATGGGCAGATCGCCGCCTTTCCGCGTCGAGTGGCCCAGCTTTTCCCCGCGGCCGCAGAGGCGCTGGAACAGCTGGGCACCCAGAGCTTCCTCGCCATTCCCATCGTGGATGACATCGCCGGTGTCGTCGGTCACATTGCCGTGCAGGACACGCGTGAGCGCGAATGGAATGAAACTGATTTCGGCATTCTACGGCTCTTTGCAAATCGGGCCGCGGCTGAGCTGAAACGCAGCGACCATGAGCATCGCCTGGAGAATACCAATGCGCAGTTTCAGAAAGCCAACGCGGCGCTGCGACGTGAAGTAGCCGCGCGCCTGGACATGGAAGAGCAACTCGCCAAGGCAAAGCAAGCCGCCGAGGCGGCCAACCAGGCGAAGAGCAATTTTCTGGCGCACATGAGCCACGAGCTGCGCACGCCCCTCAACGGCATTCTGGGATATGCGCAGCTTCTGGCTCGCGACCCCGCGCTCGCCCCGGAGCAACTCGAACGCGTCGCCATGATCGAAAGCTCGGGCGCACACCTGCTGACGCTCATCAACGATCTGCTCGACCTGGCCAAAATTGAGGCCGGCCGTTTGGACCTGCAATCGAGCCTCGTCGACCTTGCGCCATTGCTCAAACATGTTACGAACCTGATCTCTGTTCGCGCAGCTCAGGCGGGTCTGGCGTTTACATACCGTACCGCCGCAGACTTACCAAGTCAGATCCAAGGTGACGAACGCGCCATCCGGCAAGTGTTGCTGAACCTTCTGGCCAATGCCGTCAAGTTCACCCCCCGGGGCAGCGTTATTTTTGACGTCTCGAGCACGGAAACCTCGCCGGGACATTGCCAGTTACGGTTCGTGGTCGAGGACTCCGGTGCTGGAATCGCACCGGAGAATCTGCAGCGAATTTTCGAGCCATTCGTACGTGCGACGGACGACCGACGGATCGAGGGAACGGGACTCGGTCTGCCCATCACGAAGCGACTGGTCACTGCGATGGGAGGAACAATCGACGTCGAGAGTGACATCGGCATCGGTAGCAAATTCACGGTAACGCTGGAGTTCGTCACTGGAGGGCGGGACCTGGCGGATACTGGGTTCGAGCGCCCCCTCCCGCGCATTACCGGGGAAGTAGGCGCCGCATGGGCGACGGAACTGTACGATCTGGCCATGCAGGGCGACGTCAAGGAATTGGTGGCGCGCGCCGAGGCCGCAGCGATGAGTGATCCGGCCGGAGCCCCTGTCTACCAGGAGGTGCAACGGCTCGCTCGCAAATTCGACATGAAGACCATCCGCGGTGTTCTGCAGGATGTGAGACCGGATAACACATGAAAGAAACCCGCGACCAACCCTCGATTCTCGTCGTTGACGACACGCGCGCCAACATCGGCTTCCTGCTCGAAACGCTGTCACAGGCCGGATACCGGGTGCGGGTCGCACCGGACGGCGAGACCGCCCTCGAACAGATTCAATATTCTCTCCCGGACCTGGTGCTGCTGGATGTGATGATGCCCGGCATCGACGGCTTCGAGACGTGCGCCAGGATCCGCAAGATTCCGAAGCTTGCGCAGCTTCCCGTGATTTTCATGACAGCTCTCTCGGACACGCAGGACAAGGTCCGGGCGTTTGCAGCGGGCGCGGACGATTACGTCACCAAACCCTTCCAGTCCGAAGAAGTGCTTGCACGCGTGCGTACCCACCTCGCCCGACGCATGCTCGAGGGGAAACTCGAGGAGGCCAATCGCGAGCTGGAATCCCGTGTCGCCGCACGCACCGTCGAGCTCACCGCAGCCCTAAGTGAGGTGGAGAGACTGAAGAGCAAGCTTCAGCAGGAAAATCGGTATCTCAAGGAGGAAATTGCGGAAGCCGCCAACCTCGGCGAAATCATCGGCTCGAGCCCCACCCTGCGCGCCGCGCTGCACCAAGTCGCCGTCGTCGCCCCCACGGACACGACCGTGTTGATCCACGGCGAAACCGGCACGGGCAAGGAACTGATCGCCCGCGCGTTGCATGAGGGCAGTCCGCGCCGAGAGCGGCCGATGATCAAGCTGAACTGCAGCGCCATTTCCGCCGGCCTGGTTGAAAGCGAGCTGTTCGGACACGTGAAGGGCGCGTTCACGGGCGCCACCGACCGCCGTGTCGGCAGATTCGAGCTGGCTGATGGCGGGACGATTTTTCTCGACGAAGTCAGCGAGCTGCCCCTGGACACCCAGGCCAAGCTGTTGCGCGTGCTGCAGGAGCAGGAATTCGAGCCTGTCGGAAGCTCGAAGACCCTGAAAGTGGATGTCCGGGTGGTTGCCGCAACCAATCGGGACCTGGCCGCCGATTCGCGGTTGGGCCGGTTCCGCGCCGATCTTTTCTACCGGCTGAACGTGTTCCCCATTGAGCTGCCCCCGCTGCGGGAACGCCGAGACGACATCGAATTGCTCGCAGAGCATTTCATGCGGCGTATGGCGCGCAAGTTGGGAAAGCAGTTGGTGGGCATCGACCCGGACACGCTTGGTGCGCTCAGGGCCTATTCGTGGCCGGGCAACATTCGCGACCTGCAAAACACCATCGAGCGCGCGGCGGTGCTGACGTCCGGGAAGTTGCTACGAATAGACTGGGATCTGGACCTCCGCCAGGGAGCAATCACTGCTGCAAACGGCAGCGCGTCTCAGGCGAAGCCCGACTCCCCCGGAAAGGTCCCTGCTGCAGAGCCGCAATCGATGCAAGCGATGGAACGTAGTCACATCATCGCCATCCTCAAAAAGACGCAAGGCGTGATCGAGGGCCCCAAGGGCGCGGCACGCCTCCTGAACATGAACGCGAGCACCACCCGCTTTCGCATGAAAAAGCTGGGGATCACGCGAGCCGACTATTCCGCAGAAAGCGACAACTGATACTGCCCCGTGTCCCTGACACAGCCGGCCCCCCGACAGGGCCGGCTACCTGGGCGTGCGCTTCTGAGGCGCCGCCTTCGTCCTCACGCCCCAGCGCGTTCTCCTGACACCCCCGAGGACGCCTGACACCCCACCCAACTCCTGACATGCGGAGCTCCCTCCACAGCCGGCTACGTCCGCCCGCAACACGTTGCGGTGGGAGGACTGATTCTGCGGGTCCGCGCGTGCAATCAAACGACAGGCCGCACGGTCTCCTGCAAGACAAAAGTCTCATTCTTCCGGCACTTAGCTGACTCCACAGGCCCACCAACCGCCGTTGGCACGGGCGTTGCTTTGTATCAGTCCGCAGGCGACGTGCACCGTCGCATCAACAACCTCTCAAGGAGTATGCAATGAAACACGATTCGATTCTGAAAGCCGCTATCACCGGCGTGCTCGCGTTCTCGGGCCTGGTCGTCGCGGGCAGCGCGCTCGCGGCCAACGACGGCAAGGAGCAGTGTGCCGGCATCGCGAAGGCCGGACAAAACGACTGTGCCACCAGCACGAATGCCTGTCATGGGCATGCGACGGCCGACCAGACAGCCGAAGCCTGGATCTATCTGCCCAAGGGCACCTGCGATCGCATCGCCGGTGGGCGTGTCGTCAACGTCAAGGATCCAACCCCCAAAAAGTAACCAACACCGGCCCCCGCGGACCCCGACGCGAACACGTCGGGGAACGTTGGGCCGAACGGAGCAACAGTCGTGAACAGCAAACCCGACCCACGAGTGACCTTCGACCCGGATCTCACCCCGCGAGACGCCGAGGCCATGAGGACCACCTGGCTACCCAGCAGCGCTCGTCGCGACTACCCCGTCGCGCACACCTACTGGCTGACACGCGCCTCGCGAGGCATTTCGTGGCATCGCTCGGGTCGCGCACTGGCTCGGGAGCAACTTCGATGAAACGGCTTCATAACACCTGGGCTGTGGTGCTTGCAGCCGGAGACGGAACGCGGCTGTCCACTCTGACCACCGATTCGGATGGCAACCCCGTCCCAAAGCAGTTCTGCTCGCTCAACGGGGGCGGGTCGCTTCTTCACGAGGCGCTGCAGCGCGCAACCCGTGTTGTGCCCCGAGAACGGGTGTGCGCAATCGTCGCGGATCAACACCGTCCGTATTGGCGCCTGGATTTGTGGGCACTTCCGGCTGGCAACGTTATCGTGCAGCCGAGCAATCGCGGAACAGCGCACGGAGTCCTGCTCGCGGTTCTGAGCATCCTCGAGCGCGATCCATTCGCTCGTATCGTGTTTCTACCCGCCGACCACTATGTCGCGGACGAAAGTGCCTTGGCTGGCAGCCTGCGGGAAACCGCCGCCCTCCTAAATCGCAATACGCAGGGCCTGGTCCTGGTCGGCATCGAGCCCGATGAGCCGGATCCCGAGTTGGGTTACATCGTCCCGGGCCAAATGTTGGGAGATGGCTCCTATGCCGTCGAGCAATTCGTCGAAAAGCCGCAGCCGAGAGTGGCCAGCGATCTGCTGTCCTCCGGTGCGTTGTGGAACAGTTTCATCTTCGCCGCGAACGGGGCGTGGCTTCTCGGACTGCTCCGCCAGCGAATCGCCTCCAGCGTCGAAGACATTGCGACCGCACTTGCGCGCGACGATCGCTCGCACGCGCTTGCACGAGTCTACGAGCGGCTCGACTCGGTCGATTTCTCCCGCGCCATCATGCAGGGAGCCGAAAAGTCCCTGCGTGTCATTGCCGCTGCTCAGTGCGGCTGGACCGACCTCGGCACACCGAAGCGCGTCGCAGATACATTGCGCCGACTCGATCGGCTCAGCTCAAAGCCCGCTCTGCCACAGACCGTATACAGGTCGTCCGCGCGAGCCACTGGATTCATCAACCTGGCCGCACAGCACGCCCGCCTCGGGCTGTCCCAATAGAGGAGAATTTCCGTGAGATCCCCGCTGTTATTTTGCACGTTTGCACTTCTCTCGGCTCACAGCGCGATGAGCGCTGACATCGTCAACCAACCGACGCTGACACTTGAAGGCGCCAAGCGCATCGCGGCTGCGGCCGTAGCGTATGCCAAGGCTCACGACGCGCCTGGTGCCTCGATTGCTGTGGTCGATGCCGGCGGCCACACAATGTACGTCGAACGTCTGGACGGCACATTTACCGCGGGTTCTGACATATCCATCGGCAAGGCGCGCACCGCCGTCGTATTCAAGCGTCCCACTCGGAGCATTGAAGAAGGAATCAACAAGGGCCGAACGGCGATGGTTGATGTAGCCGCCGTCACCTGGTTCACGCCGTTGCAGGGTGGCATCCCGATCCTGGTCGGGAAACAGATCGTCGGCGGAGTAGGTGTGAGCGGCGCATCCAGCGCGCAGCAGGATGAGGAAGTAGCGATTGCGGGCGCGGCAGCCATTCAGGACAACACGGCTGCATCCAGTCCTAAAGCCGACGTGACTCACGTACCAGCCGCCACCGTTGTGAAGTCGTTCTCGACGGGCACCACCGGGGCGACGCTCGCGACCGGACCGGGTTTCACCGTAAATGCAAGTCGGCGGGACGGTCCGGGCGAGGCCGAACTCCATGTCACTGACACTGACATCTTCTACGTACTCGAAGGATCGGCCACGGTCGTTACCGGGGGGCAGATCGTTGGAGCTCACGAAGTGTCACCCAGAGAGGTGCGCGGGTCGGCGATCGAGGGCGGATCGACAAATCAAATTTACAAGGGAGACGTACTCACGATTCCCGAAGGCGTGCCCCATTGGTTCAAGGTAGTTAAGGCGCCTTTCCGCTACTACGTCATCAAGTCGGTCAGTGAGACAGCTGCGGGTCGGCAGTCATGACCCGGAGCGTGAAAGGCAGCTTGTCAGTCACCGCGATGCTGGCCGGCGCCTTGATCGCCGCCGCAGCTCCGGCGGATTCGTCCGCCGCCACGAGCACATTGGCCGACGCGCCCTTGGTCACGATCGATTTGACGACGGATTCCGGTGTGACGGCGGTCAGCGGAACCTGGCGCTACAGCGATGCCAAAATTGTCGAGACGTCATTTCACTCTCCCGACTCCGATGGGCAACCCACCGGCGCGCCGCTGCAGACAAATGACATCGTCCCCCATGCCGGTGTCGCCGAGTTTGACGACTCGCAGTGGCAGACCGTCGGCGCGACGACTTTGGGCGCGCGCCGCGGCAGCGGCCGTGTCTCCTTCAACTGGTACCGCATCAACATCACGATCCCCGCAAAGGTAGGCGACTTCGATCCGACGGGGTCGACTGTGTGGTTCGAAACACGTCTCGACGACTACGCAGAAGTGTGGGTCGACGGTGAAATCGGACGCTCCTACGGGCAAATGGGCGGATCGGTCGTGGCTGGCTGGAACGCGGCGAATCGCCTGCTCGTCGGCCGCAACGTCAAGCCGGGCCAGCACATACAGCTGGCCGTCTTCGGCATGAACGGCCCGATTTCTGATGCACCAACCAACTACATCTACGTGCGTGAAGCCAAGCTGCATTTTCTCCCCGGTGGAGAAGCGCCGGTCGCCGTCGAACCACACGAGGTGAACATACACGTGGAGCGCGATGACTCTCGAATTGATGCAATCGTTCCTCCCAATGCGAAGCTCTACAAGATCGCCGAAGGCTTTCAGTTCACCGAAGGACCTGTCTGGTTGCGGGACAAGCAGGCTCTGCTCTTCAGCGATCCGAACCACAACACGATTTATCAATACAGCGATGGCGCGCCCCTGAAGGTCTACCGGGACAAGAGCGGCTACGACGCTGCCGACTTCGCGGAGTACGGTCAACCCGGGTCCAACGGCCTGACCCTGGACAAGCAGGGCCGGCTGACAATCAACGAGCACGGCCGCCATCGTGTGACCCGCCTGGAACGGGACGGCTCGCTGACCGTGCTTGCTGAGAGCTTCGAGGGCAAGCGCCTCAACAGCCCGAATGACCTTCTCACCCGACAGGTGCCCGGCGAGGAAGCCCTCGACGGAATGAAGATGGACGTACAGGGCAATCTGTATCTGTCCGCACCGGGTGGCATATGGATCTTTGATGCCAAGGGAACACACCTCGGCACGATTACCGCGCCAAAGCCCGTTCACAACTTTGCCTGGGGCGGGCAAGACGGGAAGACGCTCTATCTGTGCGCGCGCAGCGCTCTCTATCGGGTGCAGCTGATGATTCCGGGTATCCGCCCATGAGCCTGCCGCGATCACTCATCGCGCAAGCACCGGAAGCCTTTGGCCGCGAATGGCTGGTGACGAACGGGATCGGCGGATTCGCCTCCGGCACGATTGCTCAAGCCAACACCCGACGCTATCACGGCCTGTTGATCGCCTCTTTGAAGCCGCCGGTGGACCGGGTAGTCATGGTCGCCAAGGCGGACGTCACTATCGGCTATCGGGGACAGCAGTTCCAACTGGGCTGCAACGAATTTGCCGACGGGACGATGGCACCCCAAGGGTTTCTGCACTTGAGCGGCTTTCGCCTGGACGATCAAGTTCCGTCCTGGACGTACGTTTGCTCGGATGCGGTGCTGGAACAGCGCATGTGGATGGCGCAGGGTCGAAACACGACCTACGTAAGCTTCACGCTGCGCGCAGCCAGCGAGGCCGCCGACTTCGAACTGAACCCGCTATGCACTTATCGTGACTATCACAGCCACACGCAAGGTGGTTGGTCGATGGACGTGCGTAGTGAGGCAGGAGGGTGCCGCGTGACGGCCTTTCCTGGAGCACGACCCTATCGCCTGTTGCTCGATGCCGGCGAGTTCGTTGTGAGCCCGGATTGGTACTGGCGCTTCCGCCATCGCGCCGAAGGCGAGCGGGGCCTGGACGAGACCGAGGACCTTCTTCATCCCGGGACATTTCGAGCTCGGCTCGAGCCGGGCCAGACCATCACATTCATTGTCACAGCCGAGACGGAAAAACCGGAGTCAGCTGCCACAGCGGCCGAGCAAGACTGCGAGCGCAAGCGGTCGTTGTTTCAGGCAACACCGAGCGATGCGCCCGAGTGGATCAGGCGACTCACGCTCGCGGCCGATCAATTCATAGTCAGCCGTGCCAGCTCGACCACCGGCGGCACCCTTTCGCTGACTGGCAAAACCGTGATTGCGGGTTATCCGTGGTTCAGCGATTGGGGCCGCGACACCATGATTGCGCTGCCGGGATTAGCCATCGCGACCGGTCGAACCGCTGACGCGGCCTCGATCTTGCGCACGTTCGCGCAGCATACGAGCCAAGGAATGTTACCGAACCGGTTTCCGGACGGCGGAGAATCTCCCGAGTACAACACCGTCGATGCTGGCCTCTGGTACTTTCACGCCGTCGCAACGTACCTCGAAGCAACCCACGATCAAACTTTCCTGCAGGACGTCTATCCGACTCTGAAGGAGATCATCGACTGGCATCAGCGCGGTACGCGTTACTCAATCCATGTAGATCCAACGGACGGCCTGCTTCACGCGGGCGAAGCCGGCGTTCAACTCACCTGGATGGACGCCAAGATTGGCGATTGGGTCGTCACACCCCGCATCGGCAAGCCCGTCGAGATCAATGCCCTGTGGCACTTCGCGCTCGCTCGAATGGCCGAATGGGCGCACGCGCTGAAGGACCGACCGGCTGCGACCCACTACGCGGAAGCCGCCAAACGTGTCGCAGCAACGTTCTCCGACACGTTCTGGTTTGAAGAAGGCGGATACCTGTACGACGTCGTGGACGGTTCCGATGATCCCGTGAACGTCCACGGGCGCCACGTGGACGCGAGCATTCGCCCCAATCAGATTTTCGCGGTTTCACTGGGTACCGAGTTGTTGGACCCCCACCGCGCACGCGCGGTCGTCGAAACCTGCTCCCGGGAATTGTTGACTCCCGTTGGGCTGCGAAGCCTGTCGCCTCGCGATCCGCGGTATGCCGGTGTGTACTCGGGTAGTCCCGGCGCTCGCGATTCGGTCTATCACCAAGGCACGGTCTGGAGCTGGCTGCTGGGGCCATTTGCACTCGCGCACTACCGCGTGCACCAAAACGCGCAACACGCAAACGCGTTGCTGGCCGGGCTAGCCGCGCATCTCGACGACGCCTGCCTGGGCTCGGTGAGTGAAATTCTGGATGGCGATGCCCCACACCGGCCTCGCGGCTGTTTCGCCCAGGCGTGGAGCGTGTCCGAAACGCTTCGGGCCTGGCACTTACTGAGGAAACCTGCATGACACAGAAGACTGCCGAACACCTGCGCCTCGACGCGCAGTTTCCCGAAGGCGAAGGCTGGAAGAAATGGGGTCCGTACCTGTCCGAACGGCAATGGGGAACCGTGCGTGAGGACTACAGCCCGCATGGCAACGCATGGGACTACTTCCCGCATGATCACGCCCGCAGCCGCGCATACCGGTGGGGTGAGGACGGCATTGCGGGCATTTCCGACTCCCAACAGCGTCTGTGTTTGTCCCTTGCCATGTGGAACACACACGATCCCATTCTGAAGGAGCGGCTCTTCGGTCTCACCAATGGTGAGGGCAATCATGGCGAGGACGTCAAGGAGCTCTACTACTACCTCGACGCCACCCCGAGCCACTCTTACCTGAAGATGCTCTACAAGTATCCGCAGCGTGAATACCCCTATGGCCACCTCGTCGATGAAAATCGCCGTCGCGGCATCGGGCAGCCTGAGTATGAACTGATCGATAGCGGCCTCTTCGACGACAACCGTTACTTCGATGTGTACATCGAATACGCGCAAGCCGGCGTAGACGACATTCTGATGCGAATCACCGTCAAGAACCGCGGCCCGGAGCCGGCGCCCATCCATCTTCTGCCCCAGCTCTGGTTCCGCAACACGTGGAGTTGGAAGCCGAATCGCCGCAAGCCGGTGATGAGCCTGTCGGGACCCTCCGCGATACAGGCCGAACATTCGAAGCTCGGAACGTACTTCCTGTACGCCGACGGGAAGCCAGCCGATATCCTGTTCTGTGACAACGAATCCAACGCGCCCAAGTTGTGGAGCGACTCATCCCGATCGGGCTTCTGGAAGGACGCGGTTCACGAGCGGGTGGTAAACGATCGGGCAGATGCAGTCAATCCCGATCACACCGGCACAAAAGCCGCCGTCTGGTACTCGATGCGGGTTCCCGCCGGTGGCAGCTCACAGGTTCGGCTGCGGCTGACCAAACGAGCCTCTGCGGCGCCGTTTGCAGACTTCGGCGCGCTGTTCGACGCGCGCGTCCGCGAGGCCGACGAGTTCTACACGAGCCTGCAGCACGGAATTGAGAGCGCAGATGCGCGTTCCGTACAGAGACAGGCGTTCGCCGGAATGATCTGGAGTAAGCAGTTCTTCTACTTCGACATTCCCGAGTGGCTCAAAGGTGATCCCACTCAACCGAGTCCTCCGGCGGGGCGCCGGCAGGGCCGCAATCGCGAATGGGCTCATCTCAACAACGCGGACATCATCTCGATGCCCGACAAGTGGGAATACCCGTGGTACGCCGCCTGGGACCTGGCTTTCCACTGCGTACCTCTGGCGCATCTGGACTCTGGGTTCGCGAAGGAACAGCTCATTCTGCTCACACGCGAGTGGTACATGCATCCGAACGGACAGATGCCGGCCTACGAGTGGGCCTTCGGGGACGTGAATCCGCCCGTGCATGCATGGGCCGCCTGGCGTGTCTTCCAGATCGACCGCAAGCAGCGCGGCGACGGTGGGGACCTCGAGTTCCTGGAGCGGATCCTTCACAAGCTGATGCTGAACTTCACCTGGTGGGTGAATCGGAAGGACGCCGAAGGCCGCAACGTTTTCCAGGGCGGTTTTCTTGGACTGGACAACATCGGGGTGTTCGACCGCAGCAGTCAGCTGCCGACAGGCGGGCACATCGACCAGGCTGACGGCACAAGTTGGATGGCGATGTATGCGCTGAACCTGATGCGCATCGCACTCGAGCTTGCGCAACACAACCGGGTGTACGAGGACATTGCCACCAAGTTCTTCGAGCATTTCCTGCACATCGCCGAGGCGATGAGCCATATCGGCGGCGAGAATGGCGACGGCGTCGGGCTGTGGGATGAGGAGGACAAGTTCTTCTACGACGTACTGCATCTGCCCGACGGGCGAATGCAGTCGCTGCGGATCCGCTCCATGGTCGGGCTGATTCCGCTATTTGCGGTGGAGACTCTGGAGCCGGAGCTGCTCGATAAGGTTCCCGAGTTCAATCGCCGGCTCCAGTGGTTCCTGAAAGCCCGGCCGGATCTCGCCTCACTCGTGTCGCACTGGAACGAAGAAGGCCGCGGGCACCGTCGGCTACTGTCTCTCTTGCGCGGTCATCGGATGAAACGGCTGCTGAAGCGGATGCTGGACGAGACCGAGTTCCTGTCTCCCTACGGCGTGCGCGCGTTGTCCCGGGTTCACGATCGCGATCCCTATGTCTACCGTCACAACGGCATGGACCTGTCCGTACGCTATCAGCCCGCTGAATCGGACAGCGGTCTATTTGGAGGCAACTCCAACTGGCGCGGCCCGATCTGGTTTCCGGTCAATTTTCTACTCATCGAATCGCTGCAGAAGTTCCATCACTACTACGGTGACGACTTCAAAGTCGAGTGTCCTACCGGCTCCGGCAAGTTCCTCACGCTGAACGAGGCTGCCAATGAGATTGCGACACGGCTGACCCGGATCTTTCTTGCCGACGAGAACGGCTGGCGGCCCGAGTTTGCCCACCATCCGCGGATGCAAACCGATCCGCACTTCCGGGATCACGTCCTGTTTTACGAATACTTTCACGGCGACTCCGGTCGCGGTGTCGGAGCTTCACACCAAACCGGATGGACCGGACTGGTCGCGAAGCTGTTGATGCCCCGCTACGCCCACACCGAACTCAAATCCTGACTTCTCACTTTCCTGGAGAACCCTTATGAACGCACCGGTCCGCTACGCTCATCTTCCCGAACCCGTCATGCCCCGATGCCCTCCGCAGAAACTACTGCTTGGGCAGAAGGCGCTCGTCACTGGCGCCAGCTCCGGAATCGGCCGGGCGATCGCTGTCTCGCTCGGCGATGCCGGCGCGGATGTTGTCATCAACTACGTCTCCGGTGAGGAAAAGGCACAGGCACTTGCGGACGAAATTCGCGCAAAAGGATCGCGGGCCATGGCAATCCGCGCAGACGTCTCTGACGAGGCGCAGGTATCGGCGATGTTTCGGGAGATGATCGCGGAATTCGGCACGATCGACATCCTCGTCAACAATGCAGGACTGCAACAGGATGCCCCGTTCCACGAACTGACACTGGCTCAGTGGAACCGGGTACTCGGAGTGAACCTCACCGGCCAGTTCCTCTGCTCCCGGGAGGCTGTACGGGAATTCAGACGCCGCGGCGTCAAGCCCGAAGTCTCATGCTCCGCCGGGAAGATCCTCTGCATCAGCTCGGTACATGAAGTCATTCCTTGGGCGGGGCACGTCAACTACGCAGCGTCCAAGGGCGGCGTCATGTTGATGATGAAGAGCCTGGCACAGGAAGTGGCCCCGTACCGCATCCGGGTCAACTCGATCTGCCCAGGCGCAATCCGCACACCGATCAATATGGCAGCGTGGGATACACCGAGCGCGTACCAGGAGTTGATGAAGCTCATCCCGTACAAGCGCATTGGCGAGGCCGAGGAAATCGGCCGTGCGTCGGTGTGGCTTGCGTCTGACTACGCCGACTACGTGCATGGCATCAGCCTGTTCGTCGACGGTGGCATGACGCTCTATCCCGGATTTGAGACGGGAGGCTGATCATGACTGCCCGTGAAGCATTGCGCAGCCATTGGCCGGAGTATCTCATCGAAGGGTGGGCACTCGGTACGTTCATGCTCGCGGCCGGCATTGTGGCGACCCTGCTCGGAGCTCCGGCGTCACGCGTAGGCATGGCTATCACTGACCCCATGCTTCGCAACATCGTGGGTGGCGTTGCGATGGGGCTGACGGCGATCGCACTTATCCACTCGCCGTGGGGCAAACGCTCGGGAGCCCACATGAATCCCGCCGTGACGCTGACCTTTCTGCGGTTGGGGAAGACTCACGGCTGGGACGCCGTCTTCTTCATCATCGCCCAAACACTCGGAGGCACGTTGGGAGTTCTCATCGTGGCCGCTCTGTTTGGATCCGCATTTACGGACGCCCCCGTGAACTATGCCGCGACAATGCCCGGGGCGGGCGGCCCGTGGATCGCATTCGTTGCGGAGCTGTTGATTTCGGGCGCACTGATATTCGTGATCCTGACCCTCTCCGGCACTGCAAGGCTGGCGCGATTCACAGGTTACGCCGCGGGCTGTCTAGTAGCGCTGTATATCACCTTCGAATCGCCGTTGTCCGGCATGAGCATGAACCCGGCGCGCACGTTTGCATCTGCCGCGCCCGGTATGCACTGGGACAACTTCTGGATTTATCTGATCGCGCCGCTGCTCGGCATGCTCGCAGGCGCACAGCTGTATCTCACCGTGAGAGGTGTACAGCGGCTTGCTTGCGCGAAGCTGCTGCATCCCACCGATGAACGCTGCATTCACTGCGGCTATGAGCCCAACCAGACTGACCGAGGCGTCGAAACATGAATTCCCAGGTCTACGATGCGATTGTCATCGGATCCGGCGCCGGGGGCGCTGCGGCAGCCTATCGACTGGCAATGGGCGGCCTCAACGTTGCGCTGCTCGAGAAAGGCAACCACTTGCCGACCGATGGAAGCACGCTGGACATTCAGCGGGTGGTTCACGAAGGGGCATTCCTCAGCCACGAGCCGTGGACCGACGGACAGGGTCGAGGCCTCGCGCCAGAGGAGCACTTCAACGTTGGCGGGAAGACCAAATGGTACGGGGCTGCGCTGCTGCGTTTTGGCCAACACGAATTCCTGCCAGAGCCCGCACATCAATGCGCGGGTTGGCCACTCGCGCTTCCCGATCTCGAACCCTACTACGCGGAAGCCGAAAAGCTGTTGGGCGTGCGGCACTTTGAGCGTGAGCCCGACCTTGCTCGCATTCTAGACAAACTGGCCCCGCACGGCTCCGAGTGGCAGGCACAGGCGATTCCGCTAGCTCTCGCTGCCGACATCACGGCGCACCGCACCGAAGCCGCGCACTTCGACGGCTTTGCCTCCATCGCACATCTGAAGGGAGAGGCCGAGGGCTCGATCCTGGAGCTGCTGAAAAAGCGGCCCAATTTCACCCTGATCGTGAACGCCGAAGTGCGGTCGCTGGTGGGATCTGCAGACTCTCCAGCGACCATTACAGGAGTGCAGCTGTCGGATGGCCGCGAGTTGCGCGCGCCACGCGTGTTTCTCGCAGCAGGCGCTTTGCACTCCCCTCGCCTGCTCGAGCGTTACGTGACGTCCGCGGGACTTCAGTCCGCGCTGCCGGCGGCTGCGCATATAGGACGGAATCTCAAGCTGCACCTGCTCACCGCGATGGTCGCCTTGTCCACCCGATCGATGACCGATCTCATTCGCAAGACTGTGGTGATTACCAACGAGCGCTTCGCGCATTCGAGTGTGCAGCCGCTGGGATTTGACTCGGAACTGATTGCCACACTCGTTCCCAAGGCCGTGCCGGACTTCATTCGGCGCCAGGTCGGAAATCGGGCCTATGGCTTCTTCCTGCAGACCGAAGATGGGTCCGACATGCGAAATCGCGTGAGACAGGCCGCGAACGGCGGCGTGCCGGTTCTCGACTACGACGCGGCGCGCCTTCCCGAGTCCTCACGCGAGCACAAGTCGTTTACGCGGTCCTTTCAATGGGCACTGGCGAAGGCTGGCTTTGCAACTTTCACGCGGCGGATCGGCCTGAACGGCACAGCGCATGTCTGCGGCTCGCTGATCTGTGGAAGAAACCCGACCGACTCGGTCGTCGACGCGAACGGCCGAGTCCACGGGATGAACGGGCTTTACGTCGTCGATGGAAGCGTTCTGCCGCGCTCCAGCCGAGTCAATCCTTCCCTGACAATCTATGCGTGGGGGTTGCGTGTGGGCGATCTCGTGGCTCGCGCGTTTCGCGGGAGTTATGCACATGCGTAACCTTCTTCTTTTAACGCTCTTCGTACTCGGATTGCCAGCTGCCCGCGCTGCAGCGGAGAAAGAGACAGCGCCTGTCATGGCGGTGGACTCTGTTGCCGTGACGGTGAGCGATATGACCCGCGCGCTCGATTTTTATACGCAAGTTCTGACCTTCGAAAAGGTTGCCGACCGCGAAGTCGCGGGCGAGGAGTACGAGCGCTTGTTCGGAGTATTCGGTCTGCGCGTGCGATCCGTGCGCCTACGCCTGGGCCAAGAACACCTCGAGCTCATGCAGTTCCTGGCCCCCCACGGGCGACCTGTTCCGGTCGATTCCCGCAGCAACGACCGTTGGTTCCAGCACATCGCGATCATCGTCACTGACATGAGCGCGGCTTATGCGCGGCTGCGTAGTTTCAACGTCGAGCACGCTTCAAGCGGTCCACAGCGGCTCCCTGATTGGAATCCCAACGCCGGCGGCATCGAAGCGTTCTACTTTCACGATCCGGACGGACACAATCTGGAAGTGCTGGCCTTTCCGCCCGACAAGGGCCCGGCCAAATGGCACGCGAAAGATGGCCGGCTGTTTCTGGGAATCGACCACACCGCCATCGTCGTATCGGACACCGAAGCAAGCCTGCGCTTTTATCGGGATACCCTCGGGTTGCGCGTCGTCGGCACGAGCGACAATTACGGCTCGGAGCAGGAGCACCTGAACAACGTCTTTGGTGCTCATTTGCGAATAACTACGCTCCGGGCAGCGCAGGGACCGGGCGTCGAATTCCTGGAGTATCTCGCGCCGCGAACAGGCCGACCAATCCCCGCCGACACACAAGCGGACGACCTATGGTATTGGCAAGTCAACATGCGGGCGGCCGCTCCAGGAACAGTCATAGAGACGGGCACGACACTACTTCATGACGGGGCGCTCGGCTGGAGTGCCGGCGTCATCGCCCACGATCCGGACGGGCACGCGAGTCTTATCGCTCGCGATAGCAATCACACGCCGAAATAAGGGGACACATCATGCTCAAGAACTTTGTAGTCATCGGCGGCGGCTTCGCGGGAACGAAGGTCACCCGAGAGCTGGAACACACGCTGCCTCCCGACTGGACTTTGACGCTCGTCAGCCAGGAGAACTTCATCACGTTCAATCCGCTTCTGCCCGAAGTCGTCGGCGCCTCGATTCTACCGGGCCACGTGATCGCGCCGCATCGGCAGATGATTCACTGCAGTCACGTTTGTATGGCTCAAGTGTCTGAAATCGACACCGTTAATAGGGTCATACACTACCTAGGTGAAGGAGCAGGCACGATGCGGTACGACCAACTCGTGCTTGCCTGCGGAACGAACGCCAACCTCGACATCGTGAAAGGGATGGCAAATTATGCCTTGCCGCTGAAAACATTAGGTGATGCACTGTTTTTGCGCAACAGGATCATCTCCCGGCTCGAGCAGGCGGAGCTACAGCCCGACGTGCTGCATCGGCGCTGGTTGACCACGTTCGTAGTGGTGGGCGGCGGCTTTAGTGGAGTGGAAACCGCGGGCGAGCTCGCGGACTTTCTATATGCAAGCCTCCGCTACTACAAACGCATTCGCCCCGAAGATCTCCGAATCGTTCTGCTGCATAGTGGCGACCGGCTGCTACCGGAGCTGTCGCCGTCCCTGGGCGCCTTCACTCTGCGAAAGTTTCGGGGTCGCGGAGTGGATGTGCGATTGAATGCGCGCGCCGTGAGGGTCACGGATAGGGGAGTTCACCTCGATGGTGGCGACATCATCGAAGGCGGCACCATTATTTGCACGATCGGCACTCAGCCGAACACGCTGGTAGATCAGATTCCAGCGGCCAAGATGCGCGGTCGATTGGTGGTGAACCCCGATCTGTCGGTGCCGGGTGTGGAAGGTCTCTGGGCGGCTGGGGATTGCGCGGGAGCCGTCAATGCCTGGGATGGGAAGGCATGCCCGCCGACAGCTCAATTCGCCGACGCCCAGGCCAAGCAGCTGGCCGCGAACATCATCGCCCGCCTGAAGGGTCTACCCACACAGCCGTTCCGATACCGTCCGAGGGGACAACTTTCGTCCGTCGGCCATAACAAGGCCGTTGCCGAGGTGATGGGCCTGAAGATCTCGGGGTTCATCGCATGGCTGATGTGGCGAGGATTATATCTGCTGCGCATCCCGACACTGGCGCGCAAGTCACGGCTGTTCCTCGAGTGGAATTGGGCAATGTTCTTCCCACCGGACATCTCGCACTTTGGATATCGGCGCAGTCAGCGGCGCAACTCACCCGTGGCGGTGTCGAAGGAGACCCCCGTGTCAGCGCCGCCCCCAGTAGCTGTGCAACCGGCTCCGATGCCCGAAGGGCATGTAAGCCAGCCCGCCGCCTAGTGTTCGCAGAATATTCACCAGATTCACAGGAGACAATCTATGCTCAAAAATAAACCGATGATGACCGCAGCCTTACTGCCACTCGCCAGTGGAGTGTCTGCCCAGAGCAACGACTTTGCGACGGGCAACATGCATTTTGCCGCGATTGATATGGATACCAATGGGGATCACATGATTACCCGCGAAGAGATGGTGAAGTATGCTGAGAAGCAGTGGGAGATGATGGCCCAGGGCAAGGACACCATTCCGATCGGCGTGGCCGCCAAGGACTTTGCAACCGGCGGTGTCAACTACAGAGCGCGCGCCATCGACACCGGTCATGACGGCACCATTTCGAAGGAGGAGTTCGTTGCCTATGCGGGAATGAAGTTCGACTCCATGAAGAAGACTGACAACATGGTTTCGGTCACGGATATGGCCAGAGCCATTTCCCGCGGCAACACCAACCCCGATGAGGGGCGCAAGGTGAAATAACCGCGATCGCCGCCGCAATTTGGCCAGAAGATCCCGGGTCTGTTGCTGGGCCGATATTGACTGGATCTGTCCCTGTTTTGCGCCGCCGCGCAAGTCGCTGCTCGCGTCCCGACACGCCATCGTGTCGGGCGCGCGTGCTCAGCTTTCGGGATGGCACGTTGAAGCTATTGGTCTCGGTTGCGGCGACCACCGCAGCCCGCTCGGTGGACGTCCTTGTTAGCGAGGACGGTAATTACCTCAGCACGCTGACCACGGACGGCTCGATTGAAACATTCCGCATCGACCCGACGTCCGGCTCACTGACCTCTATTCAGACAGTCTCTGGTCTACCATCCGGAACAAATGGCCTGACGGGCCGCTAACAGGTGCACATCGCGTGCGGGAGCACTCTCACACGCCATCGATTGCTTTTCTCATCGCACATCGTCGTGGCCAGCCGCGCTCGGTTTCTGCGCGGACCAGGGCCGCGAGACGCTCATCGCCGACGGATATTTCGAACCCCAGGCGCGAATACCACGGCGCATTCCACGGAACGTGTGAGAATGTCGTGAGCGTCAACGACTCCAGATGCCGCTCTTGCGCGAATATCTCTGCTACGCAAACCAGCTGTCGGCCAATTCCTCTGTTCTGAAGGTCCTTGCGCACAGCGAGTTCCCAAAGGTGAAGATCCCGATTGACGATTTCGGATGCCAGGAATCCGACGGGCTCCTCACTCTCATTCACCGCGACCCATTCGGTTCCCTGAGAAATGTACCGCTGATGTGCCTCAACCGGCATGTCATCGCCGTCCGGGAGCCAGGCGAGATCCGGAATTATCAGAAAACTTCGGCTCGCAGAAAACTCGACTTGCGGTAGCGCGCCCGCGTCCGAAAGTGCAGCGACTCGAATCGTCCAACTCATCTCGAGACTTCTCCGCGGTCAATTCAATGCCCGTGCTGCAGCCCCAATTATCCGGCGCTGACTGGTCGACTGCACGAGTATCGCGACATCGGTGGCCTGTGTACACAAGCTCCCGACTCAAGATAACCGATGGATGCCAAGGCAGAACTGCCAGCCCGATTCCGGCGACGACCAGTCCGACGCTGTATGGGACATGAAATCGGCGCGCGACCACACCCACGACGCTGGCGATGAGGAGCAGGACAGCCCACGGTGCGATGCTACTCATCACGATCGCTGCTCGGAAGGCTGCCATCCAGCAATGCGGTTCTGCCCGTAACTTTGTCCATAACTGCTATGGAAAGGTCGGCGCGGAAGTCGCCGCCGATCGCCCGATGCGCGACCGCGAAACGGTCGGGGAGCCGAGAGAGCGTGGCTCGAGGCTCCGTTGCCCAGACGCCGCATTTATACAGAAATGCGCATCAGCGCCGCCCGGTTGGCTGGCCGCAATGAATGGTTTATTGTTGGGCACGCGCGATTCCTCGGCTGGCGGCCCGACCAGCGCGAAGAACCTGTTGGCTCGGTCCCGATCCGGCGCAACACCCTTTCTGCATGGTAACGGAAGCCTGAAAGTCTGCAAGCGCTGTGACGACACCCGTCAGAAGAGTGAGCGCCAGGGAAACTGCAGAAATTCACGCGCCCTGGCGCCCCTGCTCGCTGGGCGACCTGTCAATTTGCTCTCAAGTGAGAATAGGTTCGACCGTATCACGCAACCCACGTGATTATGTTAGTTTCAATGCGGCTGACATCTAGCCCTCATCCGTTCCAATTTTCGTGCTGAAGCACGACACGATACCCGTCGGGGTCTTCGAATGTCAGCCCGCATCGATCCCAATACGGGTTGAAAGACGAGACCGGCTCGTACCCGGATTGTCTAAGCCGAGCCACTGCCTGATTCCACTGCAATTCATCCGGAAGGTAGAACACCAGCAGATTGTCTGCCGTCGGCGCTCTACCCGCGCAGTGTCCATGCGCCCGAGTGAATTCGAAATGATAGGGCGCCCCTGGCACACCGAGCATCACGCCATCGAATCCATCGTGATCTGCGAATTGGTAGAGCACCGCAAAGCCCAGACCGTCTCGGTAGAACTGGGTGACCCGTTCCAGATTGTCCGTCGGACGCGCGACACGCAACTTCGTTGAAACAAACATACTCGGGCCCGCTCCTCCACCAGTGTGTCACGTCGGATCCCGCAATTTTCTGGCAGCCAGGCGAGTGCGCCATCCATCTATCGATCTTGGTCCGACGCCCCCAGCAACCAGGGTCGCGAGACACGCGAGATAGAGAAGATCACACTCGATGCCCGGTTTCCCGAATTGCGGTCCGTCGGCAGTGACAGCTAGAAACTTGATTGAGCTAAAACCGAATTGCAAATGGACCCAAAAAAAGAGCCACAAGCAGCACCGCAGACATTGGTATGCTCACGAGTGCAACATAGGCACCGAGGATCACAGCCAGCCCCCCAAACACTTCAATGACGATGGTAACCCAGGCCATCAAATCGGGGACTGGGACAGTTGCCTGATGCATTCAGGGCCAGCGGCTGATAAATTGACTCTCCGCAGATTCACATCTCGCCTGTTGGCATCAACGAAACTTACAATCCTGTAGAGGCCTACGGGCGAAATGTCTACCAACTGAAGAAGTTCTCGCCCGATTGATCCAGGCTTGACCACGCAGGTCCGTCGCGCTAAACAAACTAATTCCTATTTTGGAGGCTCGAGCGTTCCACCGGTGATCTTTTTACATGTTCCCTGAGGCACATAGATCCAGGAACTCGGGTCATTGTCCTTGGCGAGCGTTCCGGCGCAGGAATTGGAGCCGAAGAAGCAATCGTTCATTCCAGCACGCGCGACGCCGTAGCACTTTTCGTACTTGTAGGTTGGCTTCTCCGGATGCACCTGTGCGGATGCCGCGCCTGAAAACAGCGAAATAACCGCGGCTGCAATGAGCGCGGTACGCGCCTCGTTGATGGAAGTATTCATGATCAAAGTCTCCAATGTTTCCAGGGTGTTAAAGATCAACTTCGAATCGGTCATCTAGACCCAGTCAAAGCGTGGCGCGCAGCCCCAGTGTGAATACGCTGCCGTTGCCAGAATTCGGATCACTTTTGCGGCGATCATTGGCAAGGTCATAAAGAAACCAGGCCCCATAGAGGCGTACGCGCGTCGTGAATCGATATGATGCCCCGAGCTCGAACGCCGATAGCCGATCGCTTCCCATTTGGATCCCAAGCACAGAGGCGCGCGCATGTTGGTAATACCCACCAATCGTCCAGGGTCCGCTGTTGTAGTTGACACTGGCCGTTGCCCCCCAGGCCGATGAAGCCTCGCCATTGGCAGCCACGCGGGACGTGCCACTCCTTCCGTCATAGCTCGCCGAAATCCCTATATCGAGAGAGTCATCGAGCGTCACACTCGTGCCAAAGCTCACGGAATCAAGATCTCTCAATTCCGTGCCATCGTTTGTTGGTCTCGCGCGCGCGTGCGCATAGGTGCCGCCCCAACGCCATACGTTCTGGTGCCAGTAGGTTTCGTGCACGAGTCCGCCCTGTGCCAAGCGGTCGAATCGGGAGTCCTCGCTATGCGTTGAGAACGACACGCCTCCGAGCCAGCCATTGTGTTTTGGCAGGACGTACAGAACCTTCGTTGATTCGTCGTTAAACTGCGATGCCGTAACACCCTGACCAGAGAGCGGCTCCAGGCGCGCCCGCAAGGCATCCGGTAGGAACTGCGTTTGCAGGCCGCCGCCCGGATCGAGGGTGCGCCCCGTTGGCGGCCCATATTCAGCCACGGTGAACGTGAAACTGTTGGGAGCGTATCCAGAGAGGACGTCTGGCAATCCCATGCGCTTGCCGACTTCCAGACGTCCAGCGGAACCGAAAAGGAGGAGGCTCGCCTCCCTCAGGTGGACGTAGTCATTCGTACCCTCGACCACTACGCGTGCACCGACATCTGGACCGTTCAGCGTGGCAAACCGTGCCAACACGCGAGCAGCGCCGTCGAACGATACGGCATTTGGCGCTGACCCATTGCTCGAGACTGAGCCCGATGTCGCGCCCGCCGTAGTGTTCCCATAAGCCTCAATGGTGAAGGTCATCGGCGTCTCATTGATGACGATCTGAGACTGCGCCGGCAGGCAGATTAGTGCAGCGAGGAGCGCGGTTGCGCGGCCGGAAATCGGGCGTGCGTTGGGGCGACCCCGCTCCTCGGCGGGCAACCGGTGTTGATCGATCGTGCTCATTGGGTGATTCTTTGCAAAGCGCGGGCCACGGCGAAATGGATAGGCGAGGCCTGATTCGAGGGCTCCGGTGGGCGACGGCCGCAGCGGATGGCGGCGCGATCAGCCGCTATTGCGGCTCCCACAATCTATTGTGGCCGCCGTCAATCGTGGATACAGGCCCTTCTCTTGCCGAGTGGAAATCGACA
>Ga0307511_10001404_pt1 | contig 25426 bp, 21 predicted proteins | sample 13_EM_MG_FD_200266 | JGI IMG/M metagenome (GOLD analysis project Ga0307511, IMG submission 200266) | Populus trichocarpa ectomycorrhiza microbial communities from riparian zone in the Pacific Northwest, United States - 13_EM | ecosystem: Host-associated > Plants > Roots > Unclassified | place...
GCCCGTCAGATCACCGCCGCCCAGTTACTGGCCCTACAGCTCGGGCGCCTCAAGGAGGCCGGCACCCTGACCCCGGCCCACGTCTCGCTCGCCAAGTGGAACAACTGCCGCATCGCCCTGGACATCGCCCGCGACGCCCGCGACCTGCTCGGCGGCGCCGGCATCAGCGCCGAGTACGTCCCCATCCGCCACATGCTCAACCTGGAAAGCGTCATCACCTACGAAGGCACCGAAACCATCCACCAACTCACCATCGGCCGCGAACTCACCGGCGTCAACGCCTTCTGAGCCAGGGTAGTCCTGGCCTCACGCCAAAGCGCGCGCGGACTCCATCGGTGCGACCTGACTCGCCGCGCGCAGGCTGCCGATCTCGCGGCGCAGGGCTGTCCCTTCCTCATCCGCCAACGCCGCTTCGATCAACCGCGCGAACACGGCTCCCCCATCTGATCTCGCCACCAGCAAGTCAACCTGCTCCAACAACGTCGAGAAATTCCGCCACCCACGTTCGTGAGTCTCACCGTATCCCTTGACGAGACGCTGTGCGTTGGCCAACTCAACCGCAACCGGGTAGTTCTCCGTAGCCACAGCCTCAACTCGAGCCAACCAAGACTCGATCCGGGCGTTCTCTTCGCGGAATCGCAAAGTCCCACGCCGCCACCGTCGCAGCCCGGCCAGCATGTACAACATCAAAAAACCGCGCAGGGTGCGGGTCCTGATCTGCCGCCCGCCGGTGAGCTTCGCCAGCCATTGCGTGACCCGCGGCGAGCCCAGAATCCAGCTCCCCAGTGCGGCCGGCAGCGTTCCGGCAATCTCCTCCACCCGCGGCTTCATGAACTCCGTTATCCCGAACAACTGGCCCGGGTCCGCGCGAATCTCGTCTTTTACGCGCTCGAACCGCGAACCCCGCGTCTTGAGATCTGCAACCCGGATGGTGTCTTCGAACGTCATCCACAATGCCAGGCTGCGCGCCGTCTCCCTCAGCAACGCGTAGGAGCTTACATCCGCCCAGAGGCGCGCCTCGAGAGCAGCGATGCGCTCCACGCGATCAAGGTAAACATCCGCATAAGCGGGATCCTGATAATCCAGCGCGCGACGAGCGCCCTCCAACACGAGAGGTTGCACTACGGCCGGTAGTCGCCCGATCCGTTCCAGCAGGGGCTGCAGTGCCGGCGTCCGTGCCTCCGAGGGCACTTCCGGTAACAACGCGCCCGTCACCTTCCCGGTGAAACCGCTGTCGCCCCGCTGAGCGCGCTGACAAGCATCCTCAAACGCCGCAAGATTCGTAGCGACCGCAATCCCGCTTTTCTTGATGGTCTCCTGGAAGTTCGCCTTGCCAAATGGCAACACGCCCGCGCCGCACAAAGCGCCCAACAGGACCGAGCTGATTACACTGTGATTGCGCTCCGCCGTTTCCTCCATGTCGAACAGGACCACCCGTTTCGCCTGGCTGCGCACCAGGTCCGTCAATCCTTCCGTGTCCGCCGCTCCACGTCCCATCGCACTCTTCTCGCCAATGGCGTAAGTGCGATGCGTGGAGGAAATGAGAGTAGTACGGTCTGGAGTCACCAGGCCGCGTTGGATTGCGCGGCCAGCCTCAGCGAGCTCCGACGCAATGACGCAATCAACGTCGCCGGGAACGGGCATCAACGCCAAGATGGGCGCGCGTCCTGCCTGCTCGGCCAGCGCGCGGGGAAAGAACTCCAGGTAGTAGATTGTTGCGCCCGTGCGCTGCGCAACCCCGGGTACCGAGGTGGACTGCGCAATGTAACCCTCCGCCTCGGCGATCTCGATGAGCCAGTCGGCGAGAACGCCACCGCCCTGCCCCCCAAGAGCCGCGATCGTCAGCTTGATCGGTCGCTCAGCCATTATGTTTCGATAGCCTCTAGAGCGCGTAGCGCAGCCGCTTTCGCTCGCTGCGCCTTTGTAAGCTTGCGATCACGGCCGAGCGCACGGCGTTCGCGAAGCGATCCCACCGCGATGGGTTGTAAACCAACTCTGCGCGGTAGAACGACGGGCACAGTACCGCCGCGTGCGCCACTTCGCCGCACACCCCACACCCAACACAGCTGTTGTCAACATGGGCCACAGGATCCGTACGCAAAGGATCGGGATTTTCCTTGACCGTCAGTGACGGACAGCCGGATAGGCGAATACACGAGTGGTCGCCCGTACAGGTATCCGGGTCCACTCCGAAACGCTCGCGCACAACGCGCTGGCCGTCCTTGATCGCCTTTCGCATCAGCGGTTTGACACGCCGCTGGCGGTTCAACTGGCATTCACCATCGGCCACGATGACCTTGGGTCCGCGAGCCGGCGTGCTGAGCGCTTCGCGAAGCAACTTCAGCGTTCCCTGCATATCGTAGGTGTGGATCCGCCTGACCCACTTGACTCCAACACCTTTGACCGCGTCGACAATCGAGTTGTTACCCTGCCTGTGCTCATTGGGTGCGCGGGAAGACGGGATGTCCTGTCCGCCAGTAGCCGCCGCGTACCCGTTATCGATGATGACGGTCAGATCGTCATGCTTGTTGAACACGGCATTGCCGATTCCGCTGGTCAACCCGTTGTGCCAGAAACCGCCATCGCCCATGACGGATACGGCGCGTTTGCCGCCGTCGGTCCCGAAGGCAGACGCGCCCGCGGCACCCAGGCCGTAGCCCATGATGCTGTTGCCCATGTTGAATGGCGGCAAGGTCGCGAATGAATGGCAACCGATGTCCGCGCTGATGTGCAGCGGGCCGATTTCCTTCTGCAGGATCTTCATCGCAGCGAAGAACGGCCGCTCGGGACAGCCGGTGCACAGTCCCGAGGGTCGCGGCGGCACCAGCGCCGCAAGCTTGGCGGCAGCTTGGGGCGAAACCGCGGGCTTGCGCGTGAGCGCCGTGGCCTGGCCGCCAGCCGATAGCTGCGGAGCCCATGTATCAATGAATGCAGCAATTCCTTTGCGCAGCGCATCAACCGAGTATTCACCGAACTGGGGCAACACCTCCTTGCCCACGATCCGGGTACTACCGGTGTGCTGGTGAAGGATCTGGGTTGCAGCCTGCTCGATGAACTCCGGCTGCCCTTCTTCCACGACGAGCACCGCGCGCTTGCCGCTGCAGAACTTCACCCACTCCGCGGGCACGAGCGGATAGGTTGCGTTCAACACGTACAGCGGAATCCTGCTGTTGCCGAATGTATCGGCACAACCCAGCAGTTCCATTGCGCGCAGCGTATTGTTGTACAGACCGCCCTGCAGAACGATGCCTATTGTCTGTGACTCGGCCTGGCTGTCGCCGTCGATCAGCTCATTCAGCCCCGTTTCGGCAATGAAGCGGATGGCGGCCGGCAAGCGCTTCTCGATCTTTTCCTTTTCCTGCGCATACGTGGACGGCGGCAGAATGATCCGGCTGTAGTCACGCGAAGGCGCGGCCAGCGCGTCGGCGGCCGAAAACGCCGGCCTGCGGTTGTTCTTGGTGAGGAACCGGCCGTAAACGTGACAGGCCCGGATGCGCAGCATGAGCATCACGGGCGTGTTGCTGGCTTCCGAGAGCTCGAAACCCTTCTCGACCATACTTGTGATGGCCGGCAACTGGGGCCGCGGGTCGAGCAGCCACATCTGCGACTTCATCGCAAACGCATGCGTCCTCTCCTGCATGATGCTTGCGCCTTCGCCATAATCCTCGCCGAGGATGATGAGCGCTCCCCCCTTCACTCCTGAAGAGGCGAGATTCGCGAGTGCATCGGAGGCTACGTTCGTTCCAACTGTCGACTTCCAGGTGACAGCACCCCGCAGCGGATAGTTGATCGAGGCCGAAAGCATTGCCGCGGCAGTCGCCTCGGAAGCGCTGGCCTCGAAGTGCACCCCGAGTTCCTCGAGGATGCTCTCAGCGTCGGCGAGCACATCCATCAGATGCGAGACGGGCGCGCCCTGGTAGCCGCCGACATAGGCGACACCGGACTGCAACAGCGCCTTGGTCACGGCCAGAATTCCCTCACCGTGGAATTCCTCGCCCTCACCCAGGCGCAGTGTCTGAACTTCCTTGGCGAATGAGCGTTCGGCCATCTTCGGGCGACCCCTTGTTTGGACTTTAGACCGGTACCAGCGCCAACACGCGCAGCGGGCTGCCAGAGCCGTTGACGATCTTCAATGGAGGAGCGAAGACAACCGCGCCCGTCGGTGGAAGCTGGTCGAGGTTGGTCAGGCTGGCGAGACCGAACTTGTTGGAGCCGTGCATGATGGTGTGGCACGGGAACATCGGATCAAACCGGTATGCCTGGCCGGCATCCGTCCCGACTGTCTCGACTCCCACTCCGAGAATGTCGCGCTCCTTGGCGAGGAAGGGTACGCACTTCGGATCGAATCCCGGAGTGTGGGATCCGTCAGCACCCGCATTCAGATAGGCCGCGGCGCCTTTGCGTTGCGACCAGTCTGTCCTGATCAGCACCCAGGCATGCGCGGGAATGCGCCCATGGCGGCTCTCCCACTCTTCGACCACCTCGCGTGTCAGGAGGAAATCCGGATCGGCTTTCGCCCTGGCCGCAACATCGATGACGCACGCCGGACCGATGAAACGGTCGACGGGGATATTGTGCGTCGCGTTGTTGGCGTAGTCCTTGCCGGTGACCCAGTGAATGGGGGCGTCGAAGTGCGTGCCGGTGTGCTCGCCGCACTCGATATTGTTCCAGTACCAGGCGGGGCCGCGCTCGTCGTAGCGGGAGATTTCCTGAAGCGCAAAAGACTTCGAGTTCGCAAAGGGTGGCGGCAGCTGAATAACCGGTGTGGCAGGCTCCAACGGGACCGTCAGGTCCACTACGCGAATCCCGCCGGCGACGATGCCACCGACCAATTGAGCCAGGGTTTGGGCAGCCGACGTTTGGGTAGAAACGCTCATGCAAGTCCTTTTTCGGGAAATGACGGCCAAAGAATAATTGACACCTGAAGTACTTGGCAATATAACATAGGCCGCAAGCGGGCGATATGGTTGCAAAGAGGGGAACTGCCAGGATGAGGCGAATCGTGTGCCTGGGCGGCGGCCCTGCCGGACTGTACGCGGCCATTCTGCTGCGCAAGGCGCTGCCGTCGGTACGGATAGAAGTATACGAGCGGAACCGGCCGGACGACACTTTCGGCTGGGGAGTGGTCTTTTCCGATGAGACCATGGGGAATTTCCAGGTCGCCGACCCCGAGACGCATGCAGCCATCCTTGCCAGCTTCCACCACTGGGACGACATCGCCATTCACTTTGGTGGGCGGCGCTTCCTGAGCGGAGGTCACGGTTTCGCTGGCATCAGCCGCAAACGGCTCCTGAACCTGCTCCAGGAGCGGGCGCGGGAGCTGGGCGTGCACCAGACCTTCCAGCATGAGGTGACCCCCGAGTTGATCGATGGGGCGGACTTTGGGGACGCCGATCTCATCATCGCCGCGGACGGCGTGAACAGCCGTACCCGTAATGCCAATCCCGAGATCTTCGAGCCCAATGTAGATGTGCGCAAGTGCCGCTTCATCTGGCTGGGCACAACCCAGAAATTCGACGCCTTTACCTTCGCATTCGAGCAGACGGAGCATGGTTGGTTCCAGATCCATGCATACCAGTTCAGCGAGGACCTTTCGACAGTCATCGTCGAAACACGTGAAGAGACGTGGAAAGCTCACGGGTTGGACCGTGCGAATACGGCGCAGTCCATCGCCTTCTGCGAAAATCTATTTGGGCGGTACCTTGACGGTCACCGGTTGCAGAGCAATGCGAATCACCTGCGCGGCTCTGCCTGGCTGAATTTCAACCGGGTGACCTGTAGGAAGTGGCATCACGGCAGGACCGTTCTCATCGGAGATGCTGCGCACACCGCACATTTCTCCATTGGCTCAGGCACGAAGCTGGCCATGGAAGACGCCATCTCCCTGGTGAAGCACATCAGTACGACGAACGATCTCGACGCCGCGCTCGGCGCATATCACAACGAACGCAATGTCGAGGTTCTCAAACTTCAGAGTGCCGCGCGCAATCGGATGGAGTGGTTTGAGAACGTTGCGCGCTATGTCCACCTACCGCCTGAGCAATTCGCCTACAGCCTGCTGACCGGGAGCCAACGTATCGGTCACGAGAATCTGAAGCTGCGTGATCCCGGGTTCGTTGCGAGCTATGAACGTTGGCTCGCGGGACGTGACGGCGCGGATGGACCCTGTCCACCCATGTTCCTGCCGTTCAAGCTGCGCGGCCTGGAACTTGCTAATCGCGTTGTCGTGTCGCCGATGGCGCAGTACTGTGCGAAAGACGGTGTTCCGGATGACTGGCACCTCATTCACTACGGCCATAGAGCGCTCGGCGGAGCTGGCCTCGTCTACACCGAAATGACCTGCGTCTCACCCGAGGGCCGCATTACTCCCGGTTGCACAGGTCTGTGGAATGAGACACAACGGGATGGCTGGAAGCGTATCGTGGAATTCGTACACGGCAACTCGCCTGCGAAGTTTTGCCTGCAGTTGGGGCATTCCGGGCGCAAAGGGTCCACACAGGTAGGGTGGGAGAACATGGACCACCCCCTACCGCAGGGTAACTGGCAGATCTACGCGCCCTCGCCTATTCCTTATTACGAGGGCATCAGCCAACGACCCCTCGAAATGACTCGCACCGACATGGACAAGGTACGGGAAGATTTCGTGCGTGCGACGGGTCTTGGGCTGCAGGCGGGCTTCGATATGCTCGAGCTGCACATGGCACATGGATACCTGCTCGCTTCGTTCCTGTCCCCGCTGACTAACGAACGCAGCGACGAATACGGCGGGAGTATCGACAACCGGCTGCGATTCCCGCTCGAGGTTCTCGAGGCGGTTAGACGCGAGTGGCCCGCTGACAAACCGCTGTCGGTGCGCATCTCGGCGACCGACTGGGCGGAAGGTGGTTTGAGCGATGAGGATGCGCTGACCATCGTGCGCGCGTTCCGTGCGGCGGGCATCGACATGGTCGACGTGTCAACGGGACAGACTGTCCCGTCACAGAAACCGGTGTATGGCCGCATGTGGCAGACGCCCTTTGCAGATAAGATCCGCAACGAGATCGGCATCGCTACGATGGCCGTCGGCAACATCTACGAGTGCGATCACGTCAACTCCATCATTGCGGCTGGACGGGCGGATCTGTGCGCAATTGCCCGCCCTCACCTCGCGAATCCGGCCTGGACTCTGCAAGCCGCCGCCGCCCAAGGCTATCGGCCGCAGTGGTGGCCGAAGCAGTATCTATCGGGTAAGAGCCAGCTCGAACGCAACCTCGAACGCGCGCCTGCTCAAGGGGGCGTCGCATGCGACGCCCGGGCAGTCCCGCGAGGGCTGCCCCGGCCCGACGATGAGCAGGCGGACGCCTGCGCAGGAGGAGGTCAGGTATGACTGCGAACTCCGGATCATCACCGCTAGCGGGCCTGCACGGGGTTGTCACGGGTGCGAGCCGCGGAATCGGCGCAGTCATTGCTGCCGCGCTGGTGGCCGAAGGCGTGCGCGTGTCGTTATTGGGGCGCGACGCAGCAGCTCTCACGCGCGTTGCACAGGAGTTGGGCGAGCCGCAGGCACTCGCGATCACGACGGATGTGACCGACTCGACATCGGTCCACAGTGCATTCGCTGCAGCGCGCGAGCGCTTTGGGCCGGTACAGCTCCTGATCAACAACGCCGGCCAGGCGGCGAGCGCTAAGTTCACCGAAACCGACGAGGCGCTCTGGAACAGGTTGATTGCAGTCAACCTGCATGGCACCTATTTATGTTCCCGGCAGGCCGTTCCAGACATGTTGCAAGCTGGATTCGGGCGGATCATCAACGTGGCGAGTATCGCTGGACTGCGTGGAGCCGCGTATATTTCTGCCTATGTCACGTCGAAGCATGCCGTCATTGGCCTGACGAGATCGCTGGCGCTCGAATACGCAACGCGCAACATCACGGTGAATGCGGTCTGTCCGGGCTATGTAGATACGGACATCGTCAAGAGCGCGGTTGCGAACATCATGGCCAAGACGGGCCGTAGCGAGAGCGAAGCACTTGCTGCTCTCGTTGCAACCAATCCGCAGCGGCGCCTCATCGAGCCGCGCGAGGTGGCGGACACCGTCATGTGGCTGTGCCGGCCGGGGTCGGAGAGTGTGACCGGGCAGAGCATCGTACTGGCTGGCGGCGAAGTGACTTGAGAAGGGGGAAGCAAATGCCGAAGGACAAGGGCACGCTCAAACTGGTCGAGCCGCATGTGGATGCGGAAACCCGCGTGCATGACGATCATCACCTGTCGGTGCGGCTGTGGCTGCGAATGTTGAGTTGTACCAACCGCATCGAGAATTTCGTTCGCCAGAACCTGCAGGCCAACTTCGATACCACGCTGCCGCGGTTCGACCTCATGGCGCAGCTCGAGCGCGCCCCGCAGGGCCTGAAGATGAGCGAGCTGTCGCAGCGCATGATGGTCACCGGCGGCAATGTCACCGGCATCACCGACGGGCTGGAGAAGGAAGGACTGGTCGTCCGCGAGGTCGATCCGGCCGATCGGCGCGTGTTCCGGGTGAAGCTGACCCCGGAGGGACAGAAGCAGTTCCGGCGCATGGCGGCCGAGCACGAGCAATGGGTCATCGGACTGTTCGATGGCATGAGCCTGAAGCACAAGAATCAGCTCGCCGAGCTGTTGGGCGACCTGAAGCGCCACATCAGCCAGTCATCCGAAGAGTAAGGCCAGGAGTGAGGGAGGCGTAATCATGACTGACTTCAATCCCGAGCATTTTCTGTGGCGCCGGGAAGGCCGGGTCGGTGTCATTACGCTGAACCGCCCCGACCGCAAGAACCCGCTGACGTTCGAGTCGTATGCGGAGCTGCGCGATACGTTCCGCGCTCTCGCGGACAAAAATGATGTCCGCGCCATCGTCCTGACTGGGGCGGGCGGCAACTTCTGCTCCGGCGGCGACGTGCACGAAATCATCGGGCCGCTCACGAAGATGAGCTACCAGCAGTTGCTGGATTTCACGCGCATGACCGGCGACCTGGTGAAGGCGATGCGCCATTGTCCGCAGCCGATCGTGGCCGCGGTGGACGGTGTGTGCGCAGGCGCCGGAGCGATTCTCGCAATGGCGTCGGATCTTCGCCTCGGGACGGCCCGGGCCAAGACTGCCTTTTTGTTCACGCGTGTCGGCCTTGCCGGTTGCGACATGGGCGCGTGCGCCCTGCTGCCCCGGATCATTGGTCACGGCCGCGCCTCCGACTTGTTATTCACTGGACGGGCGATGAGCGCGGATGAGGGAGCGGCATGGGGCTTCTTCAATCGGATAGTTGCGCCCGAGAGCGTGTTTGACGAGTCGTTACAACTCGCTACGGAGCTGGCGACGGGTCCGACGTTTGCCCACGCAATGACCAAGAAGATGCTGCACGCGGAATGGGACATGTCGGTCGACGAAGCGATCGATGCGGAAGCCCAAGCGCAGGCCATCTGCATGCGGACCGAGGACTTCGGCCGCGCATACCGGGCGTTTTCGGCCAAACAGAAACCCCGGTTCGAGGGGAATTGATACCGTGCGCAAGCGTGATTTTCTCGAATGGCCCTTCTTCACGCCGGCGCACCGTGACCTGGCCGAACGGGTGGACTCATGGGCCACACTGCGCTTCGGTAAACACGCGCCCGAAGCTGGCGGCAGCGCTCACGCGGAAGACCGCGATTCCATCGATGCGGCATGCCGAGAATGGGTGCGCGATCTCGGTCGCGGCGGCTGGACACGTTACTCGGTGCCATTTGACGCTGAAGCACCCGATGCCAAGTTCGACGTCCGGGCGCTGGCCCTGATCAGGGAGACACTCGCCTGGCACGACGGGCTTGCTGACTTCGCTTTTGCCATGCAGGGTCTGGGCAGCGGAGCCATCTCTCTAGCCGGCTCACACGAGATCAAGCATCGATACCTGCCGCGCGTCGCCGCCGGCGAGGCAATTGCTGCATTCGCACTATCGGAGCCCGATGCCGGCTCGGATGTTGCGGCGATCAAATGTAGCGCGCGCCTGGAAGTTGATACCTACGTGTTGGATGGTCAGAAGACCTGGATCTCGAACGGCGGCATCGCAGACTTCTACTGTGTATTCGCGCGCACCAGCCCGGCAGAGCATCGCCCCGATGGCTCGGTAGCAGCCCGGGGCATCAGCGCCTTCGTCGTCGATGCCCAGACGCCGGGATTTTCGATTGATAAGCGCATCGATGTCATAGCACCCCATCCGCTGGCCACCATCTCGTTCGCCGGCTGTCGCATTCCCGCCGCCCAGCGGCTGGGGCCCGAGGGCGAGGGCTTCAAGCTGGCCATGCGCACGCTCGACATTTTTCGCACTTCGGTTGCCGGCGCCGCTCTGGGCTTCGCGCAGCGCGCCCTCGATGAAGCACTGACTCACTCGCTCGCGCGCCCGATGTTCGGCAAGACACTGGCTGACCTGCAATTGACGCAGGCAGCGTTGGCCGACATGGCAACCGAAGTTGACGCGGCCCGACTGCAGACCTACCGCGCTGCGTGGCTGCGCGACCGCGGCGAGACCGTTACCAAGGAAGTCGCCATGGCAAAAATGGCGGCGACCGAGTCGGCGCAACGGGCAATCGACCGCGCGGTGCAGATCTTTGGAGGCCGGGGTGTCGTTCACGGCGAGACCGTCGAGCGTCTGTACCGCGACATCCGTGCATTACGTATCTATGAAGGGGCCACAGAAGTGCAGAAACTGATCATCGCGCGCGAGTTGCTCAACGGCGCGCGCAGGACTTGACCGATGCAAGTTCTGAAACCCGCCGATTGGCCGCGGCCCAACGGTTACAGCAACGGCATCGTCGCCACGGGGCGCCAGATCTTCGTCGCCGGCCAGGTGGGGTGGGACGCCGAATGCCGTTTCAACAGTACCCGGCTCGCCGACCAGGTGAAACAGGCGCTGCGTAACATCTGCGCCGTGCTTGCGGAAGCGAACGCCGGGCCCGAGCACATCGTACGGCTGACGTGGTATCTCACCAGCCGCGACGAATATCTCGCGGACCTCGAAAGCATAGGGGCGGCGTATCGGGATGTAATGGGCAAGACCTTCCCTGTCATGAGCGTAGTGCAGGTGGTTGCCCTCATGGAAGCACAGGCGAAAGTCGAAATTGAGGCGACCGCAGTGGTGCCGGCCTTGCCGCAGCCGACGGACGAACAATAGAGCGTCACCATGTGGCGTCCACCCGAGCGCATTCGATACAACGCCCACGGAGGCCAGTGGCCGAGCGCCGCTGAGGCCGCCGCCTCCCGCCTCTTTTCCCCCATAAAGATCGGGCCTGTCATGCTGGCCCAGCGAACCTGGGTACCCGCCATGGTTCCGTGGCGGGCGAGCGTGGATGGATTCGTCACTCCCGAAGTGCTGGAGTGGTACGAGCGCTTTGCACGCGGCCGGCCGGGCGCGATGGTCGTCGAAGCCACAGGGATCAGGGATGTGCCCAGCGGGCCCCTGCTGCGCGCGGGTCACGATCGATTCCTGCCCGGGTTGCGTGACCTCGTTCGCATCGTGCGCCAAGCGAGCAATGGCGAAACAAAGCTGTTCATCCAGCTGATCGATTTTCTCTCCATCCGCCGCCGGCCTGTCCCCTCGCGATTTTTCTCGCAGTACCTGGCGATCACTGCGCGACACCGGGCCGCGCTCGGAAAGCCGGGTGCGACGGATATGGAAGTGCGTTCGTGGCTTCTTTCGTTACCTGAGGAAGAAGCTTCGAAGGTGCTCGATGCAAGTGAGCTCAACTCACTCGCGTTTGGCGCGCGCGAGCGTGTGACAGACACATACCTGGAGCATATTCGCGATCTGCCAGCGCAGTTGCCGCAGCTATTCGCCGATGCCGCACGACGCGCTCGCGAGGCAGGCTTTGATGGTGTGGAGCTGCACTTCGCACACGCGTACACGATGGCATCATTCCTTTCGCGGTCCAACACACGAGACGACGGCTACGGAGGCACTCTAACCAACAGAGTGAAGCTGCCGCTGGAAGTGTATTCGCGGGTGAGATCGGAGGTAGGCCAGGATTTCGTGGTGGGGTGTCGGTTCCTTGCGGACGAGTGCATCGCAGGCGGCTCCGGCGCCGACGATGCCGCGTTCTTCGCAATAGAGTTTGCACGCGCCGGAATGGATTTCCTGTCGCTGTCACGGGGAGGCAAGTTCGACGACGCGAAGCAGCCGAAGATTGGTGAGGCTGCATACCCCTACACCGGCCGCAGTGGCTACGAGTGCATGCCGTCGTACTACTCCGATGCGACCGGCCCCTTCGGGCGCAACCTGGAGTCCACCGCGCGAATCCGGGCAGCCGTGCACCAGGACACCCAGGGTGGTGGTGGACTGTCGACGCCCGTGGTGGCTGCCGGCGGCATCCACAGCTTTGAGCAAGCTGAGGCGTGTCTTGCCAGTGGGCAGGCGGACATTGTCGGATTCGCACGGCAGGCGCTTGCCGATCCCGATTGGTTCCGCAAGGTTGTTACGGGTAACGGCGCGCAGGTGCGACTGTGCCTCTACACCAACTACTGCGAGGCGCTCGACCAGCGCCACCGCCAGGTGACCTGCGAGTTGTGGGATCGCGAAGCACTCGATGAGCCGGGTATCAGGCTGTCCGCGGATGGTAAGAGGCGACTGACACCACCCCCATGGGATGACCAGGGGCGACCGTAACCGGCGGCCCCGGCCCTACTGCTTCTTATTCCACATCCGGCACCAACCGTTGGCGTCAACGTTCTTCCCGGGAAAGAACGTGCATGGCCCGCCCGCGGGGTCGCCCGCCTTGCCCTGATACCAGGAGCAATTGGAGCACGTGGATCCGGCCTGGTACGTCGGGCTCGCCTTCGTATCAACGTGCCTGGCATCTGACACATAGCCCAGAGCGGCAGCCACGGAGTCCTTTTCGTTGACCTTGGGTGGACCCTCACCTGCGAGTGCGCTACCGGCAAGGAGCGTCAAAAACACCAACTGACGTCGCGAGATAGGATCAGTCATAGCTACATTCTAAACGATCGAGAGTGCGGATGGCGAGATCCGCCACCAGCCGGCAAACCGTCTGGACACTGCGGCCCTCGGCCGCAAGTCCGGAAAACACTCCGTGGCTGGTGAGAACAAACAGAACGTCCACGACTTCCTCAAACACTTCGCGCGGCGCCCGGTCTGCACCGTCGAGCCGTTTCAGGATGACGGCGAGGAGTTTTCGGCGCCGCTCGTTGCGCGCCTGGATTGCGAGCTCCAAACGTGGATCGGCCACACCGGCGCCGAGGATCTGGCCCAGCATGCGCCGGTTGAAATACCAGAAGTCACAGAAAATCGCGACCACTTTGCGCAGGGCGGCACGTGGATCCTTGTCCGCCATTGCCGCGGGCAGGCGATACAGTCCGCCGCGAAACGCCACGTCATCGAACACCGCCTCGAGCAGGCCGCGCCGCGAGCCAAACTGGTTGTACACCGTCAGCCGTGTAACACCCGCCTGTGTCGCGACCGACTCGAGCGACAGGCCCTGCAACCCCTTGGCCGAGCGCAACTGCCGGTTGGCGGCCGAAATGATCCGCACGCGCGTCTTTTCGGCTGCTGAATCGCGCTTGGGGCTGCGATAATCGCGCTTGCCACCCTTCGGTGTCATTGCGCCACCGCCCTTATTTCGGTATACATGATGTAAATCTATTTTGAGCCACGGAGGCATACGATGCAAACTCTCCTCGTCGTTTTGATCGCGCTGCATATCCTCGCCGGCGTGTTCTGGGCCGGATCTACTTTCGCGGTGGTCCGCTCCGGCGGCGCTGGCGCGGAGACCCTATTTCGTCCCCAGATGGGAGCCGCGGCCATCACGGTGCTGGCGGGCATGGGGCTGTGGGGCGTCCTGCATCGTGGCGGCATGGGACCGATGGAGCACATGCTCGCGCTTGGCGCGCTGTGCGCAATCGCAGCTGCGGGAGTTCAGGGCGCCACGCGCAGGAAGAATCTGCTCAAGGGACAGCGCATCGCTGCAGGGCTGCTGGCAGTTACGGTAATCTGCATGGCGGTCGCACGCTTCGTCGGCTTTTGAAACAGGACTGCTCGATGACCATTCGCTTCGCCGCCATAGCCGCTCTTGCGGCCCTGCCGCTTGCCCTTGCGTCACTGCCCGCGCGCGCCGAATGGCGTGAGCGTACGGATGCGATCATGGGGACGAGCATCTATGTTGAGGTCTGGAGCGACGAAGCCGCCAAGGGTGACGAAGGGATCGATGCGGTGATGGCGGAGATGCGCCGGATCGACGAGCTGATGAGCCACTACAAGCCCGAGAGCCAGCTCTCACAGATCAACGCCCGCGCGGCGCAGGAGCCGGTGCAGGTCGATGCGGAACTGTTCGATCTGATCAAACTGTCGACGCACTATTCGATCGTCACCGAAGGGGCGTTCGACATCACCTACGCAAGCGTTGGGCACCTGTACGACTACCCCCATCATGTGAAGCCAACCGAAGAGCAGATCAAGGCCGCCCTGCCCGGCGTGAATTGGCGCAACATGTTGCTCGACCCCGTACACCACACGGTACGGTTCGAGCACGCCGGCATGCGCATCGATCTTGGCGGTATCGGCAAGGGATACGCGGTGGATCGCGGGATAGCGATCCTGCAAGCGCGTGGATTCCAACATGCGCTCGTGACCGCCGGGGGCGATTCGCGAATCATCGGCGATCGCATGGGACGGCCGTGGGTCGTCGGCATTCGCAACCCCGACGACAAAAACAAGGTGGTCACGCGCATCCCGATCGTCAACTCGGCAATGTCAACGTCGGGCGACTATGAGCGGTACTTCGACGAAGGCGGTGTCAGGTATCACCACATCATCGACCCACGCACGGGTCACTCGGCCAGCAAAGTGCGCAGCGCAACAATCCTCGGGCCGACTGCGACAGAAACCGACGGCATGTCAAAGACGGCCTTCGTGCTGGGGCCGGAAAAGGCACTCGAGATCATCAACCGGATGCCGCAGTACGACGCGATATTCGTAACGCCGGAGGGCAAGGTCCTTTACTCGAATGGCCTGACGCCACCTGCCTCACCCAACGATGCGAAGACGCCGGCGAAGCACTAGGTCGCCTGCGCGCAGCATTGCCGCTTCGCGCGGCTTTGCCGCCTGCGCAGCATCGAAGAAAAAGACAGTTACTGCGATGTGGCGCCGTGTCGCGCCTTCAGCAGCGCGTCGACCTCGGCTTCGGCTGCGATCCAATCCTCTTCCTCATGGCCGGGCGCAAAACCCCGCCGCTCGGCGCGCAGATAAGCGCCCTCCGCGATCATCCCGCGCCTGACGTCCTCGCTGATCGTGACACGAGCGGGCGCCTTGGCCGCCGCCGCCTTGCGCACGCGCGGAGTCCCCGCTGGGGACGTCACCGCTGCCGCGGCTCCAGTCGGCGACTTGGCGCGCGTACGGGACGGTGCGGTCGGGGAAACCTTTTCGTCAGCCTTGATGACCTTTGGTATTTCCTTGACAACCTCTGGGCTACGAGGTGGTTCGGTTGGACGGCGACTGGCCATCAGATCCTCCTAGGTGGATGTTGGTGTGAGCTTGCGGGCAGGCGCACCCGCGCGCAAGCCGAAACCATAGCCGGGCCGAGGCCCGCGCCAAAACTTGTACCATCGTGAGGCATGGAATCCGTTGGCGCTCCACGATGGCGCATCTCGCCAAGGAGGATGATTGCCCACCAACGTGTCCGCAATGTGTCCGCTGCCTGTCCGGTGTCCGGGGGGCCGGACACCCTGCGCCACTGGCCCTTCCTCACAAGTTGCTGATTTACATGGCGATTGACAGCTGGCACATGACGTGCAAAGACGTGATTGCCATGAAAATAGCCGAACTCAAACGACTCTCCAACTCGGATTCCCCGGGCGCATCGGTCAGGGGCACTGAGAAGCAGGACACCGCGATAACAGCTCCCCAGCGTCCTTGGCATAAGCAGCGCCGGGTGTATGTATCGATTGCTGGCGCGATCATCCTCGCGCTGCTCGTGGGCTGGCTGATCCGAGCATGGTCCAACTCCAACCATGTCATTTCAGCCGACCGACTGCGCATCGTTGCTGTAGCCGACGGTCACTTTGTGCGCGATGTCGCGGCGCAGGGCACCGTCATAGCCGCCGTGAACCCCACCCTATTCGCGATCGCCCCAGGTACCGTCAGCTACTCTGTGCGCGCGGGAGACACGGTCACGAAGGGTCAGGTACTCGCGACTATCGATAGCCCCGAGCTCAATAACGAGTATCAGCGCGAGGAGGCTACCCTGGACAGCCTGAACGCCGCACTGTCTCGCCAGGAAATCGAAATCCGCAGGCAACTGCTGACGAGCAAGCAGCAGGCAGACCTTGCGCAAGTAGCGATCACCGCCGCCGAACGGGAACTCAAACGCGCCCAGTGGGCCTGGGATCAGCGAGCCATGAGCGAACGTGATTATCGGCGGTCCATCGACGATGTCGCGACGGCCAAACTCAACTTCGAGCATGCGCGCGACACAGCGGGTCTCGAGCGCGACAGCGTCGTGCTCGACCTGAAGACCCGCACTCTCGAGCGCGACCGGCAAGCCCTGGTGGTGGAGAACCTCAAACGCCGCGTCGCCGAGCTGAATGTCCGATCACCTGTGAGTGGCATGGTCGCGAACCTCGGCCAGGCGGAAAAGGCCCGCATCTCGGAAAGCGCACCCGTCGTCACCGTGGTGGATCTCACAGCGTTCGAGATCGAATTCCAGGTTGCCGAAACCTATGCCCGTGACATCAAGTCGGGAATGACGGCCGAGATCACGCTCGATGGCCGCATCCAACCTGGCATCGTCACCGCGATCTCACCCGAGGTTCGCCAGAGCCAGGTCATCGGCCGGGTCCGCTTCAGCAGCGGACAACCTCCGGGGCTGCGTCAGAACGAGCGCGCTTCCGTACGCATCGTGCTTGATGAGCGCGACCACGTGCTGAAGTTTGAACGTGGCCCCTTGATCGACGAAGGCTCGCGCTACGTCTACGTGCTACACGACGACCACGCCGTGCGCACTCCCGTACAACTCGGAGCAGCTTCGGTCGCGGAAGTCGAAGCTCTGCACGGTCTCGCCGCAGGCGACCGGGTCATCGTTTCGGACACGCGCGACTTCAACGACGCGCCTGACCTGTTGATAGCCAACTGAGGCCAAGAGGACACGCCCCATGCTCAAGATGCAGAACGTCGGCAAGGTCTACCGGACCGATCTGATCGAGACTCACGCACTGCGCGACTTCTCTCTCGAAGTCGCAGCGGGCGAATTCGTTGCCGTCACGGGTCCGTCGGGCTCGGGAAAAACCACCTTCCTGAATGTCGCCGGCCTGCTCGAGACATTCGAGACGGGCCAGTACCTGTTGGATGGCAGCGACGTGAGCAGGCTCTCCGACGATGCCCGCTCGCGCCTGCGCAACGAGAAGATCGGCTTCATCTTCCAAAGCTTCAACCTGATCCCCGATCTCAACATCTACGACAACGTAGACGTTCCGCTTCGCTACCGTCGATTGAAAGCCTCCGACCGGCACGAGCGGATCTCGAGCGCCCTGGATCTCGTCGGACTGGCATCGCGCGTCAAGCACATGCCCTCACAGCTCTCGGGCGGGCAACAGCAACGAGTAGCCATTGCGCGGGCAATCGCCGGCGACCCGGCGTTCCTGCTGGCAGACGAGCCGACAGGCAATCTCGACTCGCTCATGGCTCGCCAGGTGATGGACCTGTTGGAACAGATCAACGAAATGGGCACCACCATCGTTTTGGTCACTCACGATCCCGAGCTCGCGCGCCGGGCACACCGCAATGTGCACGTCGTGGACGGCCAGATTTCCGATCTTAAGGTGTATGAAGCGCGGCCCGCACCAGCGGCGACACTCGGCGCGGCGCGAGCCTGACGAGGACAGCCCAGAGGAAAGAACCAGATGTACGCCTATTACGCACGACTCGCGTTGAAAAGCTTCCGGCGCAACCGAGGGCTCACCGCGCTCATGCTCGGTGCCATCGCGTTGGGAATCGCCGTGTGCATCATGACAATGACGGTCTACCATGCGATGTCCGGAAATCCGATCTGGTGGAAGAACGATCGGTTGTATGCAGTGACAATGGACAATTGGGACCCGCTAAGGCCCCATGATCTGCAACATCCAGATCTCCCCCCCCAGCAACTCACATACAAGGATGCCCTCTACCTGCTCGGATCGAACATCCCCGAGCGGAAGGTCGTAATGTATGCGAGGCAATCGGTCCTCTCGGGAGGCACCGCGGAGCGCAAGCCGCTACCTGTGTCGACTCGCGTGACGACATCCGATTTCTTCGCGATGTTCGACGTACCGTTCCTCTACGGCGGCGGCTGGGATGCCAGCGGGGACCAGAACGCCGTTCCTGTCATCGTGCTCAGCAAGGAGCAGAACGAAAAATTGTTTGGCGGAGCCAACAGTGTCGGCCGCACGATCCGCTGGGACGACCTGGAGTTCCGAGTCGTAGGCGTGCTGGACGCCTGGTCACCTGTTCCCCGCTTCTATGACCTGAACAACGGTGCCTTCAGCGCTTCCGATGACGTGTACATCCCTTTCGGCTGGACCCGCCCACTCGCCAAATATCCTAACGGTGGAAGCTCGAACTGCTGGAAGCCCGAAACGGTCAACACGTTTCAGGAGTTTCTCGGCTCCGACTGCGTTTGGACGCAGATGTGGGTCGAGCTGCCAACCAGGGCGAGCCGCGAGCGTATGCAGGGATTGATCGACGGGTACTGGGCAGAGCAACGCAAGGCCGGACGCTTCCCCCGCCCACGGGATAATCGACTCACGAACATCGGCCAATGGCTGAAGGACCAAAGCGTGGTCCAGAACGACAATCGCATGCTCGTCGGCATCGCATTCGCGTTCCTGGCAGTGTGCCTGCTCAACACGGTTGGCATACTGCTGGCCAAATTCCTCAATGCCGCAGCGATTGCAGGCGTGCGCCGCGCGCTCGGAGCAAGCCGCCGGCAGATCTTTATACAACACCTCATCGAGGTTGGAGTCCTTGCGTCCGTTGGCGCCGTGCTCGGGCTTGCCCTCGGCGCGCTCGGCCTGTTGGGCGTACACGCGCTGTATGTCACCAACGATCCGGGCAATGTCATAGCAAACGCACGCGGGGGCTACCAGCAACTGACGCATTTCGACGCGATCAGCGTGTTGTGGGCCGTCCTGCTTGCGCTGGGGTCGGCCCTGGCCGCGGGTCTATACCCGGCGTGGCGAATCGGCCGTGTGGCCCCGGCAGTGTATTTGAAGAGCCAGTAATAGGAGATCAACCATGAGCCTGGACATCCGACCGGTCTTTTCCTCCCTGTTGCGCAATCGCACGGGCGCGGTGCTCGTGGCCTTTCAGATCGCCATCGCACTCGCAGTGCTGGTCAACGCGGTCTTCATCGTGCACCAGCGCATCGAGAAGATGAACCGGCCCACGCATCTCGATGACCAGAACCTGTTCGGTATGCAAATCGGCGAGTTTACGGACAGGTTCAACTACGATGCGTCTGTGCGTGAGGACCTTGCCTATCTGCGCGGTCTTCCCGGTGTGGTCAGCGCCTCCGTGACCAATTCGGTTCCGATGGGAGTCAGCGGAAGCGCGCAAACCGTGTGGACCCAGCCTGACAGCAAAGGCAACCGTGCGCATATCAACTACTTTTCGATGGACGAGCAGGGCTTGAATACGCTCGGCGTGCGCTTGATCTCTGGACGGGGTTTTCGGGCGAACGAAATCCTTCCGCCGCTGAACGAGACAAACGCCGGCGACTTCGTCCCGCAGCTCATCGTGACGCAGGCGGTCGCCCAAACGCTGTTCCCCAATCAGAATGCGCTGGGCAAGGCCGTCTATGATTCCGTGGGACACGCTTCAACCATCATCGGCATAATTGATAACATGATCGGAACGGCATATTGGGGCTACGAAGCGGTGGACCACGTGGCAATCATGCCGCAACTGCCGAGACTGTACGGCTTCGACTATCTCGTACGTACCGAGCCAGGCCGACGCGACGCCATCATGCGCACGGTGGAGGAGCACTTGGCGACGTCAAATCCGGACCGGGTCATCAAGTGGACGCGTTCGCTCGAGTACTACAAGAAGCTCCTGTATCGCGATGATCGCAACATGGGAGTGTTCCTGATCACCGTGACCGCGCTTCTGCTGGCGGTCGCGTCGCTCGGCATCTTCGGCCTCGCTACCTTCAACGTGAGCGCCCGAACGAAGCAGATCGGAACACGTCGGGCAATCGGTGCGCGCAGGGCCGATATCGTGCGTTACTTCATGGTCGAAAATGGGTTGATCACGACGGCCGGCATTGTCGTGGGGTGCGCTCTTGCCTTAGGCGTCGGCTACTGGCTATCGTTGCAATATCAGCTGCCACGCCTGGATCTGTATTATCTGGTCGGAGGCGTGCTCGCGCTGTGGCTGATTGGTCAACTGGCCGCGTGGCAGCCCGCGCGTAAGGCTTCGGCGGTATCCCCGTCAGTGGCTACCCGAACGGTCTAATTGATAGCATGGAAGCTTATGACGTCGTTGCCAAATGCCACCGTCCTCGTCATCGACGACAATGAGGCCGTCCGCACGGCCTTCGATGTGCTGTTGTCGATTCACGGTGCGCGGGTGTTGACTGCCGCATCGCCGGCAGACGGTCTGACCCGCCTGGGTCATGATGCGGTGGACCTCGTGATCCAGGACATGAACTTTCGCCGCGAGGCCACTAGCGGCGAAGAAGGCGTGGCCCTGTTTCATACGATACGCACGAAGTATCCGGATGTGCCCATTATCCTGTTGACGGCGTGGACACACCTTGAGACTGCAGTTGAGCTTGTGAAGGCCGGCGCCGCTGACTACATCGCAAAGCCGTGGGACGACGCTCGCCTGCTGACGACCGTTCGAAATCTCCTCGACCTGCGGAGCGCCCGGGCCGAGGCACAGGCCTTACGGGCACAACGGCGCCAGGCCCGCGAAACGCTGGCAGGCCAATTTGATCTGCGCGGCATTGTGTACGAGAGCGAAGCAATGCACACGATGGTGTCCACTGCTACGCACATCGCTCACGCGGACGTGCCAGTGCTGATTACCGGGCCGAACGGGGCCGGTAAGGAGGTACTGGCAGATATTGTGCAAGCCAACTCGTCGGTGCGGGGTAAACCGTACCTGAAGGTGAACCTGGGGGCGTTGCCTAACGAGCTCATCGAGGCTGAGCTCTTCGGCACCGAGACAGGCGCTTTCACAGGCGCACGCGCCCGCACGGGGCGCTTCGAAGCAGCCGATGGCGGCACATTGTTCCTCGACGAGCTCGGCAACCTCTCGGGAGGCGGCCAGGCGAAGCTGTTACGCGTTCTGCAGACTGGAGAGTTCGAGAGGTTGGGTTCCAACACCACGCGCCGAACCCGGGTCAGAGTCATAGCGGCCACGAACAGCAACCTGCGGCTCGCCATCCGCGAGGGCCGCTTCCGCGAAGACTTGTTTTATCGACTGAATGTGATTGAGCTGGAAATTCCGCCGCTCGCGGATCGACGCGAGGATATAGAAGCGCTGGCCCGGCACTTTCTCGAGCCGGGATTCGTGTTTGCGCAGGATGCAGTGGATGCTCTTTCACGCCACCCATGGCCGGGTAACGTGCGGGAATTGCAGAACACGATTCGCCGCGCGTGTCTGCTGTCATCCAACAAGACGATTGCGGCAGCTGCTCTTGCTCTGCCGGTAATCGCGGCGCAACCGGCGACCGAAGAAACGCCGGAAGATACGCGATTGGACCGCGGTACTATCGAGCAGGCGCTGGGGCGCGCTCAGGGCGTCGTAGCCCAGGCGGCGCGCGAGCTGGGGCTGTCCCGCCAGGCACTCTATCGCCGTATGGAGAAACTCGGACTGAAGGCCCAGTCATGATATCAACCAGATGATGCGTACCTCCCTTGCAGGACGCATGGCCTTGGGCCTGGGTGTAGTAGCCCTGCTGGTGGCCGCCGTTACCGCCGCTGCCGGATACTATTTTCGCACTCCGTTGGTGGCGGCGCTGGCCGGGCTGCTCGCCTGCGCACCCCTGATTCTGTGGGCAGCAATTCTCGTCACCCGCCCATGGTCGCGCGTCCTGCGCGCGGTCAGTGACGGCATCGTCAGCATGCGCGATCACGACTTCAGCGTGAGCATCCGGCGCATCTCCAACGATGAGCTGGGTGACCTCGTCACTGCCTACAACTCGCTCGGCGATCTACTGCGCCGCGAGCGCCTCGACCTTCATCAGCGCGAACTGCTCCTGGACACCGTGATCCAGACGACTCCGCTCGTCATGGTGTTGACCAACTCCGCGGGCCGGGTCGTGTACAGCAACATTGCGGCCCGCCAGCTGTTCCATGGCGGCCGCAAGCTCGAAGGACTCGACTTCATTGCGCTCCTCGATCAGTCCCCTGCGCCCCTGCGGGAGGCATTGACGGGCAATGCCGACACCCTCTTCACGATGGAGGTGGATGGCGAGCCGCAGGTCTACCACCTTTCCCAACGCCGTTTTCACCTGAATGCGCAGCCACAGCAGCTGCTGTTGTTGAAACAGCTCACACGCGAGCTTGCGGCCCAGGAGGTGGCCGTATGGAAGAAGGTCATCCGGGTGATTGCACACGAGCTCAACAACTCACTGGCGCCCATCACGTCCCTCGCCCACTCGGGCCAGTTGTTGGCTCGTCAGCCCGACCCGGTACAACTGGACAGAGTGTTCACCACGATCGGCGAACGCGCCGCGCACCTGGCATCGTTCATCGACGGGTACGCGCGTTTTGCCAAGCTGCCCTCGCCACGCCCGGCTCCAGTCGAGTGGTCACAGTTCATGGCCCGGCTGCAGGGAGCGATGACCTTTCACCTCGAAGGGGCGCTGCCCCCTCGCGAGGCAAGCTTCGATGCCAGCCAGATGCAACAGGTGATGATCAATCTGTTGAAGAATGCAGCGGAATCAGGTTCGCGGCCCGATGACATCACGGTCTGCGTCCGCGATCACGTGGAAAGCTTTGAAATCGAAGTCGCCGACCGCGGCACCGGGCTGGCGGAAAACGTTCTTCGGGACGCGCTGCTGCCGTTCTACTCCACGAAAGCAACAGGTACGGGCCTGGGTTTGACCCTGTGCCGGGAAATCGTAGAAGCGCATGGCGGTCGGCTCAGCCTGGCCAACCGCCCCGATGGCTGTCCCGGCGCGGTCGTTACGCTGTGGCTCCCTTCCGCCGCGCAGAAGCCTTGACCTCGCGCGCCGCAGACTGCCGGCCGTTCGCGCGAGCCCCATTCGCAGCACGCCCGCCGTTCTGACGAGCACTGGCTACGGCGCCATTGGCAGCCTTGCGGCGGTCGATCGGGGCGTACTCATTACCCTTGGCGGCAATTGAATTGATGGTCTCGCGACTGAGGCTCAGCAGGTACTTGCCAAAGTCCTTGCCCAGCTGCGGGTGGCCCAGGGCAAACTCGACCGTGGCCTGCAGGTATCCCAGCTTGCTGCCGCAGTCATAGCGCTTACCCGTGAAGCGGTGCGCGTACACGGCTTCCTCTTTCATCAGCGCCGCGATGCCGTCAGTCAGCTGAATCTCGCCGCCCGCACCGTGCCCGATCTTCTCCAGGTGCTCAAAAATCGCTGGTGACAGGACATACCGGCCCACCACCGCCAGATTGGACGGCGCATCCGCGGGCTTCGGCTTTTCAATGATGCTGTTCACGCGGCTGGTGGCCGACTTGTCCGCCTCTACGGCGACGATGCCGTATTTGTCCGTATCGGACTTTGGAACGACCTGAACCCCGAGCACACTGGCGCGCTTCGCCTCGTAAACGTCTGCCATCTGCCGCAGGCAGGCAATCTCGCTCTTGATCAGGTCGTCCGCCAGATGAACGAAGAAAGGCTCTGCGCCAACGGCGGGCTGCGCACACAGGACCGCGTGACCGAGCCCCAAAGGCGCCGGTTGCCGGATGTAGATGCAAGACGCATAGGACGGAAGGACACTACGCAGCTGGTTGAGCAGATCGCTTTTACCCTGCGCCTCGAGCATATGCTCGAGCTCCTGGTCGGAATCGAAGTGGTCCTCAATGGCGCGCTTGGAAGCGCCGGTAACGAATACCAATCGGGTCGCCCCTGCCGCAAGCGCCTCTTCCACTGCGTACTGGATCAGGGGCTTGTCGACAACGGGCAGCATCTCCTTGGGGCTGGCCTTCGTGGCAGGTAGAAACCGCGTACCTCGCCCGGCCACGGGAAATACGGCCGTGCGAATGGCCGACGTGGAATTCGTCCTCATCAAATTCTTCTCCTGCGGACTTGCCTTTAAGATCTAAGTCTAGCGTCCCGACATGCAGCAAAGTATATGCCACCGCACATTTACGGCGGCTGTCAGCCCTCGGTGCGCTCGGCCCACTTGAAGACCGCGGGGCGCATGCTGTCCCACGAGCGGCACTTGGGACAATGCCAATACCAGCCCACGCTGTGCAGCCCGCAATCATCACATTGATAGCGCCCACCGGCATCCCCGATGCGGGTCAACAACGCGCCCAGCGAGACCGCATCGGCCGCGGAATCGACGCCCGCGCCAAACTCGCGGGTGACCGACGGCAAACGCCGAACGTCCTGCGGCGGCAGAGCTGTTGCAAGCAACCAGGCTAGTTGGCGCCCGCTGACCCGGCCATTGCGCTGCAGCCTACGCGCGACCTGACACAGCACATCACTCTCCCCCACCAATTTTGCCAATATGAGAATGCGGGGGATGATTTCGAGTGCCAGGCCAGGGAACGCCTCCAGCGCGGTCAGATAAAGGGTCAGCGACTCACCCGAGTTGCCGCCCAGCTCGGTTATCCGTGCCGTCAGGATCTGTGCACGTGGAAGATCCGTGTCGTGCGTGCGCGCCTGGCGCAGCAACGTCCGCGCGCGATCCGTATCGCCTTGAAGCAGAGCATGTTCGGCCAGCTCGCACAAATAGTGGGCTGCGACCGTGCGCCGCTCGAGTTGTAACGCCGGCGGCAGGTCGTGGAATATTTTTAGTGCGTTGGCCCAATCGCCCTGCTGCTCGTAGATCCGCAGCAGATGATCCAATGCCGCATTGCGGTATTCCCGCGACGCCGCCAACTCCTCCAACAGCCGCTCTGCGCGGTCCATGAGCCCTGCGCTCAGGTAGTCGAGCGCAAGAGCAAATGCAGCCTTGTCGCGCAGGACTACGGCACCGTGCTCGCGCAGGCGCGAATGAATGGCAATGGCACGGTCAACTTCACCGCGCCTGCGAAACAGGCTGCCCAGGGCGAACTGGATTTCGGCCGCATCCCCGTCAGCCTGCGCCATGCGCGAGAAGATCTCGGCCGCATGGTCGAAACGATCGTTGATCAGATGGTCGAGACCGACGTAATAGTCTCGTGGCAGCCGTACGGTTCGCGCGGCGCCATTGCGGCGGCCGAGTATCCAGGCGGCAATGCCGACTGATACAAAGGCCAGTGCGAGCAGAATGG
>Ga0307511_10001405_pt1 | contig 25421 bp, 20 predicted proteins | sample 13_EM_MG_FD_200266 | JGI IMG/M metagenome (GOLD analysis project Ga0307511, IMG submission 200266) | Populus trichocarpa ectomycorrhiza microbial communities from riparian zone in the Pacific Northwest, United States - 13_EM | ecosystem: Host-associated > Plants > Roots > Unclassified | place...
ATATCTTGTACATATTGCGCGGGGTTGTCGATTAACTGACCTCCCCTTGAATCCTCTCGGGCTTCCGAGGGGCTCATCATGGTCCGCATCTGGACTCACATATGAGTAATGAATCAATCAATCAATCAATCTCTTGTCTTTCTTATGTTCAACAAGCATACCAACGGTCTAGATCTCTTACCATAGACTCAATAGACCTCCTCCGCACTTTTGCTATTAGCACCGCAGCATCTAGTTCCTATAGAACCATTCCGCTGCCTGACAATACTCCTTCTACTAGGAATATTCTGTTAAACACATGCGCACTCCTGTAATTTTTTGAAGAAACTACCATACGCCTACAAAATATTCCCAAAATCTGAGCCAAAGGTAGCGCTAAAAAGCGCGCGGCAGGAAAAGTGAAAAGTGGCTGCTTTAGTAAAACAATCTTTTTGGTTGGATATTGGATTAGAAATCGTCAAAACTGCATAATCACTGTTTTTGATCGTATGCCTGGGCACGAGCCGGCTCGTCATTTTTCAAGGCAGGCTCGAGCTTTTCCCATATATTTTAGGGCTCGAGCCGGCTCGGCTCGTGCCCAGGCGTATTTGATCGGTTCCCGGTGATGATCGGCTTCCCCGTGAAGTATGGTACCATCCAATTCTACCGAAAGCCCATTGAGTTCTACCCTATAGTTGTTTTGTTGCATATCCCCGTTGCGTTGCACTACCCCGTCGTATGCTGTACCTACCTATTTTGGGAGAGGCTGGCCTGTCCGGGAACTGGCCCATTCGCGAATCAGCCGATCCACGGGCAGGCCGGAACAGTTCCACATCCGCAGAAGGGGTCCGATGCATGCTCGATCTGGTGTAACCATTGTCTGGTGGGTCCCTTGACTGTTTGGATGTAAGCCAGGTCGCAGATCCCATCTCGATCCCATTCTTTATGTGCTGGAGGCGTTGGTGGATCTTGAGGGTGCCAGTATTGCTACTGTATGCTGGGCTTGTGCATCATGTTGTCAATGCTTTCACTTACGGTCCGCTAACCACCCTTCACTCACATCAGTCGTTGTCCCCTCATGCTCAGTTGTACGGTACCAGTGTTCTCAACAGGCCTGGCCTGGCCTTCTTATTCAGGCCGGCCCAGGCACAAATACAGACAACTCTCGTTATTAGCATACCCGATATAAGCATATATTCATTGTATGCATGCCCCTGGTGGTCCCCTCACATATGTAACAGGGCGTAATTTTCTCTCGATATAAGCATATATCACTATAAGCCAACTTGTACCCTTTCCTGTATCCAGGACCTAGCCCTCCCTTCCGTGAGATTCCGAGTTATCTCTATGGCGCTCATGCTGTCGCTCGCTACCGTAATATGCCCCTCCTCCTATGCTATAGCTATTCCTAGTACCTCCGCGTCTGTGACCGTTGCGTATCCCCCGAGGTACAGCCAGCTGCCAGCTGATGCTACTGCTGTATGTCCGTCTCTCCTACTGCCGTCTGTGTAGGCCACCTCGCCTTCCAGTCGAAATCTGATATCTGCGGCGCGACCCTCGCTTGCACCCCTGTTCCCCTTCGCCTCCTAACCAGCACAGTCCCACCTCTGGGTCCAGAACTCCTCTGAGGATGTCGCTGGCGATCGGTTGGAGCTCCAGCTCGTTCCTGGTGTAGATGGAGGCCGCCCACCGTATCCGCTTTCTTTCCATGGCCATTTCCAGTTCGTCGATGCCTGTTATCTGTGACGCTCATTGATCACTGCTACCTTTCCAGGCCATCGCTACCCACCTATTGCACTGGGCGGAAATTTCTGACGGTTGGTGATATAACTCACCCCCGTATGAGTATTGGAAGATGTTGTTCCACCGCTATTGCCCGTTTCCCGGTCGGTGGTAATCTGGTCAGTCTCCGTATAATGTTGAAAGGGCCCTGGCTTTGCTTGCCCAGTAAGTACTTCTGATGCGCCCTCCGGTTGAGATTGACCCCGAGGCGTATCCCATCCTTCCAGTCCTTCTGGTGATCGAACCGCAGTCGGAACTACTCCGCTGCTGCCTCTAAGCCTTTGTCCATGCGCTTCATCCACCTGATGCGTACCGAATTGACGTCGTCTATGAAAGAGAGGGGGTAGAAGGCACACGCGTGGGAGCTTCCACTCCCCTGGTGCCCCAGGGGGGGATGAGCTCCTCCACTCGCTTGACGACCGGTGACATGTATATCGTAAAGAGGGCGGGGGATAGGGGAGAGCCCTGTGGCATGCCCCCTACCATGGTTGCCGACCCGATCTTTCTTCCGTCCGCCTCAATGTCAAATGCCCTGGGCCGAAAGAAGGAGTCTACCCAGGCCTGAACTTGAGGGTGGCCAGCTAGGATTTGTGCTGTCTTGTCAGGGGGAGTCGAAGGCCGAATGAATGTCTCTCCTGTATGTAGTTAACCCAGTCTCCCTCCTCAGCTTGTCTATTAGCAACACCGAGTCAATTGCCCCTATACCCTTTCTCCCGGCGAAGCTCCTTGGGTGCCATAATTCCCCCTTTTCCGCTAACCTCAGAGCGATGAGTTTTTCCGCCAGTTTTCCCACCGTGTTCGCTAAAACTATCGGTCTCCATCCTTTTACCCTCTACCCGTATACAGACTCAAATGTACGCATGACATTGGTCTGGTTGCGAGTGCACCGAGAGTTAGGACAAAAGCCCTGACCAAAACTATACTTAAAGTACTTAACGATGACGTTTTTTAGTGAAGCACATACGTTACTTATGCACTATGCATATTCAGCTCATCATCCAGCACTATCGCCACGTGGGAGATATCGATATTCTTCAATAATCGCGTAGATATTGAACATTTTGAGTGCCTTCCACATATTTTCTTTCTACATATCATCCGATTGAGCCAAAGCAATACAGCCAGCTATGGCTTGGGCACTGCCCTCAATATCATTTAGAGTTATAATTGTGCGTAGCATTGTGGTGGTGGTTATGATGATGGTGATTCAGCAGCTACGTACGTGACATAGGTATGTACAAGAACCTCCTGCATATTCTACTTAGTAGGGCAGGTAGCGCCACGCGTCAAGTACGTTCAGCAGGTGACTAGGTCATTGGTACCACCTACCGTAGAGTATGTTCCCATTCATGAGGAAGCTATGGAACAGGTTTCCTCCATATCTACAGAACAAATATGAAATTATTTTTGGATATTCAGAATCTGTGCAATTAGATCTTGCAATCAAGTGTAGTGCGATAAATAATTGATAAAGAGTGGTGTTGTATAACTGGTTGTAGGATTGTAGCCGTAATTTGGTGCCTGGCAACAAAACTGATGAGTTTCACTAGCAAAAAAACAAGCCTGGCATTCACCTCCTATCCTTATATAGAGGATCTCCCACAACGCGACTTCACTGTACCCAGAACAACACCGATAACGAAATATAATCAAGTCCATCACTTGCACTTAAATCCCATCCGTTCCAAGCTTTTACCCCAGCTCACGCAAAGAACATATCCCCAAAATCAAAATGTACGGCTCATAAAAATCCTGTACGATCCGATCCCCCTTATAGGTAATCACGGAACGCGAGACAGACTTGCCACAATCCATGTACATTGCGACATAAACAACAATTAGAATAAATAATGAAATGATACATAATGGAATACATGAAATGCTTCATGAGGAGCGATAGCACCATCACCAGACATATTGAACGCAAGGAGACTATCGACGGTGGAGTTTGCACCTCAAAGGCCCTCACGAACATTCCTCCATGAGACCTTAGGAGTATCAGGATTCCAAGCTCTGGTCATTGCCACCTCAAATTGCCTTTCATCGACTGTTCTCCCGCAAACTTTACGTACCCAATTCACGAACTGCCCAGACAAACTTGGTTGTTCTGGTATGCCACGTTCATCAAATCTAATCAGTTTTGGTTTCGCATAATCCGCCATAACCCGGAATTTGCTTGCCTCCTCAACTGCTACTGGAGACGGCAGCGAGGGTGTTGCTGAGGCTGGTAGGATCGGAGCCGGCAACTGATTCGTTGTTGAGACAGGTAGGATTGGGGACGACAACTCGGGTGTTGCTGGTGCATATGGCATCTTCTCTGAGAATGGGGGTATTGCTGATGTACCTTTGTCGGCATCGAGATCACGAATGAATGGCGTCTCTGTATTCCTGCCCGACCATTTTCGCTTTCTACTTAGTTCTTCATCGAGGAATCTGTAGAGATGAACAGCCTGCAGCGAATAATATCGGAGGCCATGTCGCCCCTTCGCGCTCGTGTGGTCAAGCTTGGATTCTGGATTGTACACGCTGTGCCAGATGAATACCAAAAGCCACAGGAATACACAGACTGAAGGGGTTGTAACCATCACAAAGACCGACATTGCAACAACTTCAGGACTCTCGAGTAGGAAACCAGATGTTGCAATATTCGCATTTTGGAGGCTATCTCGTTCCAAGGAAGGGAATAGCAGGGCTGTATTCCGAATTACCTCGCGGGAATAGAGGAAACTCATTTCAACCAGCCCCCGAATGTCCTCGGTAATGTTGGCTCGTGATACCTCCAATCGTCGCTGGTTGGATACGTAATGGGCCCCAGAAACCAGGCCCGCATACTGCCCATATCCCAATAGGCGATTCATAATCGGTGTTCCAAATTCTCGTCTGAATACCATGTCTCTTAGGAGGGGTGAGAGCTTCAGACCGGGTAGTTCTTGTAGCTTTTCAACATGGTTTACTGTTACTGTGTTATAAGTGAAGGTGTCGTTTTGGGTACACCGTAGGGGGAAACGTCCGGACTTAACCCTATACTGGGCTCCATATGCCTGGCCTGTCTCGTTAACCCAAGTTGGATCTAGTTCTGTCTCATACCATGGGTCGTCGCGTTTCTCCGTCTCAGTTGCTCTCCAAGCCGTAACAGGTGCCAGCTGGAAAGTCCACCCTCCATACTTCTTGCTCTCTTCAAAGGCTTCGGGTCCGGTGTTATCCATCATGCGGACCCACGGTGCGTTGTACCTCTCCCTCTCCAGGGGAACATTGAAGCCCCATTCTGTATCCTCGTATAAGATATATCTGTCGAAAGGCTCATAGGTGCTGCTACCGTAGGTAAAATTTTTCTTTCCATAGAAGACCGCAGTTTCGCCGTGAAAGGACTTGCAGGAACCTTGGAAACCCAAGACCAGACCAGGTGCATCACGAAGCCCCATCTCATAGCCTGTCAGATTATATTGCCATGTGAAATGTACCCCTGTGCCGTTCTGTACTGCACCGCCTGGGAGTGATGTCCCATTGAGTATTTGTTGGCTCTGGAAAGATATGCGGGACTGGAGGTTTTTTGGAGACGTACTTGCCCTCCTTGCGATGGCTTGATAAACGGCCACTGTTCCGGGACCTTTAAGAGCCTCGAATACCATGTCCCGCTGGACGCTATCGGGTTGCGGCGATTCAAAGTCAGGGTAATATATTGCCTCTGGGTTTGCTTGAGCAACATTGGCCTGGATCAAGCTCCCACCCCCCAAGAAGAACCTTGTAATAAGATCTCCCGAGAGAAGGGAAAAAGCAATGCAGAACAGACAGAAGCTGGCCCAGGCCGCACTCCAGTCGATGGACCAAACCTTCCTGTCATGCTCTTCAGACCTTTTACACTTCCAAAGAGTTGTCCTAAGGTATCCAAGCATCAGCAACGCAATTTTGGACGGCCTCCCTGCGTTGTAGTAGGCGACAAGAATCGCCTGACGGGTCCCCGACTTCCCAACTGTGAAGAATGTAAGTACCATCATGGTGGTGAGTTCACAAGCCGCCATAAAAATAAGGGCCACTAGGACGGTGTATGCGACAATCCAGTATCTCGAAGCGGCCTCCGAAACAGAGATCACCCACACGGTTTCGTTGGTACCCTTCGGGAGCTTGTACCACTCAGTTAACCGATTGATAATGAAGAGATTGCTATTTGGCACGCCAATAGCAGAATAGAAATCCATGGCGCCGACTTTGGGCGTGTGGTCCATGATGAGAACCGCTCTATCCTGCCCAGAACTTGAATCTGATGTGGGGAGATATCGTAATCTTCAGAATAACGCCAGCTGAGTTGTTCGATGATATTTTCTGTATAATCCATGAGCCCTTGCGAAATGTGAACATGGGGGCTAAACTAACTAAAGACAGAGAAAAGCAACGCCCGCCGGTAAGATCAATTGTAAGTAAGTGTACTATTGCGTTGTCGAATCAATGTACCGAAAGCGTGCAGCGTCTTATACTCAGATATCCAGAGATATCTCACTTGAGTGGAATCAGCTTTAATTATATAGGGCCGCGATAAGTTTGAATTGTACATTCTAATGACGGGGTCTACTGTATATCAGGGTTGGCAGCAGCTAACCCACACATCATACCAGCTTTTGATCTGAATGCACAGCCCTAATACCACCTTTCTAATTTCTATATGAGTATCCTTGTTCATCGCGAGCGCTCTCAGAGTCCACAGCCAAAGCTTGTTGGTCTAGTCGGGGGTTAATCAAATGTACTGGGTTTTTAAAATAAATAAAATATTCATAGTCGTCGACAAAAGTTAAGTTACGAGAAGCCACTACAACACATGTGCCAATCAAAGCTAATACTCATTAAGGCGGGTCAAGTAGCATATACGTAGTTGATCCTACGAAACCCATTTTCAGGGCAACTATAACCGATTTGTATACATTCCTAGTAACCGCATCACTGGTGATATAGGCATGTGCTCTTACATACCTAATCAAACAGCGGTAAGGGGATCTCATATTGAGGGCCCAGGAGGGGACAAATCATGTCTTGAGATTTACGATTGCAAGCTCACCGCGCTTTGTGTATGTCTTGCCATGGCTCGACTTGTGATAGCAAAAAGCAAGAAGGCTATGAAGATCAACCACATATATCAATTGAAATGTGTGGCCACCATCGCAGAGCCACTGCCAGCAGTCTAATTCACCGCGCTCGAATGGGTGCTGAGGTGATCTACATTTTCAGCCGGAATTGCACATGAGGAAAGCTACATCATTTGTGCTCGCTCTTTGTCTCATATGAGCGATTATGGGATAGAAACAGAAGGAGTCGGCCTCAATTTTCCCGCTCGATTTGTATTGGATGTTCACTCTCATCGTTTCTCGTATTTCATCTCAAGACGTTGTTTCGCATTGCCCAAGGTATAATCTGATTTGCTTACAATCCCACTGAACCATTCATTCTGCAGAATCCAAGAACCAGTGCCGCATGGCACGGGCTGCTTGATATGTATGTCGCTCACGCCCGCCTGCCCGGGCCCCCCACTGCGCCAATCAAAACTAGACCTGCGTGAGGTGGAGCAAAGGAGGGGGTGCGGACCGGTGCGTTGGGGTAGCCTAATCTCCAACTATCTCTGCCTGTAGAGCTACTGTTCTCCTATACCATAGTTATTGGCGAATACGATAGTAGCACCGAATGGGGTACTGCTGAATTGGGTCGGGGTATTCCTTATTCCATGTATATGCATATCATATATATTCACTGCGTCGTCAGCGTTAAAAATTTGATCAGTCTCATGTTAATGTATGTTTTAGGTAATCATTGACTGAAAAACAGCGTATGTAGACTTCTGTCGCCTGACTTTAAGGAGGGTGGGGAACCAAGATAGCTATTTCGATCTGAGAGGGTCGACTTGGCTACCTTAAATAGAGCCAATAGGGAGTGCGACTGCATCTACCGAGGTTATTGGCGAATAAGATAGCCATGTTACTTAACATTCTGCCCTTCATACATAATGTGGTATCTAATGCAAATCGGAGTTAAAATCATGCAAACACTGGGCGTACTGGATCCAATCCTTCTCTGTAACATCTACCACTCTGCCTCTGCCATCTACTCCCGAACCGATATGCACCGAAAATTCTATCAAAGTCCACCCGATTCAAATGCGACACGAAACTGGTCACCTCTTGTGCCCACAGAGTTACATACCGGCACTGCCACTTAAACTCAACCAAATTACCGGCATAACCAGCTCTCTCATTGAACTCGCATCTTGCGATATAACTGTTACATTTTGCGACGGATTATCCGGAATGCATAAAAGAGAGTGTTGGTGGCTGAATGTATGCCAAGCGTGGGTGTTATGCATATGCTTTTTTGCTGCTCCTCAGCGCTATTCCGCTACTATATTCGCTGCAAGAATACGCTGCATGCAGCATGCACCTCTTGTATCCGTATGTACCATGGATATTGACGCTAAGAACATTAAGTAAGTACCGGTAGTATTCCCTCCCCTTTGTCTAGTAAATCCGACCAAGAAGTCTGAGATAGTGCTACTGAATAACTCCTTACAACGGCGGCTCGGATTGGTCCATATTGCTGCGCCCCTTATTAACTGCCCGTGCTGAGCTAAAGGCTGTATATCTTCACCCGGCTTATGACAGGCATTAGAATGTATCATTCAACCCTCACTTTATGTATACTCTCAAGACTCGACCAGTACTGAAGGTCAGTTGCTTGTCTCTTCCATGCTCCTTTCTACTCCATACCACCAATGACCCCTCTGTAAATTCTCGTCAGACATCCCTGACGCATTTCCACTACATGCTAATGAATCTCAGCATCTTCGTATATTTTGCTGGCTATGATTCCGCCTATTAGGTCGCCAAGAAGGGCCCGGCGGGAATTGCGTTGCACATCCCTTGTACTGATGCTGCACTAACCAACTGTTCGTATTCATGAACATGGATATCCCGGGCGCCATGTGTGGGTTTGATAGGACAAGAGCACATCATTGGTGTTTGCCGACCGGGCTAATAAACACATGGAAATGAGATTTCGATGAAAGTTCGGCCAAGCTGGTTAGTGCGACATCTCCCGGATGAGACATGATCTGCTAATTTGGAAATCAAGCTCGTCATTTTTACAATCTCGTATTCAGCATGCTGCATCTACCGATTGCCAATGAATGGGTCGACCGAACCAACAATCACTTATGTAATGCATCAATATTTTCTTGCTTGTTTGACCCCTACCACAAAACAATTGGCACAGCCAGCCTCGAGAAGTGCACTCACCAATACATATACTGAATTATCTAGGAAAATAAGCCCCTGCCAATACAATGCCGACACCTCCCTGCTATATAGTGCAGACATAATGAGTACCCTTGTGAAAGGATCGTATCTGAAATAATTCAGAAAACTAGGTGTCGGCTTCAGTACAGGAACAAGCCAGTGACAGTGCTAGCAGCTGATACCAAGGGCAACAGGTACATTTAGCAATTGGTATTAGTTATACATGGCCCTCGATGAGAGCTAGATATAACTAGCGGTGGCAGTATTTTGCAGTTCGGATGGCCATTCCATTCAGCAGTCATCAATCATACAGATTGGTAGCACGGACGGCCATCCTATACGCCAATTGTACAAATTCAGCAATTGTATGGATTCAACAACACTTCAACTTCCTCTGCTCCAACACATACTCTCGTAATATACTGCATCTATTTCATAGGTCATGAGTAATCGCTAACCAGAATAGTCAGGAGGGAATTGGGCACCGTTTTGAGCGACTATCATCAGATAATGATGTACACACGAGCAAATCAGAGCGCCGAATGAGGTGAGGACAGCGCCCAAAACATTGCTGCCTGCATTACGTTGCATTAAACTCCGGGAAAATATAACTTGTGGAAGAACCTTCAGACAGCATGGCATCATTGGCAATAATAGATATCAACATCATTATATATGTATCACAGGATGCACTTATGCAGGACCACATGATACCGACATCATGAACACCTATGAGTTGTCTTTTGAACCATGTTCTGCATGCATCGACATTGCTTTGGCAGCTAGTCAACGTACTCTATTGGAGGACGGCATTGAGGGGGACATGATACCAAACATGGTTAATGGAAGAGGGCCAAGGCGCTAAAAATGCAATATTGAATACCCCTAATATACTGCGATTAGGCTAGTTGCAATTGCAGTGACCATTGGTTTTGGAGCCGCAATAATATGTGATACGACGTATCGCGTCCATGCTCTACGGACGCTTGAATTTTCTGCCGATCTGGATGTCACATTCCCATCAACATTGATGTTGAGTAGTTAACCTTTGGTTGAGATCAATCACTAGGATTTTAGCAAATCGCCACAGCATCCCCCAAAAAAGGATAGGGAATAGGAAAGGTTACCTAACAGTACTACACAAAGTGAAGAGCGCAGGCAGGCAGCGTCACTGCAAAGACCTAGATAGCCATACTACCTTCGCTTAACGTGTTGTTCTTGTATTTCATTCATAGACACCGTCATTGGCCAACATATGGCAACCATTCTCAAATTAGACCTGGACGCATGGATACATATCTTCTACCTCGTGGAGACATGTACTGCCTATAAACTCAATTTTAGAGCCTATATATTGCGATGGAAGTCCCCTCGAATGTTCAGATATTCTCCATACAAAGTGTCTCCATAATCATAACTCTGTGATCCGAGTACTGTCTGCGCTTGCATTCCCTGGTTCGAGCTCGCTTACACTCAACTTTCCGCAAAACCCGGCTACCTGGCCTAACCATGAAGGTTCTATCTATACTCTCGTTCTCATATTCCTTATTTGTGGCCCCAAGGCTCGTTCTTTCCCAAGACCTCTTAACACGCCTAAATGAACTTGGCCTCGATGGTTTTGCTACCATGATGGCTACCCAATACCCAGACCTTGTTGCAGAAATCGCCACACGCATAGATATTACAGCTTGGGCACCTTCGAATGATCGCGTGGCGGAGCGCCTTGCACGTACACGGATTGTGAAGCGAAGCAGCGGTGGTGGCGGAAGTATTACAAAGTTAAAACCAGACCCAGAAAAGCGCAAAAGACAAGTCGGGGAGAGCCCAACGGGCTTCCCAGATACGAACTTTGAAACTATTTACACCTTCGTTGACGACCCTGAGTTTGTAAATCTAGGCCCAAGGCAACCTGTGAGATTTACCAAGAATCAAGCCGCTCCAGTTGGAACTGGAGTAGATGCTATATCGCAGATAGAGGTTGTAAGTGGATTAGGGGATACCCAATTCACTATTCGAGGCCCATTTAAGTTCCTGAACGGCGTGATTTACGAAGTTTCCGAGTAAGTCCTCAACTTGTGATCATTTCTCATTCGACACAGATAGCGCTAACATGAAGATAATCCATCTCTTTCCACACAACAGCTTCTTCACCCTACCCTACAGCTTCACTGACACGTTCCAGAAGCTCAATATTGCCTCAGTATTCTACAATATTGTTGTGTCCACCAACAAGCTTGCCTTGTTCGAAGAGACACCCGCTGTTACTATCTTTGCTCCTATCGATGGATCCAGCGCTAATGTTACCTCGTATGGAAACAACACCTACAACACTGACCCCGATTCCCACATTATAACTAGTATTTTAGGTGGGGAAGTACCGCTGTACTATAGTGCTGAATTACTCCCGGGACAAACCCTTTACGCTAGATCCGGCTTGCCGATCAATATCACCTGGGCAAGCAATGGCGAAAGGCTCGTCAACTGTCGTCGACTGGTGAAACCTAATGTGGTGACTAAGAATGGGGTGGTTCACTTCATTGATGGGGTATGAAAACCAAGGGCTCTTGATGTATGGCTAGCTAACATTGTCACTATAGCCACTTCATGGAGGGTGCGGAGGTGACGGTACCCAACCACCTTCCATCACAAAACCGCCACCGGCTCAGGTGAATTTCGGGACAAGGTTGAAAGTAGCCACTGGGGCATTCATCGCATCTTTTGGTGCAGTATTGTTAGTACTGTACTAGGAGTATTGGCGGAGCAGAACCCTTTCGCTCATCAGGTTTAAGCTTTTTTTTGTTTTCTGTTCACAAGGGAACAATTGGTCAATTGGTGTTCGGGATTCGGTGGAGGGGTGGTGGAAGTAATGGGATACGGTAGTATGGTGTGATGGTGGTTTTTGTTCTTGGTGGGTCGATTGATTATGGGGGGCATTTCATATTTTTAGGGTTTTTTTTTTACATTTTCTCATGTGCTTTTCGCGATTTGCCATTACAACCATGTTCCCCCCTTTCATAGCTCAGTACTGCACGTCTGGGTATATAAAGCACCGGTTGCAGTGCGAGTCTTAATACAAATATAGCAATCGTCTAATCCGTAGAGAAGGTGCATTCACAGGAACTCAGCAGAATTATGCATCCTGCGCTTATATTCCTAGATATAGAGAGCCTCCTCTTGCTATATTGCTAAAATCTAAACTGTGAAGCTGCTAATGTGATGCCCTTAAGCTTGCCATTGCAAAGTTTATGCAAAATCTCGTTGGCCTGGAAGTGCGTACCTCAGGCACTTCCAACTTATAGTATTACCCACTTTTGGTGTCATGGTGGTTTCAAGCAATCCTGTGTATAGCCATATTTTAAATTGTTGATGCCCGTTTAGTTATGCGCTCACTCTGGCAGAGCACCTAGATGTCGTGTTCGTCTGGTTGGCTACGTATTGCTCTTAGTTCCGAGGCAAACGCTATGATTAATTACGTGTATGCAGAACTGGCGAGGGAGCCAAACGGATATCTAGCATATCGCGACTGCTGGACGTTGGGACACACCACGATCAATTGCCACCACCCGAAGGGCCAGCTAGCTACAGACAACTCCCGTTATAAGCATACTCGATATAAGCATATATGCATTATATGCAAGCCCCTCGTGGTCCCCCCACATATGTAACAGGGTGAAATTTTCTCTCGATATAAGCATATATTCACTATAAGTATGTCACCTCTGGTCCCGACCGTATGCTTATAACGAGAGTTGTCTGTATGTAGTCACTATTGGATATGTCGCTGCGGCTCCACCGCGGGTACGCCCACCGTGTCCGTGATGCATAAAAGCTTGACCAGGCCAAGTGCAGGCCAAGTGCACCTATTCTACTGTTAGTGGACATATTGTAAGTCTTGGTAAAACAGGGAAACCGCAGCCAAAATAGCCAAAAGCGCCCTTCGTACGGAGGAAGGCGGAAAAGACTTTTGGTGCGGACCTATATGTGGGGTGTGCATATGTAAAGATATGCAAGTATAAGCTTGGCATATGCAAAGCCTATGCAGCGCATCGGTCGGGCATTCTTTGCAACTACAGCGGGTTAAAGTGGTGGATAATGCCAATGCTATTCACATTAGCTATGTAGTGATGGATTATACTATTGCTATAGACCATGCCCTGCCCTGAACTTATTTGGGTGTGGAACGTCTGAATTGCTCTCCATAATGTGTCTTGCATACTATGCCAAGGCTATGATAGTAGCGATGCATATGAAAGATCTATGCGTTTATCTCCCACATATGCATCATTCCCAAATAGGAAGGCGGAAAAGACTTTTGGTGTGGACATCCGTAGACACCTGCATAATTGAACTCATCTTGTGAATTTGCGGTCGACCTTTTGGATAGAGTTTGAGGTTGACATGAAATCTCTAATTCCAACTTTATAGGCCTGTGGCGGCCCTCCAGCTGCTCTGGTGATTATTTGAAGTCCTCGGAGACCAAAACGTTCGGAAAAAGCGCTATTCCCCATACAGTTTAGTGCTATTTCTGCGGTTTCGGAAATGGCTTCAGTTCTACAGAGCACTATGCCTCACCAGGAAATTTTAGCTGGCTGCAAAAATCAGCGAAGAGACAATCTAGTTAATGCTTAAATCTATAATTTTTTCCATATGATTTCCTGCAAAATCTGGTTTTTAACATTTTTCGCACGATGGCCACTTTTGGTGTGTACCAAGACTTACAGTGCTCAGACTGCGAGTGATCTTAGCCATATGCAGAATGGTACACTTCACCTGTATGCATGCGCCCTTTTATATACATTGCAGACAGTTTCTGAGTGGCACTGTACATACTGTAGATGGATTATGGGCTTCATTGGTTGAATTGCCTGTCCTTTTTATCCCAGCGTATATATACACGACTTTCTGACTCTTCATGTAATTTCCCACATGTCAGGACCTCTCGGATTATCTCGGCTTGTATCCTATGTCATAACATGTCAACATAACATAAATCTCGGCTTATCCTTTTCCATGGTCGAGCCAAAGTATTCTTACACGCTGGCCATGAGGAAAGCAAGGGTGTAATTTGGTAATAATGTGGCTGTTGGAGGAGGACTGGTGGAGAGGGGCAGCATCCTCCGTGGTAATCTACGTGAAGTATTTGATAGAGGTTACATCACTGGGGATGAGTGGGGGCTGTTCCGCACTGGGTGGAATTGATTACGTATCCATGGGTGTGACCTCAGAGATATGTATGTACATCATCTATTTATCTCACCTGGACAGCTATTGCCTATAATGTCTATAACGTGCAAGTTTCTTGTAAAAATACATATCTAACACAGCGAGCTTCATGCTAATGTGTGATTCGTAGCGATTTCTAATTTTTGGCAATACTCCATTAATAAGGCCACCTCCACTAAATCACATTTCAGGACATGGATGTGTAAAAGTTGTGATATACAGTGTCTTGTAGAAAGTTATAACGCACCTCAGATATGCAATAAGGGCCCTTCGTATACCTCTTCATAGCAACCATATTTCAGGTTCAATAGCCCTCAAAAGGTTTTAATATAGTCCTCGTAATGTGAAGCCCTCCTTCGCAATTTAGTAGCCCTCAAAACTTTATTTTGGTGGGTTTATGCAATCTTATGCCTTGTATATCATTCACCCTAGCAGCTTGACCTGAGACAAAAAAAGAAAAAAAATATGAGGGCGTTATAACTTTCCCTCAGGCACTGTAATTGAAAATCCGAAAAAGGATTTTATTTTAGGCCGCGCGGGTGTGGTCATAAAGAGCGCTAGGTTTAACTTAAGCTTATTCCCACCTCCATGACGGTGATGTTGCAATATAGAGACATAGTGGCATAACAACGTCGCGAATTGAGGTCGGTCACAGTGATCTAGCATCGTACCCATCCTGATCTATGTTCGGTGTTGACTAAGGCATGACATCTTGCCAATAGTACCACCTCTTTCGGCCCGGGGAAGTGATTAGTCAGAACTAATGTTAGAAGTAGTCTGGTTGGCAGGAGTGGTCGTGTCAAACTAGCCAGAAGTGAGATCAGCAAGTCTGGAGCTGGGATTACTATGGGGGGAAGCTGAGAAATGGAAAAGCAAATAAGTAGTGGTTTTTGTTTGTATTCCATAGTTCTATACTGGCACGGCAGACAACGCAGCCTATATATGATCACTACGATTGCTCTCACAAATATACTTATACCCAAGATTCCCCCGCTCTATAACCTTGGATATTTTAAACAGTGATTTTGGTTAAGATGTGTACCAGTATGGTTTCTCTTATTATTTCTCCGGGGAGTATCTGGCTATTTTCTTATTACCTGTTTTGGCATATCAATTCAATAGCAGGTACACGGCAAGCGTAGTGCACAGCAGATGAACGAATTCTGCAGGCACCATATACACAATAAGTCGCACACATTGGCGCCTGACCAGTCAGATGCAATGCATATACAAAGCAGGGCTTTTTGGAGTGGAAACACTTCTACAGGAGCAACCATCTTTGGGGAAGCATAGCTCCTGCAGCTGGAATGAATACTCCTGTAGGCCTCCCTCCAGGAGTTACATTATGACCCGTACCCGCTAGATGGATATAATACAGACGAAGACCTATCTCACTTGCTCTCCCTATTCCCACCATTGCGTCATCGAGCCCAAATCTCGTGGACCCGGCATTTGTATAGCTATTTGCTCTCCAAGTACAACACCACAAGTTCCCTACCCCCAGTGCCAGTGCCTGCTGTCTCGTGTAGCCCACTCAACCGGAGTACACTAAAAAACCTTTTCGCTGAGATTTGGCATACTCTCGTATCAGTCTGGGATACATATCCTACGTCCAGAGGTTATGAGTCAAAGTGAAAGAGCTCTTCTAGTGAGCGAATTATCCACGACACTGAAGTTTCGTTGGATCTAGCATATCCTAGGTATTTCGGAGGAATCCTACGAATGCCCATGGATTAGAGCTACACAAGGCAAATTCCGTCAAGCACCTTATGAGGGTCTGGAGCTATGTTTGTGAGTCCTGCAGGTCGGGATGCAATCAGTTGGAGGTTATGGAGAATCATTAAGAGGAGGTTGGCTATTAGTCCAAGCTGCATGACCGTTTCTTTGAGAATGCGAACAGTTTGAGACAGGTAAGGCAAAGTGAGAGTCTAAACAGGCCTCTTTGTCGGCCTTCCTACGTATTGCCATGTTCAGTCAATCCTTGTGTTCCTAGTCTAGCTCTGTCAGAAATTTATATCAATCAACCAATCAATCAACACTGACTACATATATGTACGCATGTCTAGAGCCTGTTAATTTCAACACCTAGGGGAAAACATTGAAATTACCTTATACACCTAACCCTAAGCCCGCCATATGTATGATATACAGCTACAGCCAATGCGGTTCCATATGTGCCACCCACCGCATTGGTACCAGCTCAGTGGCAGTTCCTCGGCCCAGTAGCAGCAACACCACCATTGACCACCCTTTCAATGCAGCACCATATGGTCCAGCAGCAGAGACACTACCTCCCTCCCAGAAATGCAGCCAGTGCCAATAATGACTAGCAGCCGCTCCGGTAATATAATACTGTCTAAGGTAGTCACCTAGCTATCTCTTCTAATGTCACGGCAGCTGTAACACCTGTAAGTAAGTTACCGGCCTGCACGGCATTTGGTGATGGACCGCATACGGGGGATAACGAGCTCATGGGCTGCACGGGGTCGAGGGATCGGGACTATCGGGTTATCACGGGGTATCACGACGGACGGGTCCATTAAGGGGCAGGTGCATATAAAGAACCCGCCATCTATCTATCTCTCTCTCTCTCTTCCCTTTACTCCTGGGCACGAGCCGACCGAGCTCGAGCCCTAAAATATATGGTAAAAGCTCGAGTTCGGGCTCGTGGGCTCGAGCTTTTTGGACTTGAGCCGGCTGGAGCCTGCCTTGAAAAATGACGAGCCGGCTCGTGCCCAGGCCTACTTCCCTTCCCTCTCCACGCAACGTCTTGTATCTGACTCTTAATACAACGTGCCTCTCTTGCCACAGTCATAGGTCACGAGCGCTCCCTGGAGCCATCCACAGTCCCAGCCTATTAGGTGTCCCGTTACATCGAACCGCACATCTTGTACGGTAGCTCGTTGTGGCCACCTATTCCCACTGTCGTGGGCCACTTGAAATCCACCACAATTACGACTGGGTGTGCTGCTTGCATGCAGTGTGCAACAATTCATCGCGGTACCGAGTATATATACAGGTTGCCACACTGTCTCACCGGATGTCACAATCTTTCAACGGTTGCCACACTGTCTCACACGAATATCTGCACGGCGCAACCAATGAAAAATTTTCACAAAAGTCTTGAGACATCTTGTCTCGTGCCCAGGCCTATTGCTATCCATAACGGTATCAGCAGTACTAATACCATAGATTCAAGGACTAAGGGAGTAGACGGTAGTTTTCTAGACTACTATATATAGCCATTGAAAATAACTACCTAGTTGTAGGAAGGAAACCTAAGTATCACAACACCGAGCTCCTAACTGAGTTAAGGATTGGGCTTCTGGATTGTTTGTGAGGGGAGTATACGTAGCTGGTGTTAGAAATAAGCGTTCCTCACTATGAAGTCAACTCGTTGGCTGAGTGAAGAGATGGTATGCTCAATGATGATGATGTCAAGACTAACTACAGGACATCCAGTCCGACACATACCACCCTCGCACATACCAGATCCTATTCCTCACCGGCCTTACTACCTCAGGGGCTTACCACCTCACTGGGCTAATAAGCTCAGGATTATCTCACTTCAACAGCTGGTCATATCAGGGATGTGTTAGTGTTGGCGGTGGTATGGACAGGTAGATATGTATGTATTTTGAGACGCTGCCAAATTAAAAGACATGGATTGGAGTCGATCTACTTGCTCAGGCACCAATTCATGCAGCTAGGTACCAAATTCACAAAAGGGACCTTTAAGGTCAAGATGACAATTCTGTAGTATTGCCTTCCATCATATACATCCACTATCAGGGCACTACAATATTCACGGTCTCGCCAATACCACCAAACTGGACCCACGCTAGTAGTAACTGGGCCTACAATGCCAGGGGCAGCTTCTTTGAGTTGTGTGACTAAAGGGGCAGATGAAATCAAACACAGCCTTCGAGATTTAGTACAGTGGAAATACTCGAAACCAGAACTACGGAATGTATTCTTCAGGCACTTTCAAGTTGTAGTATTGCTCATTTTGCCTATCATGGTGTTCCTTCAATCAAACCTGTGGACAGTCACCTCTTGCTTGCTAAAGGTATAGGAGAGGTTGACATGCTCCGTGTCAAGGATATTGTGGCCCTCAAATTACCAGCGGCGAGGTTAGCCTATCTCAGCATGCTAATAACAAATCGCCAAAGCTCATTGATGAAGTATCTCATATTGTGAGCTTCTTTCATATTGCGGGATTTATCAATGTCATTGGCACATTATGGCCAGCAGATTTCTCTTCCGGGCTCAGTAAGACAGATGATGCGGCAGTATCTTACTGGCGGTTTTGGAGTTGATGAAACAGAAGCCTTCACAACCGAAGTACTGGGCACCATTCATTCATTTCGGGCGTATCCTTCATTCCACCACCCGTTACCCAAAGTAATACATGCCAGCATATTGGCTTGATGGCATACAGGAGTGGTATTGCTTACGGTGTTGGGTTAGCAGCTGAAGATTGTAGGTGGATGTGCGTAGGTGAAAGTCAGGTTTATTGTTTTCGCGGAGCTGCGTTTTTATGCCTTGCTATTTCCTATTTTTGAGTTTCTCCCTATCTCATTTCCGATAATGTTACGGCTGAGATGCATGCAGACCAGGGGGCCTGATGTCGACCCTGCTTTCCTATACTTACGCACCTCTTGTACATAGTTGTTCTTTAGAACTCGAGCGAAGTCTTGCTCTCTGACTTGTTTCCTCCACACCCATATGTGCACTCACTTAGGCCCGAGTAAATTATCATACCCGGCTAGGCCCCAATACAGACAAATATTGTCTTGATCACCGGCTCGCCCCTAATAGTTCAGACTTCAACGAGAGAATTGAGAGGGTCGTAGCAGTTTTGGGCTAACTGCTCTGTTTGTTTCTGCCAGCAAGGGCCGGCACTGCGGTAAATTTGGATGGAGGGGAGCAGGCGGGAAGTCAGATGGGAGTATGGCCTTTGAGGATACCTCATATGCCCTCCGTCTTAATTATCCCTGGGATTTGATTCTCTGTTCTCCTCTCCAATTGGTTGCCCCAAATCTTACTCCCGGAAAATTCTACATCTTAGACTTGATTCCCCTCATACTCCCTGCCCAATGTCCCGCTCAACTCCCCGCACACCACCTGTGCCTCAGTACCATGAGTTGTAGTGTCACAATATCCTGGCAAAGACGCACACATTACAACTGTTGTAATACCCTCATGGCAGAATATGGAATGACCCATGAGCTGGCAAGCAGGACCGATATGGCAAGTCGTGAGGATGGGACAGCGACAGAAATAGCAAGTTGTGTGAATGAGCAAGGCATATAAGCAGCGAATTCCACTGTTGGGTTTGTTAGATAGACGGTCGCTACGATATATACTCACAATTCCTCCTCTCCATGATGTAGAAATCGTTCTACAGCGCTGATCTCGTTCGCGTGAGAATAGGGAGTGTATTCGTTATACTATAGAAGAAACCGCTTGCTTGATGATACAACAGTAAGGAAATCCACTCCCCTTATATACCACTCGCTCATCTATATAACAGAAGAAAGCCCTTGCCCATCCAGTCCCTCAATAACCCGAAAATAATTAACCATGATATCCTCCTTAACAATCGCGGTCCTATTCATTCCGATGCAGCCGTATTTCCAATATTGTGCGTCGGCGTATTACCCTTATTCCAACACATAATCCCCTAATTCTTAGAGGCTATGACGGCGCTCAACCGAAAGCATAGAAGGCAAAGAGAATTGAGATATCTGCGGCATTGACCCAGGAATACATCTTATAAGATCAGTACCGCGGATACCCATTCTGTCTTAGAATGAAGTGTATGTACATTGTGTCAGTTGCCAGCCAGCCGAGGAACTCAGGAAGCATTTGAGCACATGAATTACCTGATGGATTAGAAGATACTGGGCTTCAGATCCGTGGCCTACTGGTGATTGGGAGGCTACAAATTACTTGGAGTCTTGTTGACAGAATTAGTATTAGCACTTTGGGTACCTACATATGTAGTCTCACCTGCATTTTTGCATTTTAAGACACCAAGAACGTTCATTTGGGTATCTGCATGGCTATGGTAGGTAGTCACTCTACTGCAACTGTGCCTAGGTACGGTATCCCTGCAGAATTAGATCTCCCGACCCGGACCGGAATCCGAAGGAACAAGTCCTAGGTATCTATATCTGCAGAAGACAACCTAGCGCAACCCCGGAACCTAGCGCAACCCCGAAACCCAGCGCAGGCGAAAGCAACAAAGTGGAAATAGACAAGCAAGAGCACGAACGATATTGGCACCATCAGCGAGACTGCAGAGCAGTCGGACCACCACGGACTCACGAAGGTTTACCAAATAACAAAGACTCGGAGCAAACGCTTGTGAAAGCAGGGGTTTGCTCCCAGTCTGAAGTATTGGTTGAACTCGAGTACACAAGTGGCCCCCCCAGGACCTGTGAGCAACCCAATATCACCGACCGAAGCGACATATCTAAGGACGACCTGTGCTTCCTCGACATCCTGTGGCTAACACTCCTATGAGCACCCACAACAGCAATTCTGATCCAGAAGCAGGACCATCTAGCCAGGTGTTCTAAGCTCAAGCGTCCTGTCTCCAAGAATGCCAACTCCACCCCCAATCCAACCACACACCCCAAGTTCAAGGCCTACAATGCCTCCACCAATTAAAATGCCCAAATATACATCCTCCGCCAAGATTATACCCAAGATTGAACCCAAACTTGCTGGTCGACACAATGATACAGAATAGGTCAGCTCGGTTGAGATTGCCTTGTGTACTATATCGGCAGTCACACCATATAGGATATAGTCACTGGAGAATGCACAATTCGGTACCAGCGACAATCCCCTAGCACAGCTGGATCATCTACAGGCAATGCCACTGCTACTACAACGGTGACCGAACAGGAACTCAACCCTATCCACTGGAACCTTTGCAAAAGAGGATTTGGGGAAAGCGCTAAAAATGATCTCTAAAGATGACCCTTCTACAACACTCTAGTGGAAACCTACGGAGTAGCACTTATAGGGATAGTGTCAGAAGACTCATCAAATACATCCCTGATAGACAGAAAGGCCAGAGGCAGGGCACAAAGGAAAACCCGGTGGTATTCAAGACCAATACAAAAGAAAGGATAATAGCAAGACTCTACAGAAACCCCATTCATGAATCACAGAGGCGAGCACTGACAACCCATAGTCTAAGTACCGAGATACCCTCAAAAAAGACCAACAAGAAAAAGCCCATAGAGACTCAAGTCACGTTTTATCGATGGCATAGAAATGCTAAGTATCGATATCGTACAAGTGCTAATTAGTTTGTGCAGCTTACGCTCGCAGATGTTAGCATAACAATTATTTTGTTTCAGTTAGATATTCCGACCTTGAAACAATAAAAATAAAATCTGACCAAATGACTGGAATTTTTTCCACAGAATGCTTATAATAGAGAGATTAAACATGACAGAATGGACATTAGCATAGCGATATTGAACATGGCAGGATTTAATATAGCGAGCGTGAGAGTGAACCTATGCAGCGAGATTGAATATGGCGGGGCTGTGAATTTCTAATGATCAAGTCCTGTAACCAACCACCACACCGAAGATAAGTCTACGCAGCGCGGAGCGTGGGCAGTGAATACGGTAAACTAGTGCCCATACATGTACATGCCACGTGGTACATACATGCAGTTACTTACAAGTGCAAAAACCGTTAAATGTTATACATGGTGCCTATAGTGCCCTTACCTGTGCATGTTACGTGGTACATGCAGGTAGGTACAGTTGCTGTAAAAATCGAATCATATATTAAGCAGTCGCGCCTATATTACATCGAGAGAGCAGAAACTCGTGATAATGTTTGAATTGCCCCTCAGGTACCGTAACAGAGGGCATGAGCAAAACACATCCCTTCTCTTATTCGCTCCCGCATTACATGCCAAGCGCTCGATCAGAGGTCCTATTGGCCCATGGCCAGCTTAATGCAACCGCTGTTCCTCTAGGCTTGCTCTACGTACACAGATATGTACTGTACATACTAGTATGATTTAGGAATGTTTCTAGAGTAGGCAAAGTATTCCATGCTCTAGCTTCAGAGTCACGTGTAGGGTTACCCTGAGCTCAGGGTGAGTTCGCTCTACAGCTCCTGTATCTACTCTCTATGCGCACCCATAATTACAGTAACCTTTCTCATTTTCCTCAAGCCCAGAATGGTACTTAAAATTTAGGACAAAGGTTTTCAATGCCACGGCGACAGGGACTTAATTTCTACAATACCACAGCTACCATAGCGTAATCTACAATACCACAGCAACCAAACTACGAATCTACAATACCACAACAACGTAAGTACAGTAACGTAAGTACAGCAACAATACCGTAACGCAAGTACAGCGCATATGAGTAAGGTGTGTCTGGTGGTAGTACACTAACAAAAAGTACATTATTCTACCACCATGAATTTGTCGGGTATATTGTTTTCATTTAAAAGAGAATTTTACCACAAAATTCTCTCTCACTCTAGCAGATCTGTTTTGGAAGATTGCTCGATCTTATACTACTCAGGCATTCCAACATCACATGAATGCATTGCATCAGATCAACCCACCTGCAGCAGCTTACCTCCGATACATTCCACTATTTTAGGTTGCAGCATTCTTTCCTGGCCGACGATATGGGCAAGGTACTACCTCTAATATTGTCGAGCGCATGATACTTCCTGTTATTTATTATTATCAGACCCACCTTACTCATGCGCTGTACTTGCGTTACGGTATTGGTTCTGTACTTATGTTACTGTACTTACGTTGTTGTGGTATTGTCGATTTACGCTATGGTAGCTGTGGTATTGTAGAAATTAAATCCCTGTTGCCGTGGCATTGAAAACCTTTGTTCTAAATTTTAATATTCTCCCCGGATACTAACCGATCACCTGCAGTCGGCGTTGGGTGCTGCGTAGGGTAACGATATGCGGTAGCAATAAGTGCTACCGGTAATTGCATTCCGGTCGGGGAAACCGAGGTGCCCATCACTCAACCAGACTAGACTACCCATACCTTATAAGCGAAGCCAAACCCTTATATTCTAGGCGGGTGAGGAGCCCAATTAGTATGTGTCAGGAGCAAATGCTGTACCGCGAAAATTGGCTGCCTAAGTACAAGTAGTAACGCGGCTACCACAAAATCAAATGGACAAGATCAAAATTTTGGACCAGGACTCTTGCTGCGGTAATTGAGGATAGCCACGCACTCCAATACCCATATAGGTACCCAGTGTCTCGTGGCTATGGGTACCCAATATCGACTTGTGCTGGTAGCAGTTGTCAGAATTAGAATGGTAGAAAGCGTGCTGGGGGCCGATGGCGCTATGGGAGCTCTCTTAAGTCACACAGAATGGTATGAAGTCCGAAGGGAATTTACCTGGTCCACTCTTATTACAGTACCCTACATACCTGTCCATACAGTAATTATCTAATGCCAATGGTTAATCCTAATGATTTACAAGAACACCATGTCTGTTATGGTTGAATCCCCGATTGTCCCTGCCGGAGATCTCGGTCTATACTCTGATTTGTGCTTTCGCCTTTAACGCGTTGTCATATGTGGTACTTGATGCCCATTTGGACAATCCTCGCCGAATGTGAAGTATAAAGCCTGACATACTCCTGCGTTCCTGGATGCTCTCTTCATTGCAGCAGAACCAGACAACTGCACTGTATTTCCCTCCCCAACAACCTCAGTGCTTCCATCAGTGTTCAGCAAAATATCGATAGAGGAATAGTTTACTCCCGTCCGCAATGGTTCACCTAAATACCATTCTCCGGTTTACTTTCACGTTCTTCGCCCTAGAATCAAGCGCTGTGTTAGGCGCACCGTCCGCCCAGGTCGCCGAAGACCCCGTGAGCACAGTGACGTATGTCCTCAAAATTCCCAAAGTTTCAGCATCCACCGAGCTAATAGAATCATTTTGACTACCTACAGTGATATTCTCTTCCCTAAGCCCCCGAGCTGCCCTAAGCCCCTAGGCTGCGTTCACTCGTGCCAAACCGAGTGCGGTGGCGTATACCTTCGTGCATGTAATGAAGAACTCGCCGAACCGACAGTCAGCCGCTGCAAAGAGTATTTCGACTACGACGATACATGTACGCCGGAAGGCCGCTGCTGGAACAACATCACATGGCCGTACGACACCACAATCCCAGGTGGGATCCGTAATAGACCAAATAGCTGGGTTGTGGCTGGGGGCTGTTGTGATATGTTTGATAGTGAGGACTGTTCGGGGATGAAGAAATTCACAGCATGTAACACTGCTAAGGGGAGGCGGTTTGGCCCTAGTGAGACTGTAGGTGGGGTATTTGGCAGTGCGAGATGTTATTTTCCAGCTCAGGAGGTGTAAGGCAGGTCAAAATTCAATCATTGCTTTTACTATAGCAAACCAGGGCAATAGCGGGTGCTTGTATCATTATCGTTTTGCCGCACGACTGCTGGTTCGTGCGAAAGCTGCAACTAGCCACCCACGGGCGCCCGCAAACCCAATTGCATAAATTCTTAACCTTGTGGAATTTCTCTCTTCATATCTCTCAATTTTCGAATCCATAGATCAATTAAATATAGCAATGTGTATTCCGTATAAACCCTGAGATCAACCTTAGTACTTCAATGCCAATTATAAATAACCTTTGTGCTTAGAGGAAGACAAAATTATATCGAACTTTTGATATATCCATGTCGCTTTCCAGCTCACTGAACTACCAGTCAACACCTTGAGATATCATGCTACATATGTGAAGGATATGTTCTGACCCATACGTCAATAGGGCCCATTCATCAATGGGACACTATAGATGGTTGGGCCGGCCCACCCATCAATCTGACGGCCACAATAATATTTTAATATAATCATATATACGGAACTATTGAGAAATACGGGACTATGGAGCACTACGGATAAATAGAAAAATATAAGATATAAATACATAAAATACTAGGCCTCCAGATGTAGAGTAAATGAAAATACGAGAAAATCAAGTCCTCCAGAGATATACAGTCAGGTGGCAAAAAGAATTGGACACCCCCCCTGCATAAAGAGGCCCAAACACTGCATATTTGAGACTTTTGTATGGGTTTGGGTTGGATGATATACATTGCATATGTAT
>Ga0307511_10001406_pt1 | contig 25407 bp, 20 predicted proteins | sample 13_EM_MG_FD_200266 | JGI IMG/M metagenome (GOLD analysis project Ga0307511, IMG submission 200266) | Populus trichocarpa ectomycorrhiza microbial communities from riparian zone in the Pacific Northwest, United States - 13_EM | ecosystem: Host-associated > Plants > Roots > Unclassified | place...
GCGGGCGACCCGGGAGTCCATCGTCCTGGTCGAGGCCGCCGGCTACGACGTCGTGCTCGTGGAGACCGTCGGCGTCGGCCAGTCCGAGATCGCCGTGGCCAACATGGTCGACTGCTTCCTGCTGCTGGCTCTGGCCCGCACCGGGGACCAGTTGCAGGGCATCAAGAAGGGCGTCCTGGAGCTCGCCGACGTGGTGGCCGTCAACAAAGCCGACGGCCCGCACGAGTCCGACGCCCGCAAGGCGGCCAGGGAGCTGACCGGCGCGTTGCGTCTGCTGCGCGGGCCGACTGGCGCGCCGAAGGTGTTGACGTGCAGCGGCCTGACCGGCGGCGGCCTGGACGTCGTGTGGGAGACGGTGCGGGAGCACCGGGCCGGGCTGGAGGCGTCGGGCGAACTCGCCGCTCGTCGGCGACAGCAGCAGGTGGACTGGACGTGGTCGATGGTGCACGACCAGCTACTGGCTTCGCTGCACGGAGATCCGGCCGTCCGGACGCTGGTGCCCGAGCTGGAGCGACGGGTGCGGGACGGGCAGCTGACCGCGACCCTGGCGGCCGAGCAGATCCTGCGGGCCTTCCGCGAGTCGACGTAGCCCCGCCTTGCAAGCGGAACCAGTTCCGGTTACCTTGGGAAGGGTAACCGGAACCGACTCCGCATAGGGGTGCGAGCATGATCACCACACCGTTCGGCGCGTCGAGCACAGCCGCCGAGGTGCTCGACGGCCTCGACCTGACCGGGAAGCGGGCCATCGTGACCGGCGGCGCTTCCGGTATCGGCCGCGAGACGGCCCGGGTGCTGGCGAAGGCCGGCGCCGAGGTCACCATCGGGGTCCGCGACCTCACCGCCGGCGAGAAGGTCGCCGAGGAGATCGAAGCCACCGCCGCCGCACTGGACCTCGCCGACCAGGACTCGGTCCGAGCCTTCGCGCAAGCCTGGCCGGGCCCGCTGCACATCCTCGTCCTCAACGCCGGCGTGATGGCCACCCCGCTGGGACGCACGAAGGAGGGCTGGGAGCTCCAGTTCGCCACCAACCACCTGGGCCACTTCGCCCTGGCCACGGGCCTGCGCGACCGCCTCGCCGACAACGCGCGAGTGGCCGTGGTCAGCTCGGTCGGCCACATCAACGGCGACGTGCTGTGGGACGACCCGAACTTCGACCGCCACCCCTACGACCCCTGGCAGGCCTACGCCCAGTCGAAAACGGCGAACATCCTGTTCGCCGTCGAAGCCGCCAGACGCTGGCCGGGAGTCTCGGTGAACGCCCTCAACCCGGGCCGGATCACCAGCACGAACCTGGGGCGGCACATCGGGGACATCGCCAACAGCCCGACATCTTTCGACGCGGCCAACACCGACGTCTCCTGGAAGACGATCGAGCAGGGCGCCGCCACCTCGGCCCTGCTCGCCGCCTCGCCACTCCTCGACAACGTCACCGGCAAGTACTTCGAGGACTGCGACGAGGCCGGCCCGCACCAGCCGGGAATCCGCCGGGGCATCGCCGACTACGCCCGCGATCCCGAGCACGCCGCCCGCCTGTGGCAGCTATCGGTCGAGATGCTGAGCCACTGAGATGATCTCCGGGCTGATTTTCACGACAGCGGCTGGTCCAGCACGGCCTTGAGGTTGCTGAAGGTGTCGATGGAGTACTTGCCGTGGTACCGCCCCATGCCGCTCTCCCCGACCCCGCCGAACGGCAGCGTCGGCACGGAGATGTGCAGCACCGGCAGGCCGAATCCGACCGCGCCGGAGGACGTCTCGGCCAGGATGCGCTCCCGGACCGCCTCGGACTCGGTGAAGGCGTAGAGCGCCAGCGGCTTGTCCCGGCCGGTGATGAAGGCGATGGCGGCGTCGACGTCGGGCACGGAGATGATGGGCAGGATCGGCCCGAAGATCTCCTCGCCCATCACCGGCGCGTCCGGCGCCACGTCGGCCAGCACGGTGGGCGCGATGTACTTGTCGTCGCGGTCGGTCTGCCCGCCGACGACCACCCGGCCGCTGGGCAGCAGCTTGCTCAGCCGGTCGAAGTGCCGCTCGTTCACGATCCGGCCGTACACCGGGCTGTCCGCCGGCTGGTCGCCGAACTTGGCCCGCACCGCCTCGGCCAGCGCCGCCTCCAGCTTGGTCCCGATGTCGCCGACGGCCAGCACGAAGTCGGGGGCGACGCAGGTCTGGCCGGCGTTGAGGAACTTGGTGCGGACGAGCCGCTCGGCGACGACCGCCGGGTCGACGTCGGCGTCGACGATCACCGGGCTCTTGCCGCCCAGTTCGAGGGTGACGGGCGTCAGGTGCTTGGCCGCCGCGGTCATCACGATCCGGCCGACGATGCCGTTGCCGGTGTAGAAGATGTGGTCGAACTGCTGCTCCAGCAGCGCCGTGGTCTCCGGGATCGCGCCCTCCACCACGGAGACGGCCTCGGGGTCGAGGTACTGCGGCACGTAGCGGGCGATCGCGGCCGCCGTGGCCGTGGCCATCTCGCTCGGCTTGACCACGGCCGCGTTGCCGGCGGCCAGCGTGCCGACCAGCGGGGCCAGGGCCAGGTGCAGCGGGTAGTTCCACGGCCCGATGATCAGCACCAGGCCGAGCGGCTCCCGCACGACCGTGCCCCGCCCGGGCAGCAGGTTCGAGGGCAGCTCGGCGTCCTCGGGCGCGACCCACGCGTCCAGGTTCTCCAGGGTGTGGTCGATCTCCCGGCAGATGAAGCCGATCTCGGTGCGGCGGGCCTCGTCGCCGTTCTTGCGCAGGTCGGCCCACAGCGCTTCGGCGAACGCGTCCTCCTGCTCGGTCAGCATGGCCCGCAGCGCGCCGAGCTGCTCACGCCGCCACGACAGCGGCCTGGTGCGCCCGGTCCGGAACGCGGCGCGCAGCCGGTCGACGACAGCAGGGATCTCCGAGAGGACATCGGTCATGGCGCGAGCCTAGCTCGGATCCGGACCGCCGAACATGCCCCCGCAGCGGGTTTTGGTGAACTCACCTGTTTCGGTCAGAGCCACTCCGGCCGGGACGACCCGCGTGGCACCAGTGGCACGGCGTAGCGGCCGGGGGTCAGCGACATCCGGACCTGCTCGGTGACGCCCTGGTACTCGCCCAGCGGAGTGTCCACAGTGAACGTCTCCGGGTCCAGATACCGGTGCTCCTCAACCGATCCCGCGATCTCGGCCGCGTAGCCGCGATCGAAAACTCCCATGCTCAAGATCCACAGAGCGGCCCGGGTCAGCGACACGTGGACCCGGTAGCTGCCGCCGTCGACGGCCCGCCGGGCGAGCGCCTCGGCGGCGCCGGTCGCCATCAGCCAGGAGACGATGTAGTCGTTCACAACGAGGATCGGCGGCAGCGCCGGGCCCGAAGCGTCGCCCTCCAGGTTCATCATGCCGACCAGGCTGCCGGCGGTCTGGTCGAAGCCGACCCGCCCGGCCCACGGCCCGCGCTCGCCGTTCAGCGACGCCGTGACGTGCACTATCCCGGGCCGGACCGCCGCCGCCTGCTCGGCCGACACGCCGATCTGCTCCAGGTAGCCGGGCCGGCGGTTGGCGTAGAACACGTCCGCGCCGGACAGAAGTCCAGTGATCACCTCAGAGTCGGCGCGCGGGTCGATCGTCGCCGACCGGGCGCCCACGTTGGCCGTGATGTAGGTGACGTCGTGCTCCAACTCGTTGACCCGCCACAGGTTCAGCACGTCCGCGCCGTGCAGCGCGAGCGCCCGGCCGGCGCCGGCCCCGGCGATCACGTGGCCCATGCCGAGCGCGCGGATCCCGGCCAGAGGTTGATTGTTTCCGGGCAGCTCCACGCCGCCCGGCAGCGGCTCCGGATCGGAGTCGCCGATCTTGGTGATCTCGATCAGCGGCAGGTCCTCGATGCCGGTGTGCTCGGCCAGGAACTCCTCGGTGGAGCGCAGCATCGGCAGCACGACGCCGGCCTCGACGGCCGCCGCCTCCAGCTCGCGGGCGTCCCACTTGGACACCGCCTGGGCCACCCGCTCCGGGTCGTCCGGCACGTCCAGCAGCTTCTGGGCGGCGACCTTGATCTTCGGGTACGGGTTGAGCGGCATCACCCAGCGGTCGTCGGCGGTGCGGTAGAAGCCGAAGGCGAAGGCGTTGGTGGGATTGGCGGCCGAGATCGGAATGTGGCCGTTGAGCTTCTCCCACTTGCGGTCGTAGAACGGGCACAGCCGGTGCGGGGTGACCCGCAGGTCGACGGAGATGTCCTGGCCGTCGCCGCCGCGCAGCCGCCACAGCTTGGCCATCGCGGCCGACTTGGCCACCAGCGCGATCGCCGCCGCGCCGCCCAGCCGCAGCGTGCTGGGCACCACCGGATCGGCGCCGACGAAGGTGATGTCGCCGCCGGTGTCGGCCGGGCTCATCCCGATGCCGGCCAGCAGGCCGGCCAGCTCGGCGTGCGGGTCGAACGCGTCCGTGGTCAGCGGGTTCGCGACCGCGGCGGCCACCTTCTCACTCAGCGACATCCCCAGGCTCCTAGTCGCGCAGCAGCTTCGTTACCTCGTCGATGGTAGGCCCAGTGGCCGGGCCTCGTCGGGTGACGGAGATCGCTGCCGCCGCGTTGGCCCTCCGCGCCGCCGTCAGCGCCGGCAGCCCGGCGGCCAGGCCGGCGATGAACGCCCCGGCGTGCGCGTCGCCGGCCCCGTTGGTGTCCACGACCCGTACCGGGAAGCCCGGGACCGTGGCCACCCCGTCGGCCGTCGCCACCACGCAGCCGCCGGCCCCGATGCGCACGATCGCGTTGCGCCGCCGCAGCGACCCGGCCGCGGTGACCGGATCGTCCTCGCCGGTCAGCAGCGTCGCCTCACGCTCGTTGCAGCTGATCCAGTCGGCCCGGTCGAGCACGGGTTTCAGCACGTCCTCCGGAATCTCCGCCGCCAGCGGACCCGGGTCCAGCACAACGGCGACTTCCGAGTCCACTGTGGACAGCCAGGCGCTGACCGCCGGGCCGTTCACCGGCAGCGCCAGGCCGTAGCCCGACACGTAGACGATGTCGTCCGGGAACAGCCGGATCCGGCGCAGGTCGTCGGGCCGCAGCTGGCCTTCCGCGCCGAAGGTCGTGGCGAACGTCCGCTCCCCCTCGGCGTCGACCAACGCCACCGTGACGCCGGTGTCCATTGTGGACAACGGTGGCTGGAGGACGTCGATCCGCTCCTGCGCCAAGCGTTTGCGGGCCAGGTCACCGAACGGGCCGATGCCGTGCATGCCGCCGTAGGCGGCGGTGAGCCCCTGCCTGGCGGCCGAGGTGAGCACGTTGAAGCCGCCGCCCACCTCGGTGCCGCCGGCCGAGGCCAGCACGTCGCCGCCACGCTCGGGCAGGTGCGGCACGTACATCACGATGTCGACGATCACCTGACCGACGTGCACCAACCGGCTCACTGCGGCACCTCGCTAGCGCTCGGTGTCCGCGTTCGCGGACGCACTGCGTTGAACGATTCGCTCGCAAGCTCGCTCATGGACGCAGCGCCACCAGGTCCTCGGTCAGCTCGGCCAGCGGCAGGTCGTTGACCGCGTGGATGGTGCGCACCGCCTCGTCGGGGAACGCGTCGTCGCCGTGGCACGCGCCGGCGATCGCCCCGGCCATCGCGGCGATCGTGTCGCAGTCGCCGCCGAGCGAGGCGGCGAGCAGGCAGGACCGCCACGGATCGTCCGGATGCACGGCCAGCACGGCGAAGGCCGCCGGCACCGACTCCTGGGTGGCCACGCTGGTGCCGACCAGGCGGTAGATCGTCTCGGCGGCCTCACCGGGCGCCATGCCCTCGACGAGCTCGCTGGCCCAGGCCAGCCGGGTGCCGACATCGCCGGCGGCGATCCAGTTGCCCCGGCCGGCCGCCAGCCGGGCCGCCTCGGCCGCGACCTTGGTCGCCTCGCGGACGTTCGCGCCGGCGATGCCGGCGCTCACCGCCGCCGCGACCGCGGCCGCGCCGGACAGCGCGACGCCGGTGTTGTGGGTGACCCAGCTCGCCTCGACGACACTGTCCACAAGCGACTTGAGGTCGTCGGCCGGATACGCGATGCCGACAGGGGTGATGCGCATCGCGGCGCCGTTGGTCGTGCCGAACCGACCGGCCCGCTCCAGGCTCTCGCCGGCCGCCACCGCGCTCACCGCGGCCTTTGTGGACGGTCCGAGCAGGTCCAGCGAGCCGCGGCGGCGCATGTCCTCTTCCCACGCCAGCAGATCCGCGGCCAGCCGGTGCGGGTCGACGCGGCCGCGGCCGGCGATCAGCAGCCGGGCCAGCAGCACCGCCTGCTCGGTGTCGTCGGTGATCGAGCCGGCGGCCATGCCCGGGGCGATCGGCTGGTCGGCCGGGCCGGGCTCGAAGCCGGTCAGCACGCCGTAGCGGGACTGGATGGCCTCGCGCGGCATCGACTGGGTGGGCATGCCGAGCGCGTCGCCGATGGCCAGCCCGGTGAACGCGGCCAGCGCGCGGCTCACTCGACCCCGCCGAACTTCAGGTGCAGGCGGAAGCGGTCGGGATCGAGCAGGCTCTCCGTGTGCTCCACGAAGCGGCCATCCCGGTCCCGGCACAATCGTCGGGCGCGCAGGAAACGCTCCCCCGGCGCGCGACCGAGCACGGCCGCCTCCAGCTCGCTGATCCGCCCCAACTCGACCCACTCCTCCCCCTGTTCCGGCAGTAGCCCCTCGGCCCGCAACACGTCGTACAGCGATCCGTCCAAACCGGACTCGGGCAGCCGGCGCATCCGGCCGACGGCCTCGACCCTGGTGCACTCGAAGGAGATCGCCGGTCCGTCGATAATGGACCGAACCCGGTCGATCGCGACGAAGTCCGGCGGCACGCCGAAGCGCTCGGCCATCTCCGGGTCGGTGACCAGCTCCAGCCGGATCACCTCGACCCTGGTGTGCACGCCCTGCTGGGCCAGCGCTCGGGTCCAGCCGATCCGATCGTCCAGCGGGCGGTCGTCGAAGGTGACGAACGAGCCCTTGCCGGAGTGGGTGGCGATCAGGCCGCGGCTGCCCAGCTCGGCCAGCGCCTGCCGGATCGTGTTGCGGCTGACCGCGAACCGGCTGGCCAGCACGTGCTCGCCGGGCAGCCGGGCGCCACGCGGCAGCCGGCCGCGACGGATCTCCCGAGCCAGCTCGTCGGCGATCTGCTCGTACTTCAGGCGCAGCACGACAGCACCTCGTCCATAGTCTTGACCTCGATGTGCGGGCTGTAGCCGCGGGCGATGTCCAGCGCACGCTCGTGCGCCTCGTCGTTCATGCCCGCGCAGGCGTCGGCCACGATCCAGGTCACCTTGCCGGCGTCGGCCGCGGCTAACGCCGTGGACAGCACGCAGCAGTCGGTGGCCACGCCGGCCAGCACCAGCACGTCGGCCCGGCCGACCCGCTTGGCCAGCGCCGGGCCCCACTTGCCGAAGGTGATCTCGTCCACTGTGGACCCCTCAAAGCCGTCGACCAGCTGGTAGATCTCGGCGCACGGCGGCTTCAGCGCGAACGGCCAGCGCCGGTAGTACAGCCGCCACGCGCCCAGCGGCTTGGCCGGCGCGACGAACCGGGTGAACGTGACGTCGCGGAACGCCGCCACCAGCTTGCCGACCGGCGCCACGATGTCGGCGAACCCCGGCGTGAACCACTGGCTTTTCGGGTCGGCGAACACGTTCTGCATGTCGATCACGGCGAGATGGGCCCTCATGCCGTCACCAGTTCCTGCGTGCGGACCCGGGACCGCTGCGACACCCAGGTGACGACGAAGGCGATCACCAGCGCCGCCAGCACGCCCAGGTTCGCCGCCGCCCACGCGCCGTCCCGGCCGCCGAGGCCGAGCGGTTCGAGCAGATATCCCTGCCAGGACAGCCAGTCCGCGTAGGTGTTGGTGACCAGGCCCCAACCGACCACAGTGGACACCAGCACGGTCCCCACGGCCAGCCAGTTCACGCTGCCGTAGCGGCCCTTCGGGTCGTACAGGTCGGCCTCGGTGTAGCCGCCGCGGCGGCCGGCGATGTCGGCCAGCATCACGCCGCACCAGGCCGCGATGGGCGTGCCGAGGGTGATCAGGAAGCCCTGGAACGGGCCGAGGAAGCTGTCGGCGAAGAAGGCCACGTAGACCGTGCCGAGGACCATGATCGTGCCGTCGATCAGCGCCGCCACGAAGCGCGGCGCCTTCAGGCCGGCGGCCAGCAGGGCCAGGCCCGAGGAGTAGATGTTCAGCACGCAGCCGCCGACCAGGCCCAGCACCGCCACGATCACGAACGGCACCAGGTACCAGGTGGGCAGCACGCTGGCCAGCGCGCCGATCGGGTCGGCGGCGATGGCCTTGTTCAGGTCGGGCGAGGAGCCGGCCAGCAGCAGGCCCGCGACCAGCAGCACCACCGGGGCCAGGGCCGAGCCGAACGTGGTCCAGCCGATCACCGCGCGGCTGGAGGCGTTGCGCGGCAGGTAGCGGGAGTAGTCCGCCGCCGCGTTCACCCAGCCCAGGCCGAACCCGGTCATCAGGAACACCAGCGCGCCGACCATGCTGGCCGCCGAGCCGCTCGGGATGGCCGACACCTTGGCCCAGTCGATGTGCGGGATGACAAAGGCGATGAACACCAGCGTGAGCACGGCCGTGACGATGGTGATCACCGTCTGCATGCGCATGATCAGGTCGAAGCCCATCACGCCGCCGCCGACCGTCAGCACCGCGACCACCAGCAGCGCCACGATCTTCACCGTCGGGCCGCCGCCCCAGCCGAGCTGGGTGAACACCGTGGCCGTGGCCAGGGTGGCCAGCACCGTCAGCACCGTCTCCCAGCCGACCGTCAGCACCCAGGAGATCGCCGTGGCCACCCAGTTGCCGCGGACGCCGAAGGCCGCCCGGCTCAGGATCATCGTCGGGGCCGAGCCGCGCTTGCCCGCCACCGCGACGAAACCGCAGAGCAGGAACGAGAAGACGATGCCCACCAGGCCGGCGATCACCGCCTGCCAGAACGAGATGCCGAAGCCCAGCGTGAACGAGCCGTAGCTCAGGCCCAGCACCGACACGTTCGCCGCGAACCAGGGCCAGAACAGCTGTCTCGGCGTCCCCTTGCGCTGGTCGTCGCCGATCACGTTGATGCCGTTGGCCTCCACCTGGAGGGCAGCCGAGTCCGCACCGGGCATTTCGGGTGGCTCCTTGATCCTGTCCAGACCTGTCCAGTTGCGCGGACCATACGCCCGCCCGCGCCGCCCGGCAACAGCGGGTGCCGCCCCCGACCCGAGGACTGTTCCTTTTCGACCAACCCGGTGTCCACGGAACCGGTTGCGGCGTTTGGAATGCGCCTTTCCTCCACTCGGAGTGGAGGAAAGGCGCATTCCTAGCGGGGTCAGCTGCCGGCGGACCTGAGCGGGGCGGCGAGGGGGTGGGGGTCGCGTAGGAGGACCCAGGAGGTGGACCAGGCCGGGAGCGCGGCGCGGTGGTGGAGCATGCGCCAGATGCGGTCGCGGGAGAACGGGGTCTCGTGGGGGCGGACGCCGACGGCGCGGCGGAGGGCGTTGGCGAGGGCGGCGGGGACGGGGTTGAAGGGGCTCTCGCTCATGGACTTGGCGCCGAAGGGCCCGAGGTCGTCGAAGGTCTTGGCGAACAGGACCTCGGTGGCCGGGACGTCGGCCATCTGGGGAACGCGGTAGGTGCGAAGGACGGGGGTGAGCAGGGTGCCATCGGCGTCGAGCATGACCTCCTCGTACAGGGAAGCGCCGATGGCCTGGGCGACGCCACCCTCGACCTGACCACGGCACTGCTCGGGGTTGATCACGGTGCCGGCGTCCGCGGCCTGCACGGACTGGAGGATCCGCACAGCCCCGGTGCGGGTGTCGACCGCGACGCGGAAGCCGTGGACATTCCAGGCCAGGGAACGGAATTCGCCCAGTTCGTCGCCACGGGCGAAGGCGGAGTCGCCGTCCCGGCGGTCCGAAGGACAGGCAGCGATGGCCTCGGGGAAGCCGACGACACGGGACGGGGTGCGGATGCCGTCGGCGAACAGGGAGCAGTCAGCGGGATCGGCCCCGGTGACCGAGGCGGCGGCCTGGAGCAAAAGCGAGCGGAGGGCCAAGGCGGCGGCGTGCAAGGCCTTCCCGGCCACGGTGGTGCCGGCCGACGCGAAGGCCCCGGTGTCGTAGACGGCCCCGTCGGTGTCGGAATTGGTCAGCCGCACCCGGTCCGGCGTGGTGGCCATGTCGGTGGAGACGATCTGGGTGTGCACGGTGGTGGTGCCGTTGCCGAACTCGCTGGTGCCGACGCCGGCGATGTAGGTGCCGTCGGGTTGGATCGACAGCGTGGTCCGGGAAACGTGCCCCCGTGGCGCCATGGTGGCGATCATGGCGACGGCCATGCCCTCGCCGACCCGCCAGTGCTCGCCCTCGGGCGCGGACACCCCGTTGCCGCGGACGAGGGCCTGCTGGACGAGATCGAGGCACTGGTCGAGCCCGTAGCTGCCGTAGACCAGCCCGTCGTCGGCCGGATGGGCCTCCACCAACGGATCCCCGTTACGCACGGCGTTGATCCGGCGCAGTTCGAACGGGTTGATGTCCAGGGCGAGGGCGAGTTCGTCCATCGCCGACTCGACGCCGAGGATCACCTGGCCCAGGCCGTAGCCACGGAACGCGCCGGACGGAATGTTGTTGGTGTACACGGATTCCGCGTCGACCCGTTTCACCGGCACGTTGTAGAGGCTGACGGATTCGGCGCAGCTGTGGAACATCACGCCCGGCCCGTGGTTGCCGTAGGCCCCGGTGTCGGCGAGCACGTCCAGCTTCAACGCGGTGAGCTGGCCGCCGCGATCGGCACCGAGGGTTACCCGGACACGGAACGGGTGGCGGACCGAGGTGCGCAGGAACTCCTCGGGGCGGCTCATCTCGTACATCGCGGGCTTGCCGGTCCGCAGCACCACGAGGGCGACGAGGTCCTCGGCGAACATCTCCTGCTTGCCGCCGAAGCCGCCGCCGACCCGCTTGGTGAACACCCGCACCCGCTCCTCGGGCAGGTCGAGCAGCCGGCACAGGGTGCGCCGGGTCAGGAACGGCACCTGGGAACTGGTGCGGATCACCAAGCGGCCGTCGTCGTCGAGCCAGCCGAGGCTGCCGTGGGTTTCCAGCTGCGCGTGCGAAACCCGCTGGGTACGCCATTCGCCGTGCACGGTGACGTCGGAGTCGGCCAGCGCTTGGTCGACATCGCCGCCGACACCGTCGTGCAGAGACGCAACCACGTTGCTGCCAAAGAGATCGGGGTGCAGAACGGGCGCGCCCGGCGTCCGGGCCAACTCCGGGTCGTGCACCGAGGGCAGCACTTCATAGGTCACGTCGATCAGGCGGCAGGCGGCCTCGGCGATCGCCGCCGAGGTCGCGGCGACCACGGCGACCCGCTGTCCCTTGAAGCGCACGACGTTGTCGAGGACACGGGTGTCGTGCGGGTCGTCGAGGCGATGTTCGTGCTGTGCCGTGGAAAACAGCGTCTTCGGCACGTCACGGTGATCGAGGATCAGCTCAACCCCGTTCAACGCCAAGGCTTTCGACGAGTCGATATCGACGATGCGGGCATGCGCGTGCGGCGAGCCGAGCACCCGGATGTGTAGCGCGCCCGGCAATTCCACGTCGAAGGTGTACGGCTCGGTCCCGGTGACCACCCGCTCCGCGGCCGGCGGCCGCGCCGAGGTCCCCACCAACGACTTCGGTTCCCCGGCAGCAGGCTGGGCATCCGAGAGGCCTTGGGCGATTGACTGCCGGATGGACCGATAACCCGTGCAGCGGCACAGGCTTCCCTTCATCAGCCGGGGCAGGTCGTCGAGCTGGTCGGCGGTCAGCGTCGACGCGGTGACGATCTGACCGGGAGTGCAGAAGCCGCACTGGAAGCCGAAGTTGTCGACGAACGCCTGCTGCATCGGATGCGGCTCCTCGACGGCGCCCAGCCCGGACACGGTCGTGACCGAGCGGCCTTCGGCGCGCCTCGCCGGATAGATGCACGAGTGCACCGGGGCGTCGTCGACCAGCACCGTGCACGCGCCGCAATCGCCGGCGTCGCAACCCTTTTTGACCTCGAAGTGGGCCAGGTCGCGTAGGAAGGTCCGCAGGCACTGGCCGGGTCGCGCGGGGCCGGCGCACGGCACGCCGTTGATGTTCAGCTCCACGGCAGCAGCTCCTGTCGGATCTCTTCCAGCAGCACGGCGCTCACCGCGCGACGCCAGTCGGCCGCGCCCATGGGATCGGTGTAGTAGCCGGGCGCGTCCTCGGCGTCCGTACGCAATCGAGCCGCGGTGGGCAGCTCGTCGTAGCGGAGCACGACCGGGCGCAGGGTGGCGGCGGTGACGGTGAAGACCGAAGCGCCGGTCTCGTCGAGGCGGCCGGTGAGGACCGCCGCGCTGCGGCCGAGCTCGGCCAGCGCGATCTTGCGGAAGCCGGTGCGGGCGCGCAGGGCATAGGCCGGAATGTCGATGTGGCGCAACACATCGCCGTCGGCGAGGGCGTTGGTTCCGTTGCCGGTGCAGATCTCCGCGACCGGGATCGTGTACTCGCCGCCGTCGGCGGTCCAGACCAGCGCGGTGGCGTCCAGGGCGACGGCCAGCGACACCATGGCCGCGGCGGCGTACGAGCGGCAGATGTTGCCGCCGACGGTGGCCACGTTCCAGATCTTGAAGGAGGCCAGCAGCGCGCTGGCGGCCTGGTGGAAAATCGGCTGCCGCAGCCGGGACAGCTCGGCGATCGCGCAGGTGGCGGCAATAGAGAGGCCGCCGTCGGGCCGGTGCTCGATCGACGGCCAGCCCATCGTGGTCAGGTCGACCAAGCCGGTCAGGTGCGGCTGCGGCTCGGAGAACAGCCAGGTGCCGCCGCCGAGGAACGCCTCGCCCGGGGCCAGCGCGAGCTCTGAGCGGGTGCGGGCCGAGCGGACGGTCTCGATCGTGTTCAGGTCCATCGCCCGCCCCCGTCAAGATCGGCTACGGACTCAGTACACATTCGCGGTTCCGCCCGCCGCCACGGACGGCGCGCACGAACTCGTCGGCAGCAATTCAGACGATCATCCAAACCGATGAGTAGGATCGGCCCGTGCAGGTCAGGCAGCTGCTGGAACTCGCCGATCTCGGCGTGGCGCCGCTCTGGGCGCCGGACGAGACGCTGGCCCGCGCCGTGACCGGAGTCACCACCGCCGACGTGGCCAATCCGGCGTCCTACCTGTCCCCCGGCGAGATCGTGCTCACCGGCCTGGTCTGGTGGCAACCGCAGGACGTCGGCGCGGCGCGGGCGTTCGTGTCCACGGCCCGAGCGGCCGGCACGGTCGCGCTCGTGGCCGGCGAAGGCGTGCACGGCCGGGTGCCGGAGGAATTCGTCGCGGCGTGCCGAGATCAGGGGCTGCCGCTGTTCTCGGTGCCGCGGAGCACCCCGTTCCGGGCCATCATCGACCGCATCTACCTCTGGCTGTGGACGGACCTGGGCGAGTCCCTGCCCTCCACGGTCCGGACCGAGCTCCTCGATGCCGTCGCCCTCGACGACGTGCTGGCCACGACCGTCCAGCGCCTCGGCCTGGCCGGCCTGACCCTCGTGTCCGCCACCGGCCGCGTGATCGCCGGCAGCGATCCGACTGGTAGCCAACGACTTCCGATCGGGCCGGATCCGACGTCGCCGTTCGACGGCTGGTGGCTGTGTGCCCCGGCGACCGCCCGACAGCGGCCGGTCCTCGACGAGATCGCCGCCCTGCTGTCCCTACGGGCCAAGCGACACCGGGCCCACCTCGCCGCGCAGGCCAAGGCCGTGGCCGAGCTGCTCACCGCCGACGAAGCCCTGGCCGGCGAGATCACGCCGATCCTGGTGCGAATCCCCCGTGCGCCAACGACTTGGGCGGTCGACGCCGCCATCGAGCTGCTCGCCGCGTCGGGCATGACGTTCGCCGTGGGCGAGGCCGGGCCGGGGGAATCGTTCGGCATCGTGGACGCGCCGCCCGAGCAGCTTCTCCAGTGGTGCGTCGACCGGCTGCCGGCGCTCCAGGCCCTCGTCCAAGGCCGTCTCGCCGTCGGCATCGGCCAACGAACCGACGACCTCACCGCGGCCCTGGCCGGCGCCCGCCACGCCGCCAACGCCGCCGAGCGACAACCGTGCGCGGTCTCCGGCATGACGAGCCTCAAAGCGCTCCTGGCCGGGCTGCCCTCCCCGGTGGCGCAGCACTTTCAGGCCAGCACGATCGGCCCGCTGATTGCCTACGACGCCGCGAACAACACCCAACTGCTCCAGACCTTGCGGACCTTCCTGGACCACGGCGCGTCCTGGACCCGCACCGCCGCCGCGATGCACCTGCACGTCAACACCGTGCACTACCGGATCGAACGGGTGGAGGCGCTCACCGGCCGTCACCTGCTCGACCCCGCCGACCGCCTCGACCTCCACGCCGCCCTACTGCTCTTCTGATGCTGGGAATGCGCCTTTCCTCTACTCGGAGTGGAGGAAAGGCGCATTCCGAGCGTAAAAATCAGGCGGTGAGGCCGCGGCGGATGGCCTCGACGCGCTCGGCCGCCATGCGCTGGCTGACCCCGGCGTTGCGGATCATGGTGGAGCCGTGGAAGGTGCCGGGGAAGTGGTGCAGCTCGGCGTGCACGCCGGCCTGGATGAGGCGGTGGGCGTAGAGCAGGCCCTCGTCCCGCAGCGGGTCGAACTCGCAGACCGAGACGTAGGCCGGCGGCAGGCCGGTCAGGTCCTCGGCGCGGGACGGGGCGGCGTACTGGTCGGCCGGCTGGCCGCCGAGGTAGTACTTCCAGCTGAGGATGGCGTTGGGCCGGTGCCACAGCGGGGTGTCCACGAACTTCTTCATCGACGGCGTCTCGAGCCGGTCGTCGAGTTCCGGGATGCCGAGGTACTGGAACTTGACCGCGGGCCCGCCGCGGTCGCGGGCCAGCAGCGCGAGGCCGGCCGTCAGGCCGCCGCCGGCGCTGTCGCCGCCGATGCCGATGCGCTCGGGGTCGACGCCCAGCTCGGACGCCTTGGCGGTGGTCCACTCCAGCGCGGCGTAGCAGTCCTCGAGCGGACCGGGGTACGGGGTCTCGGGGGCCAGCCGGTAGTCGACGGAGACCACCACGGCCCCGATCTTGTCGGCGATCTCCAGGCTGCCGGAGGCGTCCTGGTCGAGGTTGCCGATAGCGAAGCCGCCGCCGTGGATGGAGACGAACGCCGGCCGCGGGGCGGGCGCGGTGGTCGGCGTGTAGACGCGCACCCGGACCTCGGGCGCGCCGGCCGGGCCGGGGATCAGCTTCTCCTCGACGGTGACCGGGGTCTCCGGCTCGTATACCGGGAACTGGTCGCTCATCGACTCCATCCGGGCGCGCACGGCCTGCACGTCGTTGAAGTCCACGCCCTCGGGCAGCATGTTCAGCCACGGGAGCAGTTCGGGATCGAAGGCGTAAGTCATGACACCAAGACTGCCCGCACCGCCGTGACTCCCGCATCCGACAAGTGTCGCGGTATCGGGGCCGGATCCCGCCAACTGGCGCTCAGAAGTAGCGCTCGAGGTCGGCGATCAGCCCGGGGTGGACCGGGTCCCAGCCGAGCAGCGCCCGCGTCTCGGCGCTGGGCATCGTGATGTCGAGCCGGATGAACGGGAACTCCTGGAAGTGCTCGACCGGCACGCTCGCGGCCGGGATCCCCAGGTGGCGTCCGATGGTCTCGGCGATCTCCCGCACCGGAACGCCCTCCTCGGCCGCGGCGATCAGCTGCACCCCGGACGGGGCCTTGTCCAGCGCGAGCGCGAACAGGTGGGCGACGTCGAGGGTGTGGGCGGCGGGCCAGAGGTTGGCACCTTCGCCGACGTAGCCGGAGACGCCGGTGCGGCGGGCGATCTCGATCATCCGGGGCAGGAAGCCGTGCCGGTCCTTCGAGCTGTGCGTGACCGGCGGGACCGCGACCAGGATGGCGCGCACGTCGCGTTCCCTGAGCCCGATGATCGTGCGCGCGACGGCCGCGCGCGGGTTGGCGTTGATCACCGCGTCGCGCTCCGGGTCGCCGGTGGGGGCGACGCCGACGCCGATGAAGGTCTTGCCGGTGCCGGCCAGCGCGTCGCCGAAGGCCCGCACCACGGCGTGGTCGGCGTTCGCCGCGTCGACGAACGCCGTGGAGGCGAGCTTGGAGTGGTCGAACGCGAGATGGATGACCGCGTCCACGTCGGCCGCGGCCTTGCGCAGGCCGTCCAGGTCGTCGAGATCGCCGCGGCACACCTCGACGCCGAGGGCCCGCACGGCCTCGGCCGAGGCGTCGGATCGGGCCAGGCCAACGACTTCGTGGCCGGCCTGACGGAGTTCGGGCAGCACCGCCGAGCCGATGTGGCCGCTGGCGCCCGTGACAAGAACACGCATGGCAGGTCTCCCTAGTGATGTGACTCAGTACCGTCACCGTAGCAGAAGTGACGGTACTGAGTCACATCACTAGGCTGGGCCCATGGGCCGATGGGAACCGAACGCGCGGGAGCGACTGGTGTGGGCCGCCCTCCAGCTGTTCGCCGAGCAGGGCTACGACGCCACCGCGGTGGCCCAGATCGCCGAACGCGCCGGGCTGACCAAGACCACCTTCTTCCGACACTTCCCCGACAAGCGGGAGGTGCTGTTCGCCGGCCAGGACATCCACGCCCAGCTGCTGGCCGACGGCATCGCCGCGGCCCCCGACGACGCGACGCCGCTGGAGGCGGTCGCCGCGGCCCTCGACGCCGTCACCGCCAGCTTCCGGCCCATCCAGCGCGAGTTCGGCCCACGGCTGCTCGCGGTCATCGCCGACACCAGCGAACTGCGGGAGCGTGCGGCGTTCAAGCACGCCGGTCTGGTCGCGGCCATGGCCGAGGGCCTGCGCGAACGCGGCGTGCCGGAGCTGACCGCCGGCCTCGCCGCGGAGATCGGCGTCCGCGCCTTCGACGACGCCTTCGCGCGCTGGGTCGACCCGGCCACCGAGCAGACGTTCCCCGAACTGGCCCGGCAGGCGCTGGACGAACTCCGGGCCGCCGCCGCCACGCTAACCTGATTGTCATGAAAGGCCTGCTGCTGCGACTGTCCGCGCTCGACGCCGACGCGGCCAGCGCGGTGCGGGTGATCAGCTTCTTCGACGCCCTGGTGGCCCAGCACGCCGGGCTGGAGCGGCTGGTGGCCAGCACGGCCGAGCTGGCCGAGTGCCCGGCCGGCCTGAGCGTGCCGGAGACCGGCGTCTGGCTGCGCATGGACGAGGACGGCCGGTCGCTGGCCGAGGCCCCGCCCCCGGCGGCGAGCCGGCAGCTGGAGGGCGGCGGCCGGGTGTGGCTGGAGCGGACCGGCCAGCCGCTGCCGCTGGACGAGATCGTGCTGGAGCGGTTCGCGATCGCGGCGGCGGTGCTGCTGGGCGAGACCCGGGCCCGACTGTCCGGTTTGGACGATCCGGCGCTGGTGGAGCTGGCGGTCAGCGCTTCGGCCGGCGACGCCGAGCGGTCGCGGGCCTTGCACCTGCTGGGTTTCTCCCCGCTCACGCCGATTCGCGTGCTGGCGGTCAAGGACGGCCCGCTGCCCGAGCCGCCGGGTCCACAGGCGGCGATCGGCGACCGGCACGCGGTGCTCGCGCCAGCCGAATCGATCGTCCCGGAGACGATCGTCCCAACCGGACACACGATCGGCATCGGCCCGGCCGTGCCCGCGATGCGGGCCCCGCAGTCGTGGCAGGCGGCGCGGACCGCCGTCCGCTTCACCACCCCGGGCGTGATCGACGCCGTCGACTGGGACGATCTCGGCGCGCTGGGCCCGATCGCGCAACGGATCCAGCCCGACGAGATCGACGAGATCCCGGACGTGCGGGCGCTGGACCGGCTGGCCGCCAAGCCCGGCGGCAAGGACACCCTGGACGTGCTGACGGCCGTGATCGCCACCGACTCGGTGCGCAAGGCCGCGACCCTGGTGCACCGGCACCACAGCTCGATGGCCGGCCGGCTGGCCCGGGCCGAGGCGGCGCTGGGCTTCGACGTGAACTCGCCGACCGGCCGGTTCCGGCTGATGCTCGCGCTGGGATTGCGGCGCCTCCGCGACTCCTGATCACCGGTTCGGGGGTACCCACGAGTCGATCGGCTCCCAAACGTGATCAACTTTGGGCTCTTCGGGTTAAGCCGCTTGGTCCTGCCGACGGGTATGAGTTCACGCTGCGTGTAGTAGCTTTCCCAGCACTGTGGGCACTGGGAGAGGGCGCGCTGGTGGCTGACACTGCGGATCACGACTACTCGACGGGCGCGGCCGGCATCGTGCCGGCCGGTGAACGCCGGTCCCGCTACCACTTCGTCGCCCTGTGGGTGACGCTCGCCGCCGGCTTCACCTATCTGTTCCTGGGTTTCCAGTACCACGACGCCGGCTACTCGCTGCCGCAGGCGATCGCCGCCGGCGCGATCGGCGCGGTGGCCTACTTCCTGTACGCGCTGCCGGCCGCTTATCTCGGTTCCACCACCGGCCAGACCCACGCGCTGCTGACCCGCTCCATCCTCGGCAAGATCGGCTCCGTGCTGGTCAGCCTGCTGCTGGTCGGGGTGGCCGCCGGCTGGACCGCGTTCGCCTTCAACCTGCTGGCCACCCTGTTCGACGGCCTGTACGGCTGGGGCCACATCGCGGTGATCAGCGTGCTGCTGGCGGTGCTCGGCATCGCCAACAACCTGTTCGGTTTCAAGGGAATCGCCGGCTTCGCGCGCTGGGTGGCGGCGCCGCTGATGATCATCTGGGTGCTGTACCTGGTGATCAAGGGCATCGGCACGATGCCCGGCGACGCGCTGTCGGCCACCCCGAAGCCGACCGCCGAGCTGCCGTTCCTGACCGGGGTCGGGGTGGCCATCGGCTCGGTGATGTGGGGCAACGAGCCCGACACCTGGCGCTACGGCAAGCCCAAGTTCCTCTGGCCCGCGCCGGCGTTCGGCATCGCCTTCGCCGTGGGGTTGGTGCTGTTCGTGGCCGGCGGCTGGATGATGGCCCAGCTGTCCGGGGCCGGGCAGTACGACTTCGGGCCGGCCTTCCACTACACCGTCGAGTACTCGCTGTTCGGCCTGCTGTGGCTGGGCGGCCTGGTCGCGCTGGTGCTGATCGTGGCGATCAACGACGGCAACTACTACGAGATGATCAACGGCGGCCAGAACCTGCTGGGCACCGTCCCCGGCTGGAAGCGCTGGCACACCTGCCTGCTGATGGCCGTCATCGCCGCGGTGTTCACCTGGCAGTTCCCGGATGTGCAGGACGGCTTCTACAAGGTCGCCAGCTGGTCGTCGATCGCGCTGCCCAGCACCACGGTGGTGATGTGCGTGGACCAGTTCTGGCTGCGCAAGCGACGCGTGGACGAGGTGCCGACCTGGCGGGAGTCGGCCCTGGCCAACTGGCCCGGCCTGATCGCGGTGGTGCTGGCGGTGGCCTTCGGCGCGTGGGGCCTGGGCCTGCTGCCGTGGCAGGAGTCCGCGCCCGACGCCGGCATCGTGCCGGTCGAGACCTGGCTGCTGGCCGGGTTGATCTACGCTGCACTGGCCGCCGCTGTCGCCGGGAAGCCGAACGCCGCGGCCGTGCTGGGCTTCAGCCGGCGGCTGACGAAAGCCGACCACTGAGGGGAAACACGCTGCGATGACCGCTTCGGCCCGCGAACTGCTGGAGACCGCCAGGAAGGACCTGGCGCCGGGCGAGCACGAGAACCGCCTGGTGCCGCTGATCGCCGCCGGCACGGCCGACCGCAAGGCCCTCGCCGCGCTGGCCGCCGAACAGCACCGGATCATCGTCAGCGACTGGCGCAGCTTCCTGGTGCTGGCCTCGCGCTGCGCCGACCCGGCCGCCGGGGCCTTCTTCTCCGGCCTGGCCGCCGGCGAGGGACAGGCGCTGGACAACCTGCGCGAGTTCGCCAAGGCCGCCGGCCTGGACCAGCGGGCGCTCGACGACTACAAGCCCCTGGCCGGCTGCCAGGCCTACCCGTCGTACCTGGCCTGGCTGGCCCTCAACGGCGAGCCGACCGACGTGACGCTGGCCGTGGTGGCCAACTTCGCCGCCTGGGGCAACTACTGCTCGGCGGTCGCCGCCGGCCTGCGCGAGCACTACGGCTTCGACGACGACGGCTGCTCGTTCTTCGACTTCTTCGCCGCGCCCGCGCCGGACGGCGACGAGCCGGCCATCGCCGCCGTGCAGGCCGGGCTGGACGCCGGCCGCGGCACCGAGGCCGCGTTCGAGTACGGCCGGCTCATCCAGAGCTACGAGCTGATGTTCTGGAACACCCTGGCCGAACTGGCCTGACCGCCCGAGGATCCCTCGCGACGCCCCCGGCGCTCCGCCGGGGGCGCGCCGGCGCCGGTCCCCGCGGCGGCACTCACATCCGGGCTCGCAGCACGTCGATCTCGCAGCCCGGCGCGGACGGGTCGAAGCCGTGCTCGGCCAGCCAGCGGATGGCCAGCAGGCTGCGCAGCGACCACCAGGCGCGGATCACGTCGAGGTCGACGTCGGCGCCGTAGCCGGCGAGGACGTCGCCGAGGCGCTCCTCGTGTCCGAGGGTCAGGGTGGCGAGGTCGAACAGGGCATCGCCCCGGGCCGCCTCGGACCAGTCGAGCACGCCGGTGATCTCGTCGCCGTCGACGAACACATGGGTGATCTGGAAGTCGCCATGGATGAAGGCCGGTGTCCACGGCCGGAGCGCGGCCTCGGCGACCTGGCGGTTGCGCGTGACCAGGTCGGCGGGCAGGACGTCGTTGGCGACGAGCCACGCGCATTCGCTGTCGAGGTCGGATGCGATCTCGTCGAGGCTGCGACCGGGCCAGGGCGGCAGCGGCGCGTCGTGCAGCTTCCGTGCGGCGGCGCCGGCCGCGGCCCACGCCGCCGACGACGCGGTCGACGGCTCGCCGAGGCGGCCGAGCGCCGTGCCGGGGAGGGCGGCGAGCGCGAGCACGGGCGGCTTGCGCCAGCGGACCTCCGGCGTCGGGATCGGCGCCATGGCCATCGCCGCGACCTCGACGTCGGTGCGCGCCTGGTCGGCGTCGATCTTCAGGAACACGTCGCCGACGCGCAGGGTCGCGCGCTCCTGATGGGCGACGACAACCTGGACTTCCGGCACGCCGGCCATTGTGGCGAAGACGACCGCCGACGTCGCCGGATTTATCGCGTGCTGTCCCGGGGCGGGGTCAGGTCGCCGGCCAGCTCGGTGGGCTTCTTCAGGTCCCCGACCAGGCCCTTGCGCAGCAGGTCCAGGAACAGGTCGACGACGTCCGGGTCGAACTGGGTGCCCCGGCCCAGGCGCAGCTGCTCGGCGGCGGCGTCCACGCTCAGCGCCGGCTGGTACGGCCGGTCGACCAGCATCGCGGCCCAGGAGTCGCAGATGGCCAGCACCCGGGCCTCGACGCGGATGCCGTTGCCGACCAGGCGGGACGGGTAGCCGTTGCCGTCGTAGCGCTCGTGGTGCTGGCGGATGATGTCGGCGACGACGCCGAAGCCGGGCACCATGCGGGCCAGCCGGTAGCCGTACTCGGGATGCTGGCGGACCAGCCGCCACTCGTCCTCGGTCAGGGCGGTGGGCTTGGTCAGCACCGCCTCCGGTATGACGATCTTGCCGATGTCGTGCAGCCGGGCGGCCAGCTCGGCGTTGCGGGCCATGGCCTCGTCCTGCCCGAGCGCGGTGACCATGGTCAGCGCCCACCGGCTGATGGCCAGGCTGTGGTCGGTCGCGGCCAGCTGAGCGTCGACCTCGTCGGCGACGTGGCTGAGGTAGTCGATCATCGCCGTGTGGTCGGTGGCCACGGCGGTGCTGGCGGCCGAGGCCTCGCCGACCACCACCCGGTCCCGGCCGCGGGCCTTGGCCACGTACAGGGCCCGGTCGGCGGTGGCGACCAGCTCGTTGGGACTGTCCCCGTGCAACGGGAAGCAGGCCGCCCCGACCGACACGGTGACAGCGATCCAGGTGTCCTCGGACACCGCGACCGGGCTGCTGGCCACCCGCACCCGCAGCCGCTCGGCGATGGTGTGCAGCTCGCTCAGGCTGGCCTCCGGCACCAGCAGCGCGAACTCCTCGCCGCCGTAGCGGGCCAGCACGTCCCCGCCGCGGGCGGCGCCCCGCAGCCGGGCGGCGATCTCGATCAGGGCCTGGTCGCCGGCCGGGTGGCCGTAGCGGTCGTTGATCGACTTGAAGTGGTCGACGTCCACGATGAACACGGCCAGCGAGCCGCCGCCGCGCCGGGCCCGGGCCACCTCGATGGGCAGCTGGGCCTCGAAGAACCGCCGGGTGTGCAGGCCGGTCAGCGCGTCGGTGATGGCCAGCCGGCGCTGGTCGGACACCAGCCCGGCCAGCCGGGCGATGGTCAGCCCGAACAGCGCGGCGCAGGCCACCGCGATTACCGGGATGTCCCGGAAGTCGCCGCGGTTGGCCTGGATGAACAGCGTCGCCGGGGCGATCAGCGCGGCGGCGCACAGGGCGGTGATGCGGGCCGGGCTGATGCTGGCGTCCCGCACCGGCGACGGGTCGGTGAGCCGAGCCATCGTCGGGTGCAGCGCGGCCGCCCCCAGCGCCAGGTTGCCGGCCAGCCAGATGGCGTCCAGGAAGTTGCCGGTCACGTAGGTGCCGTTGAGCTGCTGCGAGACGTACATGGTGTCGGCCGCGACGAACGCCAGCATGTTGAACGTCAGCAGGTAGAACGAGGCCGGCCGCCGGCCGCCGCCGAGGATCAGTCGCAGCGCGACGGTCAGCATCAGCAGGTCCAGCACCGGGTAGGCCAGCGAGAAGGCCTTGACCACGATCGGCGCGTCCAGCCGGGCGTTCGGGGCGATCAGGAACAGCCAGGACAGCATGGCCGCGCCGACGCCGATCACCGCGGCGTCGAGGATGCCGGGCAGGTCGCGGCCGGGGGTACGGCGGCGGATCACCATCAGCAGGCCGGCGACCACGAGCGGGTAGTGGGCCACGTAGAGCGGGTCGGCGACGCCGGGGTAGTCGGTGTTGCCGAACGCGTAGTGGGCGACGTAGAAGCTGGTGTCGGCGGCGGCGTAGACGACCTGGCTCAGGCCGAGCATGAACCAGGGCAGCCGGGGCCGCGGGCGGTGGCGCAGCACGCCGAAAACCACCATGACCGCGGCGGAGGCGCTGTCCAGGCAGTAGAGGGTGATTCTGACGCCGACGCCGGCCCCGACCGGCGGGACGAGGTAGTAGGCCAGCATCACCAGGGCGCCGGCCGACAGGTAGCCGATCCACAACCGGTCGTTCTCGGTACGCGGACCCCTCGCGCGCATGCAAGCACCCTCTCATCCGGAATTGGCCGACGGATCAGTCACCGTCCCCTATCCCGATCGCGTACGCATCAGGATAGGGGATAACGCCGGTACGGCCGTGCCAAAGACCGGAGATGAAAGAGCATCCCTAATTTCTCACGTTGCAAAGATGAGGGCCGGTGTGGGTTGACGAAGCCGCCGCGCATGTCAACCCACACCGGGGTCTGTGCTGCTCCCTGGGGCGTACCCTGGTTGCTGAAACACACAGTAAACGTTTTCAATGGCGGTGTCCAGACCGAGTGAGGAGCCAGCGGATGTTGCGTAGTCAACGGTGGTACGCGGGCGACGGCCTGCGCGCGTTCAGCCACCGCGCCCGGACCCGCCAGCTCGGCGTCGGCGGGCCCGAGCACCTGGGCAAACCGGTCATCGCCATCGTCAACACGTGGACCGAGCTCAACCCCTGCCACAGCCACCTGCGGGAACGGGCCGAGGCGGTCAAGCGCGGCGTCTGGCAGGCCGGCGGCTACCCGGTCGAGCTGCCGGCCGGCTCGATGGGCGGCGAGACGTTCCAGAAGCCGACCGCGATGCTGTACCGGAACCTGCTGGCCATGGAGACCGAGGAGCTGCTGCGGTCCTACCCGGTCGACGGCGCGGTGCTGATGGGCGGCTGCGACAAGACCACGCCGGCGCTGCTGATGGGCGCGGCCAGCATGGACCTGCCGGCGATCTTCGTGCCGGCCGGGCCGATGCTGCGCGGCAACTGGCGCGGCGAGGTGCTGGGCAGCGGCAGCGACATGTGGAAGTACTGGGACGACCGGCGCGCCGGCCTGGTCGACGACCGGCAGTGGAGCGAGCTGGAGGAGGGCCTGGCCCGCTCCCCCGGCCACTGCATGACCATGGGCACCGCCTCCACCATGACCTCGGTGGCCGAGGTGCTGGGCCTGACCCTGCCCGGCGCCGCGTCCATCCCGGCCGTCGACTCCGGGCACGAGCGGATGGCCGCCGCGTCGGGCATCCGGATCGTCGAGATGGTCCGGGAGGACCTGCGACCGTCCCTGCTGCTGGACGAGCGGGCCTACCGCGACGCGATCACCACCGTGCTGGCGCTGGGCGGCTCCACCAACGCCGTCATCCACCTGGTGGCGATGGCCAACCGCAGCGGCGTGAAGATCACCGCCGACGACTTCGACGAGGCCTCGCGGGACGTGCCCGTGCTGGCCGACCTGCGGCCCAGCGGCCGGTTCCTGATGGAGGACTTCTACTACGCCGGCGGCCTGCGCGGCCTGCTGACCCGGTTGGGCGACCGCCTGCACCTGGACCGACCGACCGCGTCCGGCAAGACTTTCGGCGAAACCCTTGCGGGGGCGGAAGTCTTCAACGACGAGGTCATCCGGCCGCTGGACAATCCGCTGGCCGCCGACGGCGGGCTGGCGGTGCTGCGCGGCAACCTCGCGCCGGACGGGGCCGTGATCAAGCCGATCGCCGCCCGGCCGGAGCTGTTGTCCCACACCGGCCCGGCGATCGTCTTCGACGGCTACGCCGACCTCCAGCGCCGCATCGACGACGAGGACCTGCCGGCCACCGCGGACTCGGTGTTCGTGCTGCGCGGCGCCGGTCCGCTGGGCGGGCCGGGCATGCCCGAGCACGGAATGCTGCCCATCCCGAAAAAGCTGCTGCGCGAGGGCATCCGCGATGTGGTGCGGATTTCCGACGCGCGAATGAGCGGCACCAGTTATGGCACTTGCGTATTGCATGTTGCACCGGAGTCGCACGCCGGCGGCCCGCTGGCATTGCTCCACAACGGTGACATGGTCACCCTGGACGTGTCGAAACGGCTTTTGCACATGCATGTGGACGAGGCCGAACTGGCTCGCCGCCGGGCGGCCTGGACGCCGCCCGAGCCCCGTTACACCCGCGGTTACGGGGCCCTGTTCAGCCGGCACATCACGCAGGCCGACCAGGGCTGCGACTTCGACTTCCTGGCCGAGCCGGGTCGCACGCCGGAACCTGACGCGACCTGATTCAAAGATCCCGTACAGTTCCGGTTGCTCGCAGGAAAGGCAGGTGGATGTCGGTGGCGGTGACCATCCGCGATGTGGCGCGGCAGGCGCAGGTGTCGGTCGCCACGGTGTCGCGCGCGCTGACCTCACCCGACCTGGTCCGCGCGACGACCAGGGAACGGGTGCTGGCCGTCGCCGCCGACCTGGGCTACCAGCCCAATCTGGCCGCCCGCGGCCTGATCACCGGCAAGACCGGCAACATCGGCATCGTG
>Ga0307511_10001407_pt1 | contig 25401 bp, 28 predicted proteins | sample 13_EM_MG_FD_200266 | JGI IMG/M metagenome (GOLD analysis project Ga0307511, IMG submission 200266) | Populus trichocarpa ectomycorrhiza microbial communities from riparian zone in the Pacific Northwest, United States - 13_EM | ecosystem: Host-associated > Plants > Roots > Unclassified | place...
CGTGTCGGTGGTGGCGTAGCCGAACATCAGGCCCTGGTCACCGGCGCCCTGCCGGGCGATCTCGTCCTCGGCCGACTCCACCCGCGACTCGTACGCGGTGTCCACGCCCTGGGCGATGTCCGGCGACTGCGACCCGATGGCCACGTTCACGCCACAGGAGTTGCCGTCGAAGCCCTTGGCCGACGAGTCGTACCCGATCTCCAGGATCTTCTCCCGGACGATCGTGGGGATGTCGGCGTACGCCTCGGTGGTGACCTCGCCGGCCACGTGCACCTGACCGGTGGTGATCAGCGTCTCGACGGCGACCCGGCTGCGCGGGTCCTTGGTCAGCAGCCCGTCGAGAATGGAGTCGCTGATGGCGTCACAGATCTTGTCGGGGTGGCCCTCGGTGACCGACTCAGAGGTGAACAGCCTCCGGCTGGATTGGCTCACGACACTCCTCACACATGTTTCTCGGCGCCCCATCGGCCCCTCGCGCCCGCGTTTATCGCGTCAACCGTACCGGGCGTGACGTCCAGACTGGCTCAAGTCCCGAGCAAGGTCCCGACCGCATCCCACACTGTGGCAGCGAGCCTAGACTTCGACCCAAGGGGGATGGGACGTTCGTCACCATCGGCGGACAGCAGCCACCCCTGGTTGTCCTCCTGCTCGAACGCCAGGCCGTCACCGACGGCGTTGACCACCAGCAGGTCGCAGCCCTTGCGGGCCAGCTTGGCCCGGCCGTGGTGCAGCACGTCCCCGGTCTCGTCGCCGGTCTCGGCGGCGAAGCCGACCACGACCTGCCCACTGGGACGGGCCTTGACCAGCTCGACCAGGATGTCCGGATTGACGGCCAGCCGGATCGGCTCAGGCTCCAGGCCGTTCTTCTTGATCTTGGAGGCGGCCAGCGCGACCGGCCGGAAGTCGGCGACGGCGGCGGCCATCACGACGACGTCGGCCTCGGCGCTCTCGGCGTGCATGGCGTCCCGCAGCTCCACCGCGGACCCGATGCGCACCACCCGCACGCCGGCCGGGTCGGCCAGGTCGGCGGTGTGCCCGGCGACCAGCACAACCTCGGCCCCGCGCTGGGCGGCGACCCGGGCCAGGGCGTAGCCCTGCTTGCCGGACGAGCGGTTGCCCAGGTACCGAACGGGGTCGAGGGCCTCGCGGGTGCCGCCGGCGGAGACGACAACGCGGCGGCCTTCCAGGTCCCGGGGCAGCGCCGCCGGGGCGGCCAGCAGCAGCCGGGCCAGGTCGACGATCTCGGCCGGCTCGGGCAGCCGGCCCTTGCCGGTGTCCTTGCCGGTCAGCCGGCCGCTGGCCGGCTCGGCGACGATCACGCCCCGGGAGCGCAGGGTGGCGACGTTGGCCTGGGTGGCCGGGTGCTCCCACATCTCGGTGTGCATGGCCGGCACCATCAGCACCGGGCAGCGCGCGGTGAGCAGCGTGCCGGTGAGCAGGTCGTCGGCCAGGCCGTGGGCGGCCCGGGCCAGCAGGTCGGCGGTCGCGGGGGCGACGACCACCAGGTCGGCGGTCTGCCCGATCTTGACGTGCGGCACCGCCGGCACGTCGGAGAACACCCCGGTGGCGACCGGCTGGCCGGACAGCGCCTCGAAGGTGGCCGCGCCGACGAAGTTCAGCGCGGCCTCGGTGGGCACCACGCGAACCCGGTGACCGGACTCGGTCAGCCGGCGCAGCACCTCACAGGCCTTGTAGGCGGCGATGCCGCCGCCCACACCCAGAACGACCTGCGGAGAGGTCATTCGCCTTCGGTGTGCTCGAGCATGCCGGCGTGGATCTCGCGCAGCGCGATCGACAGCGGCTTCTCGCGCGGGCCCGGCTCGACCAGCGGGCCGACGTACTCCAGCAGGCCCTCGCCCAGCTGGGCGTAGTAGTCGTTGATCTGACGGGCGCGCTTGGCCGAGTAGATCACCAGCGCGTACTTCGAGCTGACCTGCTCCAGCAGGTCGTCGATCGGCGGATTGGTGATGCCCTCCGGCGCGGAGGCGGGCTCGCCGACGGCGGTCAGGTGGCTCGGGATGGTCAAGACAACGCTCCTGGAGGTAGTCACGGCTCGCTGGACACACGCTCGGTGGGCGAGCCGACCACCAAGGTTAGCAAGTCACGGGCAACGGTACGAACATCGGAGTTCACCAGCACGGCGTCGAACTCCTCGGCGGCGGCCAGCTCGCGCTCGGCCACCTCCAGCCGGCGCTGCACGACCGCCGGATCCTCGGTGCCCCGGCCGGTCAGCCGGGTCACCAGGACCTCCCACGTCGGCGGCATCAGCATCACCAGCTGCGCCTCGGGCATCGCCCGCCGCACCTGCCGGGCGCCCTGCAGCTCGATCTCGAGGATCGCTGGAGTTCCCCGCTCCAGCGCGGCCTCGACCGGCCGCCGCGGCGTGCCGTAGCAATTGCCCGCGTACTCGGCGTGCTCCAGGAGCTCGCCGGCGGTCACCATGCGGTCGAACTCGTCCCGGTCGACGAAGTGGTAGTGCTCGCCGTCCACCTCGCCGGGGCGGGGCTTCCTGGTCGTCACCGAGACGCTGTAGTACACATCCTCGCCGAGTCCGCGCAGCTCGGTGAGCACGCTGGACTTGCCGACCCCGGACGGGCCGGACAGCACGGTGAGGCGGGGCCGGGCACGAGTGCCCGACCCCTTCTCGGCCAACCTGCTCACTCGCCGCCGAACTCGGTCAGCAGGGCCTTGCGCTGACGGTCGCCGAGACCACGCAGACGGCGGCTGGTCGCGATCTCCAGCCGCTCCATGATCTGCGCGGCCCGAACCTTGCCGACGCCGGGCAGGGACTCCAGGAGTGCGGAGACCTTCATCTTGCCGAGGACCTCGTCGGTGTCGGCGGCGGTCAGCACGTCCTTCAGGTTCGTGCCGCCACGCTTGAGGCGCTCCTTGAGCTCGGCCCGAGCGCGACGAGCGGCAGCCGCCTTCTCCAGCGCTGCGGCCCGCTGCTCCTCGGTCAGCTGGGGAAGGGCCACGATCTCCTCCGTGGTGTGGGTGTTCTTCAGTGGGATCGGTGTCGCGACCGTACCGATCGAGCACCGCCCGGTACAACGTGGGTCCCCGTGGTGACAACGCAACCAATGCGGTGACACTCCCCCACCCGGTCGGGTGCATCTCGACCAAAGCGGCCGTCACGACGTGAAAGAAGTACTACCAAGGTCCCTCGACAGCGCGATCACCGCCACCGGTGATATGCCCCCGAAGCCCCGTGTGCTATGCACGACCAGCGCGGTTCCAAGATCAACTTTCGAAATCCCGTGCCACGCCTGTGGAATCACCCAGCTCGCGGACGGATTCCCTGGTCGCGACCGCGGCCGCGCGCAGCGCCGCCACATCGGGGCCGTGCCGCAGCACGTCCCGCGAGGAACTGGGCAGCACCAGCCCGGAAATCCCGCCGAACAGCCGCCGCAGGTCGGCCACGGTGCCGCCCTGCGCCCCGAACCCGGGGGCCAGCACGGGCCCGTTCAGCCGGGACAGGTCCAGGCCGGTGCGCCCGACCGTGGCCCCGATGACAACACCCACTTGGCCCAACGGATTCACGCCCGCATTGCGCTCCGCGGCGGCATCCACCATCGACTGCGCGATGGAAACACCCGAGTCGGCGCGGGCCCGCTGCACGGACGGCCCTTCCTTGTTGGAAGTCAAGGCGAGCACAAAGATTCCGCGGCCGGTTTTCTCGCTGAGCTCCAAAGCCGGATCGAGAGAACCGAATCCGAGATAGGGCGAAAGCGTCACGGCGTCGCCGGCCAGCGGCGAGTCGTCGGACAGGAACGCCGTCGCGTAGGCGGCCATCGTGGAGCCGATGTCGCCCCGCTTGGCGTCCACGATCACCAGCGCGCCGGCGGCCCGCGCCTCGGCGATGGTCCGCTCCAGCACCGCCACGCCGCGAGAGCCGAACGCCTCGAAGAACGCGGCCTGCGGCTTCACCAGAGCCACCTCGGCGGCGAACGCCTCCACACAGGTCAGCGCGAACCGCTCCAGACCCTTTGCATCGTTGGAAAGGCCCCAGTCGGCCAGCAGCCCCGGGTGCGGGTCGATGCCGGCCACCAGCGGCCCGGCGGCGGCCACCTTGGCCGCGAGCCGGGCCCCGAAAAGCTCGCTCATGCGTTCGCCCCCTTGAGCGCGGCCTGGAGGCTCTGGAGGGACCGGACCCCGATGTCCCCCCGGATCAGGGCCTCGATGCCGTGTACGGCCGCGGCAGCCCCGGAAACGGTGGTGATGCACGGGATGTCCCGCGCCACCGCCGCGGTCCGGATCTCGTAGCCGTCGACCCGGGGGCCGTGGTTGCCGTACGGGGTGTTCATGATCATGTCCACCTCGCCGGCCAGGATCTTCTCCACGATGTTGTCCTCGCCCTCGAAGTGCTTGCGGACCACCGTGCAGGCCACCCCGTTGCGCCGCAGCACCTCCGCGGTGCCGGTGGTCGCCAGGATCTCGAAGCCCAGGTCGGCCAGCCGCTTGACCGGGAACACCATGGCCCGCTTGTCCCGGTTGGCCACCGACACGAACACCCGGCCCTTGGTCGGCAGCGAGCCGTAGGAGGCGGTCTGCGACTTGGCGAAGGCCTTGCCGAAGGAGAAGTCGATGCCCATCACCTCGCCGGTGGACTTCATCTCCGGGCCCAGCAGCGAGTCCACGCCGTGTCCCTCGGGCGTGCGGAACCGGTGGAACGGCAGCACCGCCTCCTTGACCGCCACCGGGCAGTCGGCCGGCATCTCGCCGCCGTCGCCCTCGGCCGGCAGCACGCCCTCGTCCCGCAGCTGCGCGATGGTGGCGCCGAGCGCGATCCGGGCCGCCGCCTTGGCCAGCGGCACCGCGGTCGCCTTGGACACGAACGGCACCGTCCGCGACGCGCGGGGGTTGGCCTCCAGCACGTAGAGCACGTCGTCCTTGAGCGCGTACTGCACGTTCAGCAGCCCGCGCACGCCGATGCCGTGGGCGATGGCCTCGGTGGAGCGGCGGACGGCCTCCAGGTCGCTGCGGCCCAGGGTGATCGGCGGCAGGGCGCAGGAGGAGTCGCCGGAGTGGATGCCGGCCTCCTCGATGTGCTCCATGACGCCGCCGAGGTAGACCTGCTCGCCGTCGCACAGCGCGTCCACGTCGATCTCGATGGCGTCGTCCAGGAACCGGTCGACCAGCACCGGGTGCTCCGGGGACACCTCGGTGGCGCGGGCGATGTAGCCGGCCAGCGTGTCCTCGTCGTAGACGATCTCCATGCCCCGGCCGCCCAGCACGTACGACGGGCGGACCAGCACCGGGTAGCCGATCTCGTCGGCGATCCGCTTGGCCTGCGGGAACGAGGTCGCGGTGCCCCACTTCGGGGCCGGCAGGCCGGCGGCGGTCAGCACCTCGCCGAACGCGCCACGGTCCTCGGCCAGGTTGATCGCCTCCGGGGAGGTGCCGACCACCGGCACGCCCGCGTCGGCCAGCCGCTGGGCCAGGCCGAGCGGGGTCTGCCCGCCCAGCTGCACGATCACGCCGGCGACGGTGCCGGACTCGCGCTCGGAGTGCACGACCTCCAGCACGTCCTCGAAGGTCAGCGGCTCGAAGTAGAGACGGTCGGAGGTGTCGTAGTCGGTGGACACCGTCTCCGGGTTGCAGTTGACCATCACGGTCTCGAACCCGGCCCGCCGCAGCTCCATCGCCGCGTGCACGCAGGAGTAGTCGAACTCGATGCCCTGCCCGATGCGGTTCGGGCCCGAGCCCAGGATCAGCACCTTGGGCCGCTCCCGCTGCGGCAGCACCTCGGTCTCGGCCGCGGGGTCGGACTCGTAGGCCGAGTAGTGGTACGGCGTCAGGGCGGCGAACTCGGCGGCGCAGGTGTCCACGGTCTTGAACACCGGCCGCACCCCCAACCGGTGCCGCAGCGTGCGCACGCCGTCCTCGCCGGCCAGCTCCGGCCGCAGCGAGGCGATCTGCCGGTCCGACAGGCCCGCCCGCTTGGACCGCAGCAGCAGCGCCTCGTCCAGCACGGCCGCGTCGACGATCTCCTGGCGGAGCTCGCCGAGCGCGAGGATCTGGTCGATGAACCACGGGTCGATGCCCGACGCGTCGTGCACCTGCTCGACGGTCGCCCCGAGCCGCAGCGCCCGCTCCACGGTGTAGAGGCGGCCATCGTGGCCCTTCTTCAGGGCCTCCAGCGTCGACTCCAGGGTGACGCCCTCGGGATCGGGCCGGGTCCAGAAGCCGGCTTCCTTGGTCTCCATCGACCGCAGCGCCTTGTTCAGCGCCTCGCTGAAGTTGCGGCCGATGGACATGGCCTCGCCGACCGACTTCATGGTCGTGGTCAGCGTCGGGTCCGCGCCCGGGAACTTCTCGAACGCGAACCGCGGCACCTTCACGACCACGTAGTCCAGCGTCGGCTCGAAGCTGGCCGGGGTCTCGCCGGTGATGTCGTTCTGGATCTCGTCCAGCGTGTAGCCGATGGCCAGCCGGGCGGCGATCTTGGCGATCGGGAAGCCGGTCGCCTTCGAGGCCAGCGCACTCGAGCGGGACACGCGGGGGTTCATCTCGATGACGACCATGCGGCCGGTCTGCGGGTGGATGGCGAACTGGATGTTGCAGCCGCCGGTCTCCACGCCCACCGCCCGCAGCACATCGATGCCGACGTCGCGCATGTGCTGGTACTCGCGGTCGGTCAGCGTCATCGCCGGGGCCACGGTCACCGAGTCGCCGGTGTGCACGCCCATCGGGTCGATGTTCTCGATCGAGCAGATGACCACGACGTTGTCGTTGCGGTCCCGCATCAGCTCGAGCTCGTACTCCTTCCAGCCGAGCACGCTCTCCTCGATCAGCACCTCGGTCACCGGCGACTCGTCCAGGCCCAGCGTGGCCAGCCGCTCCAGCTCGGCCGGGGTGTGGGCCATGCCCGAGCCCAGGCCGCCCATGGTGAACGAGGGCCGGATGACCACCGGCAGGCCGAGTTCCTCGACGGTGGCGCGGACCTCGTCCATCGACTTGCACACCCGGCTGCGCGGGGTCTCCGCCCCGACCGAGGCGCAGATGTCCTTGAACAGCTGCCGGTCCTCGCCACGCTGGATGGCGCCGATGTCCGCGCCGATCAGCTCCACGTTGTACTTCTCCAGCACGCCGCGCTCGTGCAGCGCGACGGCGGTGTTCAGCGCGGTCTGCCCGCCCAGGGTGGCCAGGATCGCCTGGATCGGCTGCCCCAGGGCCAGCTCCTCGGCGATCACCTTCTCCACGAACTCGGGCGTGATCGGCTCGATGTAGGTGGCGTCGGCGAACTCCGGGTCGGTCATGATCGTGGCCGGGTTGGAGTTGACCAGGCTGACCCGCAGGCCCTCGTCGCGCAGCACCCGGCAGGCCTGGGTGCCGGAGTAGTCGAACTCGCAGGCCTGGCCGATCACGATCGGACCCGAGCCGATCACCAGGACGTGGGAGATGTCGGTCCTCTTCGGCATCAGCGGGCCTCACTCATCAGCTGGCAGAACTCGTCGAACAGGGCGGCCGCGTCGTGCGGGCCGGCGGCGGCCTCGGGGTGGTACTGCACGGAGAACGCCGGCGCCTCAAGGCAGCGCAGGCCCTCGACCGTGCCGTCGTTCGGGCAGTAGTGGCTCACGGTGGCCGCGCCGAACGGGGTGTCGAAGCGCTCCCCCGGTTCGCCCTCCAGGGCGAAGCCGTGGTTCTGCGCGGTGATCGCGACCCGGCCGGTGGCGGTGTCGATCACCGGCACGTTGATGCCGCGGTGGCCGTACTGGAGCTTGTACGTGCCGCGGCCCAGGGCCCGGCCCAGGATCTGGTTGCCGAAGCAGATGCCGAACAGCGGGATCCGCCGCTCCAGCACGCCCGTCGTCAGCGCCACCCCGTGGTCCTGGGTGGCCGGGTCGCCCGGGCCGTTGGACAGGAACACGCCGTCCGGCTCCACTGCCAGCACGTCGTCCAGTGTGGAGTTGAGCGGCAGGACGTGCACCTCGATGCCGCGGGCGGCCATCATGCGCGGGGTGTTGGACTTGATGCCCAGGTCCAGCGCGGCCACCCGGAACCGGCGCTCACCGTCGGCCGGCACCACGTAGCTCTGCGCGGTGGTGACGTCGCCGGCCAGGTCCGCGCCCTTCATCTGCGGGGCGGCCCGCACCCGGGCCAGCATGGCGTCCACATCGGACAGTGCGTCACCGGAGAAGACGCCGGCGCGCATGGCCCCGCGCTCCCGGATGTGCCGGGTCAGGGTGCGGGTGTCCACACCGGCGATGCCGACGACGCCCTGCGCCACCAGCTCCTCGTCCAGCGAGCGGGTGGCCCGCCAGTTCGACGGGCGCCGGGCCGGATCCCGCACCACGTAACCGGAAACCCAGATCCGGGCGGACTCGTCGTCCTCGTCGTTCCAGCCGGTGTTGCCGATCTGCGGCGCGGTCTGCACCACGATCTGCCCGTGGTAGGAGGGATCGGTCAGCGTCTCCTGGTAGCCGGTCATGCCGGTGCAGAACACGACCTCGCCCAGGGTCGCGCCCAGCGCCCCGTACGCCTCACCGCGGAAAACCCGGCCGTCCTCGACCACCAACGCCGCCTGCTCGCGAGCGCTCACTGCGCGCCACCTCCAACGCCTGCCATGGACCGCAGCGCGGCCACCCACTCCTGGTAGTGCTCCTTCTCGTCGGCCCGGAACCCGCTGTCCAGCAGCTGTTCCTCGACCTGCCACCGCACGATGAGCAGGCCGTCGCCGAACATCACCTTGCCGGCCAGGCCCTGGCCGACCCGCGCGTCACGCACCGCGTCCCGGGGGATCCACACCGGGGACGCGCCGACCCGCTCGATGAGCAAACCCTTGTCGTGCAAGTGAAGCGTCGCCTCCGAGCGGAAGCCGACGTCGCCGACCGCGACCCGGTTCTGCCAGCTGTCGTCCAGCGTGGTGCTGACGTACACGCCGGTCTGCTCGGGCAGCAGCTCGCCGCCCAGCTCCGCCGGCGCGGCCGGGAACGCCGGCAGCGTCTGGGCCTGCCGACGGGCCTTGTTGCGCCAGCCCCACCACATCGCGGCGGCGCACAGCACGAAGAAGGCCAGCACGAGGATCACCAACACAAGCCTGGTCATGGCTGGACCTTCCCCTCGGACACGGTGACCCGCCCGCGCAGCATCGTGGTGCGGACAACGCCCGGCAACTCCATGCCCTCGAACGGGGTGTTGCCGGCGACGCTGGCCAGGTCCGCCCCGCGCACCGTCCACCGGGCGTGCGGATCGACCAGTGTCAACGTCGCCGGTTCGCCGACCATCAGCGGCCGGCCCTGGTCGGGCAGGCCGGCGATCTCGGCCGGCTTCTCGCTCATCACGCGGGCGACGCCGCGCCAGTCCAGCAGGCCCGGCCGCACCAGCGTCTCGACCACGATGGACAGTGCGGTCTGCAGGCCCAGCATGCCCGGGCGGGCGGCCGACCACTCGCAGTCCTTGTCCTGCGGGGCATGCGGCGCGTGGTCCGTGGCGACGCAGTCGACCACGCCCTCGGCCAGCGCCTCCCGCAGCACCTGCACGTCGGATTCGGTGCGCAGCGGCGGATTCACCTTGTTCACCGGGTCGTAGGTAGCCAGGCGCTCGTCGGTCAGCAGCAGGTGGTGCGGCGTCACCTCGGCGGAGACCTTGGTGCCGCGCTCCTTGGCCCACCGCAGCACGTCGACCGTGCCGGCGGTGGACACGTGGCACACGTGCAGCCGCGCCCCGGTCTGCTTGGCCAGCAGGCAATCCCGGGCCACGATCGACTCCTCGGCCGCCGCCGGCCAGCCGGCCAGGCCCAGCCGGGCCGCCCGCTCGCCCTCGTGGGCCTGCGCTCCTTCGGTCAGCCGCGGCTCCTCGGCGTGCTGCGCGATCACGCCGTCCAGCGCCTTGGTGTACTCCAGGGCCCGGCGCATGATCAGCGGGTCGGCGACGCAGTGGCCGTCGTCGGAGAACACCCGGACTCCTGCCTGGCTGCGGGCCATCGTGCCCAGCTCGGCCAGCTTCTCGCCCTTGAGCCCGACGGTGACCGCGCCGACCGGGTGCACGTCGACCAGGCCGACCTCGCGGCCGCGCCGCCACACGTGCTCCACGATCACCGCGTTGTCGGCGACCGGATCGGTGTTGGCCATGGCGAACACGGCGGTGTAGCCGCCCAGCGCCGCCGCGGCCGAACCGGTGGCGATCGTCTCGGTGTCCTCACGGCCCGGCTCGCGCAGGTGCGTGTGCAGGTCGACAAAACCGGGCAGCGCGACCTGGCCGTCGGCGTCGATCACCTCGACATCGGTGAGCTCCTGGGTGCTGGCGGCGTCCAGCCACGGGCCGATCTCGGCGATCACGCCGTCGCGCACCAGGATGTCGACCGGGTCGCCCTCACCGTAGAGACGGACTCCCTTGATCAGCATCATGCGGCTTCTTCCTCCCCCGCAAGCAGGTGGTACAGCACGGCCATGCGGACGTGCACCCCGTTGCGGACTTGCTCGGTGATGGCGGCGCGCGGCGAGTCCGCGACGAACGCGGAGATCTCCATGCCGCGCAGCATGGGCCCGGGGTGCAGCACGACGGCGTGCTCGGGCAGCAGGGACAGACGGCGCTCGTTGAGGCCGTAGGCGATCGAGTACTCCCGCGCCGACGGGAAGAAGCCGCCGTGCATGCGTTCGGCCTGCACTCGCAGCATCATCACGGCGTCCAGGGCCGGCAGCTCGGCGTCCAGCTCGTGCGAGACGGCCACCGGCCAGCTCTCGACGCCGGTCGGCAGCAGCGTCGGCGGCGCGACCAGCACCACCTCCGCGCCCAGGGCGGTCAGCAGGTGCACGTTGGACCGGGCGACCCGGCTGTGCAGCACGTCGCCGACGATCGCGATCCGGCGGCCGGCGATGGTGCCGAGGCGTTCCCGCAGGGTGGCCGCGTCGAGCAGGGCCTGGGTCGGGTGCTCGTGCATGCCGTCGCCGGCGTTGACCACGCCGGTGCCGGTGCCTTCCAGCCAGCCGGCCAGGCGGTGCGCCGCGCCGGAGGCCGGGTGCCGGACGATCACCAGGTCGGCGCCGGCCGCGGACAGCGTCAGGGCGGTGTCGCGCAGCGACTCGCCCTTGCCGACCGAGGAGCCGCCGGCCGACACGTTGATCACGTCGGCGCTCATCCACTTGCCCGCGACCTCGAAGGAGACCCGGGTGCGGGTGGAGTTCTCGTAGAACATCGTGACCACGGTGCGGCCGCGCAGCGTCGGCAGCTTGCGGACCTCGCGGCCCAGCAGCGTGCGCTTGAGGGTGTCGGCGGTGTCCAGCACCGCGACGGCCTGCGCCGGGTCGAGGCCGTCGGTGGAGAGCAGGTGTTTCACTGGTCAGCTTCCCGTCGCAGGTACACGCCGTCGCGCCCGTCCAGCTCGGTGAGGCAGACCTGGACCTCCTCGGTGCGCGAGGTCGGCACGTTCTTGCCCACGTAGTCGGCGCGGATCGGCAGCTCGCGGTGGCCGCGGTCGACCAGCACCGCCAGCTGCACCGCGGCCGGGCGGCCGGCGTCGCGCAGCGCGTCGAGGGCGGCGCGGATGGTGCGGCCGGAGAACAGCACGTCGTCGACCAGCACGACCAGGCAGTCGTCGATGCCGCCCGGGGGCAGCGTGGTCGACTCGAGCGGCCGGTTCGGCCGCCGCCGCAGATCGTCGCGGTAGAGGGTGATGTCGAGTGCGCCGACCGGGACTCGAACCCCGCTGAACTCAGCGATCAGTTCGACCAGCCGGCGGGCCAGCGGCGCCCCTCGACTGGGGATGCCCAGTAGGACGACCGGCCTCGCGTCTGGCCCAGGGACATCGTCCCCGCCGATCGAGGTCTTCTCGATGATCTGATGGGCCATTCGGGCGATGGTGCGCGCGACATCGCCGGCCGAGAGGAGCTCGCGCTCGGCCGGGTCCGTCGCGCCACGAACACGCGGCGCCACGGGTGGACCTCCTTCCCCGCCTCACTGGACGGGTCCTTAAAGGACGTCGGGTCTGCTCGGCATCTGCCGAGTTCAGGGGCCACGTTACCAGCCACGCTCCGTAGCCCTTCCGGGTGGTTGGACCCCCCTCCCCCGCATGACGCAGCGAAGTCAGCTTGACCTGGTGACGACAGCGAGCGACCATTACTCTGCGTATTGATCTCAGGCTCCCCGCGGCGATGGCTACCGGCCGACGGGGCGAATGAACGGAGAACCGCCACATGGGCGATTACGCCAAGGCGCTGGGGGCCAAGCTCCGCGCCATCCGCCAGCAGCAGGGATTGTCACTGCATGGCGTCGAGCAGAAGTCCGGCGGTCGGTGGAAGGCGGTCGTCGTCGGCTCCTACGAGCGCGGCGACCGGGCGGTCACCGTGCAGAAGCTGGCCGAGCTGGCGGACTTCTACGGCGTGCCGGTGGCCGAGCTGCTGCCGGAGGGACGCGTGCCGTCCGGGGCCGAGCCGGCGACCAAGATCGTGATAAACCTCGAGCGGCTACAGCAGCTGCCGGCCGAGAAGGTCGGCCCGCTGGCCCGCTACGCGGCCACCATCCAGAGCCAGCGCGGCGACTACAACGGCAAGGTGCTCTCCATCCGCACCGAGGACCTGCGGTCGCTGGCGATCATCTACGACATGACCCCCGGCGAGCTCACCGAGCAGCTCATCGACTGGGGCGTCCTGCCGCCTGAGGCAAGGCCTTCCAAGGAGGATTAAGGCGCGCGGCGCGCGCAACAGCCTGGGGACAAACGCTGGAAGGCCGCACCCCCCGCTCGGGGTGGGGCGGCCTTCCAGATTTGAGTGTCGCCGAGACCGGCAAACCCCCTTGTCGGGGTCTTCAACCGCCCCAAACCCCAGCCGGGTTTGTAGTCGTTGAAGACCCTCCGGCGCCGGGTTCGGGGGTCTTGAAGACACCCGAACTCTGGGGGTCAGAGGGCCGCCCGCAGGTGCACCGCGATCCGGGCGATGCTGTCCAGCACGCCGTTGACGAAGCGCGGCGAGTCGTCGGTGGACAGCTGCTTGGCCAGCTCGACGGCCTCGCTGATGGCCACCGCGTCGTCCACGTCGGCCGCCCACAGCAGCTCGTACACGCCCAGCCGCAGGATCGCGCGGTCCACCGCCGGCATGCGGGCCAGGGTCCAGCCCTCGGCGTGCTCGGAGATCAGCTCGTCGATCCGCGTCCGGTTGGCCGTGACCCCCTCGACCAGGGCGATCGTGTAGTCGTTGACCGGGGGCACGTCGGGCGAGCCGACCCGCCCCGCGAGCAGCGTCACGGCGTCCGCGTCGCGCAGGTCGGCCTCGTACAGGACGTCCACCGCGCGTTTGCGGTACTTGCTGCGGGCACCCATCAGGCGTTGATCCGGCCCAGGTAACGGCCGTCGCGGGTGTCCACCTTGACCTTCTCGCCGGTGGTCACGAACAGCGGCACCTGGATCTCGGCGCCGGTCTCCAGGGTGGCCGGCTTGGTGCCGCCGGTGGAGCGGTCGCCCTGCAGGCCCGGGTCGGTGTGCTGGATGACCAGCTCGACCGAGGTCGGCAGCTCGATGAACAGCGCCACGCCCTCGTGCACGGCGACCACGGCCTCCGTGTTCTCCAGCATGTAGTTGGCGGCGTCGCCGACGGTGTCGGCCGGGATGTTCATCTGGTCGTACGTGTCGCCGTCCATGAACACGAAGTCGGCGCCGTCCTTGTACAGGTACGTCATGCCACGCTTGTCGACCGTCGCCGTCTCGACCTTGGTGCCGGCGTTGAAGGTCCGGTCAACCACCTTGCCGGTGAGCACGTGCTTGAGGGTGGTGCGCACGAACGCGCCGCCCTTGCCGGGCTTGACGTGCTGGAAGGCCACGACGGTCCACAGCTGGTTGTCGAGGTTGAGCACGAGACCGTTCTTGAGGTCGTTGGTGGTGGCCACGGTTGCGGTTTCTCCTGTAGTCGCGAACGGGCCGCACTCGCGGACCGCAAGGTGTCAGACGACCACGAGTTCCTTCGTGGTCAGGGTGAGCAGTTCGGGCGCGCCCTCGCGCACGACGAGGGTGTCCTCGATGCGGACCCCGCCCCGCCCGGGCACGTACACGCCGGGCTCGACGGTGACCGCCATGCCGGCGGCTAGTGTACCGGCACTGCCCCTGTACAGCGCCGGAGCCTCGTGGATCTCCAGGCCGACGCCGTGTCCGAGGCCGTGCACGAACTCCTCGCCGCGGCCGGCCGCCTCGATCACCGAGCGGGCCGCGTCGTCCACGTCGGCCAGCGGCGTGCCCGGGGCCAGCGCCTGCCGGCCGGCCCGCTGCGCGGCCGCCACCAGCTGGTACATCTCGACCTGCCAGTCGGCCGGCGGCCCGAGCACGACCGTGCGGGTCATGTCCGAGTGGTAGCCGTCCACCAAGGCGCCGAAGTCCATCTTCACCAGGTCGCCGGTCTTGAGCGGGGCGTCGGTCGGCTCGTGGTGCGGGATGGCCGAGTGCTCGCCCGCCGCCACGATCGTAGCGAACGACGGACCCTCCGCGCCCAGGTCGCGCATGCCCTCGTCGAGCGCCCGCGCCACCTCGCGCTCGGTGCGGCCGGGCCGCAGGCCGCCGTGCTCGATCAGCGCCGCCAGCGCACGGTCGGCCGCCGCGCAGGCCATCCGCAGCGCGTCGACCTCGGTCTCGTCCTTGATCAGGCGCAGCTCCGCGGTCAGGCCCGGGGCCGGGTGCGGGTTCGACTTGGCGGCGGCGGTCAGCCGGGCCAGGCCGTCCACGGTGACATGGTCGCTCTCGTAGCCGATACGCCCCTGGGCGCGGGCCATCAGCGCCAGGTCGCAGTCCCGCCGGATCACCCGCTCCAGGTCTGGCACCTGGACCGCGGACGACGTCTCGTACCGGCCGTCGGTGCAGAACACGGCGCCGTCCGCGGTGACCAGCAGCGCCCCGTTCGACCCGGTGAATCCGGTGAGATAACGCACGTTCAGCAGATTCGTCACCAACAGGGCGTCCAGCTCCCGCTCCGCCAGCAGCCGACGCAGCGCGTCCCGTCTCCTGCCGTGCACCTCAACCATGCCCGGCAGCGTATTCGCTTAAGGTGGGGCGATGAGGGCGTGGCTGCTACGCGGGCTGGTGTTGGCCGTGGTGCACGCGGCGGTGCAGACCGGCGAGGCCTGGGTGCGCGCCGGCAATCCGGACGCGATCGGCTGGCTGCGGCCGACGGCGCTGGGTGTGCTGGTGGGCGTCGCGGTGGTGTGGGCCGGCCTGGACGGCTGGCTGGGCCGCGAGCGGCACGGCATGGTGTGGTTCAAGGCGGCGCTGCTGGCCGGGCCGGTCGGCGGCGTGCTGGGCGTGCTCGGCCAGGGCCTGTTCGTCGACAACACGGGCGTGGAGGCGCTGCCGGTGGCGATCACCGGCGGGGCCGCGTTCATCGCGCTGCTGGTGCTGGTCCCCGCCGGTGTCGGCCTGTTCATCGGCCGCGCGGCCCGCCCGGCTACCCCAGCAGCTGAGGCAGCACCTGCCACGCCTCCCACGCCCGCGTCACGCCGTACGGGGCGTTGAAGCGCAGCGCCGCCCGCACGTCGTCGGCCGAGGCGCCGCCGCGCATGGCCCGGCCGACGTGGATCCGGAAGGTGTCGCCGAGCGTCTGGTAGTGCACGTCGACGCTCATGCTGACGAGCCCGCGCTCCCGTTCGCTGAGCGTCCCGGGCTGGTGCCCGGCGCGCATCCGCGACTGGAGGTCGAAGTACTCCGCGAAGTGCGGGTCGACGGCCGCCAACTGCTCGCGGACCGCCGCCGGCAGCGGCGAAGCGGCCGCGTCCGGGCCGGTGCTCACCAGCGATTCGTCCAACGCCGCGGCTGACGTCGGCTCCGCATCCTCGGTGAGGGCGGCCAGCGCCTCGAAACCGGCGACGGCGGCGTGGTAGCCGATGTCGTAGGAGACGAAGCGCAGCAGCTCACGCAGGTCCTCGACGGTCACGCCCGCGCCGAGGCCGGCCCGGACGTGCGCCTCGAACGGCAGCCCCAGCGCACCCTGGCAGACGTCCGCGACCACGTTCAGGAACGTCTTCTCCCGGTCGGTCAGCTCCGGAACGGACCGCGCGTGTCCGACGCTGGCCAACGTCATCTGCGCGAGCACGGGGTCCAGCGCGCGGAGCCGGTCCCCGGTGGTCACCGCTGAAGTCATGGCTTGTTCCTCCCCTAATTCACGCTACAGCTGTAGCGCTACGACCGTAGCGCTAAGGCCGTCCGGATACAATCCCCGAATCATGGAGACGGGCACCCGGAGGCCGAACGCGCGCGGCCGCGGCGATCAGCTGCGCGCGGAGATCGTCACGGCGGCGACCGAGATGCTGGCGGAGCTCGGCGACGACGAGGCGCTCTCGCTGCGCGCTGTCGCCCGCGAGGTCAAGATCGCCGCGACCTCGGTGTACCTGCACTTTCCCGACCGCGATTCGCTCGTGCTGGCCGTGATGCAGCGGTTCAACGAGCAGATGGTCGAAGCCGGCAGCCGCGGCGAGGCGGCGGCCGAGGGCAGCGCGGCCAAGCTCAAGGGCTGGGCCGCCGCGCTGGCCGACCACGCGCTCGGCCACCCGGGCCTCTACAAGGTGCTGCACGAGAGCAAGGTCAACCGCAGTGGCGGCATGCCGTTCAAGAAGGTCATCGGCGAGCGGACCACCGCCGCCGTGCAGCGCTGCATCGACGAGGGCAGCGCGCCGGCCGGCGACGCCGAGGCGATCGCGACGGATCTGCGGCTGGCCATCACCGGCATGTTGTCGTCGCGGATCAACGAGCCGAACCTGCCGTGGCCCCCGGTCGGCGAGCAGCTCGACCGGTTTCTGACAAAGCTGGTCGGCCTGTCAGGCCCCGCGGAAGGCTGACAGGTCGCCGCCCTTGGGCCGGGCGTCCCAGTCGGCGTCACTCGTCTCGGTGACCGGCGAGGAGTTCGCCGACACCGCGGCCGGGCCGACCGGCCAGAGCTTGCCGTCGACCAGGAACGCGTACGGCCGGTCGGGCGCGTGCAGCACCGGCGCGCCGGCCTTGATCGTCGCCACTACCGGCAGCGAGTCCAGCCCGGGCACCGGCTTGTCCAGCACCTGCACGGCGATCTGCGCGGACACCGACCGCCGCTCGATCTTCACCAGCCGGCCGCCGACCACCAGCACCACCGTCCGGTCCGGCGACGGCATGGCGACGCCGTCGGCGGTGGCCAGCGCCTGGCAGCCGTCGGCGTTGGCGATGTCCAACCCGAACAGGCCCAGCGAGGTCGGCCCGCGGCCGGCGTCGTCGGTGGCCCGCACGACGTCGATCGGCACCCGCGCGCACGGGTCCTGGGCCGCGGCCGGCGCGTGGCCGTCGATGCGCCGCACCAGGCCCGGCCCCTCCTTCCACGGCCCGCCGAGCACCACGTCCTGGTACGGATGCGTGGTGAAGTCCTTGTCCCAGAACGAGATCACCGTGCCCTTGCCGTCGACCTCGTGGGCCAGGGCGAACGCGTTCAGGGCGTCCACCCACATCCAGTCGGCGCTGTAGGCGTTGGCGATGGATAACGACCGCTTCGCCTTGGTATCGGCGACATCCTGGAAACCGGCGGGCGTCAGGGCCTGCACGCCGGTGGCGAAGGTCGGATCCGGCGACCGGAGCACGAACTGCCCGGCACCGGCCGAGTTCGCGTCGGCGCCGCTGGTGTCGGTGAACATCAGGTAGAACCAGCCGTCCAGGCGCAGCACCGACGGCTGCCCGACGCCGTAGGTGTTGGCCCGCTTGACGTCCATCGCCGGCAGGACCACGGGGGTGGGCCGGCGGTCCCAGTGCACGCCGTCGCCGCTGGTGGCCAGCCCGATGGCGTTGCCGAACGGCGCGTCGCCGGCCGCGCCGGTGTAGTACATGTAGTAGAGGCCGTTGACCCGGATGACCGAGGGATCACAGGTGTGCACGGCGTCGAACCCCTCGCCCGAACCGTGCAGCACAGCCACTCCGTCGGGGAACGGCCCGGTCACGGCACTCGCGGAAGCCGTCAGCACGTCGTCGCCGGGCACTCCGACGCCGGGAAGCTGACTGCACCACCAGATCCGGTACTGACCGCCGTCCAACAGCGCGGTCGGGGCGTAGTTGTAGGGCGCGACCGACCCGCCGGACACCAGCGTGCCGGCCCCCTGTCTGGCCCGATCGGTGCGTAACGGCGCCTCGGCCGCGTCCGCGGGCGGCTGGTCGGCGTGCAGCTGCACCGCGGTCGGCGTGGCCGGCGGCGTCGTGCCCTCGGCGCTGCCGCACGCCGCGAGCAGGACGGCGGCGGCGAGGTAACCGGTCGTGCTCGCCATGGCCCTGAGGGGTCTCGGCATGCCGGGGCTACCTCCACGATCGAGTGACAGTGATTCCCGGTCAGTCTAGGGAATCACGTCACCCGTGTGGGTTACCTGTTGCGGGCGATCCAGCTCAGCGCCAGCACGTAGCCGTCCACGCCCAGCCCGGCGATCACGCCCTCGGCCACCGCGGAGATCACGCTGTGCTGCCGGAACTCCTCGCGCTTGTGGATGTTGCTGATGTGCACCTCGACCAGCTTGGAGGTCAGCTGCGAGCAGGCGTCCCGGATCGCGATCGAGTAGTGCGTCCAGGCGGCGCCGTTGAGCACCACCGGGATGCCGGCGTCGGCGGCCTCGTGCAGCCAGCCGATCATCTCGCCCTCGGAGTCGGTCTGCCGCACCTCGACGTCCAGCCCCAGCTCCTTGCCGGCGCTGACGCACAGCTCGACCAGGTCGGCGTGCGTGGTGCTGCCGTAGATCAGCGGCTCGCGCGCGCCGAGCCGGCCCAGGTTCGGGCCGTTGAGAACAAAAACCCTGGTCATAGGAGCACCTTTCCGCTCGGCGCGTCATCGCCGGCGATCACCGAGTAGGCGGCGGCCAGCAGGCTCGGGTCCGGGCCCTCCAGCCGGCCCGGCTTGGCCAGCCCGTCCAGCACCACGAAGCGCAGCACGCCGGCCCGGGTCTTCTTGTCGTTGCGCATGCCCTCCAGCAGCTGCGGCAGCGCGCCCGGCTCGTAGTTCACCGGCAGGCCCAGCGCGGTCAGCACGGTGCGGTGCCGGTCCGCGGTCGCGTCGTCCAGCCGGCCGGCCAGCCGGGCCAGCTCGGCCGCGAACACCAGGCCGACGCTGACCGCCGCCCCGTGCCGCCAGCGGTAGCGCTCGCGGCGCTCGATGGCGTGGCCCAGGGTGTGGCCGTAGTTCAGGAACTCCCGCTGCCCGGCCTCGCGCAGGTCGCTCGACACCACGCTGGCCTTGTACTGGATGGCCCGGGTGACCAGCTCGCCGATCACCTCGCCGGTCGGGTCCACGGCCGCCTTCGGATCGGCCTCGATCAGCTCCAGGATCCGCGGGTCGTTGAGGAAACCGGCCTTCACCACCTCGGCCATGCCGGCGACGAGCTCGTTGGGCGGCAACGTCTCCAGCGTGGCCAGGTCGACCAGCACCGCGGTCGGCTCGTGGAACACGCCGACCAGGTTCTTGCCGGCGTCGGTGTTGATGCCGGCCTTGCCGCCGACCGCCGCGTCCACCATGCCCAGCAGCGTGGTCGGCACGTGCACGACCTTCACGCCACGCAGCCAGGTGCCGGCGACGAAGCCGGCCAGGTCGGTCACCGCGCCGCCGCCCAGGCCGATCACCGCGCCGGTGCGGTCCAGGCCGATCCGGCCCAGCACCTCCCAGGCGAAGCCGGCGACCGCGAGCGCCTTGCCGTCCTCGGCGTCGGGGATCTCCACCCGGTGCGCGTCGATGCCGGCGGTCGCCAGCTCCTCGCGGATCGCCTCGGCGGTCGCGGCCAGCGTCGGCTGGTGCAGGATCGCCACCGTGGGCACGCCCTTGAGCGTGTCGACCAGGTCGCCGAGCAGGCCGCGGCCGACGATCACGTCGTACGGGCGCTCGGCGGCGACCCGGATGTGAATTGGCTCGTTGCGGACCGGCTCGGACATCACTTTCCTTCGTTGTCGACTTTGTGGGCCAGTGCTGCGACGACCGCCTCGACGATGCCCGGCGGCTCGTGCTTGTCGGTGTCGATCTCGACGGTGGCGACCTCGCGGTACAGCGGCAGCCGCGCGTCCAGCAGCGCCTTGAAGGTGGCCCTGGGGCTGACCCCGGCCAGCAGCGGACGCGCGGTCGACAGGCCGGTGCGGCGCACGCCCTCGGCCATACCGACGTTGAGGAACACCACGGTGTGCTCGGCCAGCAGCTTGCGGGTGTCCTCGGCCAGCACCGCGCCGCCGCCCAGGGCCAGCACGCCGTCGTGCTCGGCCAGCGCCCGGGCCACCGCCTCACGCTCGATGCGCCGGAACTCCGGCTCGCCGTCGTCGGTGAAGATGTCGGAGATGGGCTTGCCGGCCCGCTCGACGATGTCCGCGTCCACGTCCCGGAACGCCACACCCAGCTGCTCGGCCAGCAGCTCGCCCACCGTGGTCTTGCCCGCTCCCGGCGGCCCGACCACGACGATCACTCCCGCCGGGGCCGCAGGGCTCACCAGCGGTCCTGGAGCGACTTGAGGTAGCCCTCGACGTTGTGCCGGGTCTCGGACAGCGAGTCGCCGCCGAACTTCTCCAGCAGCGCGTCGGCCACCACCAGCGCCACCACCGACTCCACGACCACGCCCGCCCGGGGCACCGCGCAGATGTCGGAACGCTGGTGGATCGCCACCGCCGGCTCGCCCGTCACCACGTCGACCGTGGCCAGCGCGCGCGGCACCGTGGAGATGGGCTTCATGGCCACCCGCACCCGCAGCGGCTCGCCGTTGGTGATGCCGCCCTCCAGGCCGCCGGCCCGGTTCGAGCGCCGCGTCACGCCGGACACGCCCGGGCCGCGGTCGATCTCGTCGTGGGCCTGGCTGCCGCGACGGTGGGCGGTGGTGAAGCCGTCGCCGATCTCCACGCCCTTCATCGCCTGGATGCCCATCAGCGCGCCGGCCAGCCGGGCGTCGAGGCGGCGGTCCCAGTGCACGTGCGAGCCCAGGCCCGGCGGCAGGCCGTAGACGATCGCCTCGATCACGCCGCCCAGCGTGTCGCCGTCCCGCTTCGCCGCGTCCACCTCGGCCACCATCGCCTCGGTGCCGGCCGCGTCGAAGGCCCGCACCGGGTTCTCGTCGATCGCGGCCAGGTCCTCGGGCCGGGGCAGCGGCGCGTCCGGCGAGCACTCCGCCGCGCCGATCGACACGACATGGCTGATCACCTCGGCGTTGAGCACCTGGCGCAGCAGGTTGCGGGCCACCGTGCCCAGCGCCACCCGCTCCGCCGTCTCCCGGGCGCTGGCCCGCTCCAGCACCGGCCGGGCCTCGTCGAAGCCGTACTTCTGCATGCCGGGCAGGTCCGCGTGGCCGGGCCGGGGCCGGGTCAGCGGCGCGTTGCGCGCGGAGCCCGCCAGCTCGGCCGGGTCCACCGGGTCGGCCGCCATGACCTTTTCCCACTTGGGCCACTCGGCGTTCTCGATGTGCACGGCGATCGGGCCGCCCTGGGTCCGGCCGTGCCGCACGCCGCCCAGGATCTCGACCTTGTCGGTCTCGAAGTCCATCCGGGGGCTGCGGCCGAAGCCCAGTCGACGGCGGGCCAGTTGCACCGAGAGGTCCTCGGTGGTCACGGACACTCCGGCGATCATGCCCTCGAGCACACCCACCAGCGCGGGTCCGTGCGATTCTCCAGCGGTGATCCAGCGCAGCACCCCTGGATCCTTTCACATCCGCCCGTGGACCGGCCTGGACAGGCACACCCCGGGGTCACCGCGTGACCCCGGTTACACCCACCGTCACCGTCCACTGAGGACGCGAGTGGTCCTCCCGTCGGGAGGACCACTCCCGCGGGTTCAGCGCTGCCAGGTGAACAGCGCCTCGCCGGCCTCCACCGGGCCGGGCTCGCGCACGTCGACCACGTTCTCCGCGGTCGCGTCCAGCGCCACCACCGGGCAGATCGGCGACTTGCCGCCCTCCTGCACCGCCGCCGGGTCCCAGCCGATCACCGGCTGGCCGGCGCGGACCGTCTCACCCTTGACCACGTGCAGGGTGAAACCCTCGCCCTTGAGCTTGACGGTGTCGATGCCCAGGTGCACCAGCACCGCCGCGCCGTCCGCGGTCGCGACCACGAACGCGTGCGGGTGCAACGTGACCACCGTGCCGTCCACCGGGGACACCGCGTCACCGGCGGTCAACTCCGGGTGCACGGCCACACCCGGACCGACCATCGCCTGCGCGAACACCGGGTCCGGCACCTCGGTGATCGGCGCGAGCACGCCCTTCACCGGGCTCAGGACCTTGACACTCATCGAGCCACCTCGCTAGCGCTCGGCGACTCGTTGAGCCGGCTCTCTGTGCTGAATGGTTCGCTCGCAAGCTCGCTCACAGCAGATCCTCGATGTCGGAGGCGATGGTGTCCGCCTCAGGACCGACGATGATCTGGACCACGCCGCCGGCCCGGATCACGCCGTGCGCGCCGATCGCCTTGAGCTCGGCCTCGTCCACCTTGGACCCGTCCTCCAACTCGCAGCGCAGCCGCGTGATGCACGGCTCGATCTCGATGATGTTGTCAGCGCCACCGATCGCGGCGATGATTCGCGCCGCCCTGTCGTCTGCCATTGGTCGCCCGCTCTCACTAGTCGGTTGTGGACTAGACGTCCGCCAGTCGTACGCGAGTCGGCCGGATGGTGGCCGCCCGTGGCACGAACTCGTAACGGCGGTTGACACCCGGTCGCCCGGCGGCGCATCCTCCCCGCACCACTGGTCTAGACCGGAACGTACCAATGTTCGCGGCGAGGATCGACAGGTGGGGCCGAATCGAGACGAATCCAGGGGAGGTGCCATGGCCGCGTTCGACGGCATGCAGGGCGCCCCGGACCGGATCGTCGACGGGCCCAAGCCCAAGCACGCCCAACTGCGGGAAATCCTGCGCAAACTGGCCCAGCAGGACCTGCCGCCCGGCTCTCCGATCCCGTCCGAACGCGACCTGGCCGAACAGTACGGCGTGTCGCGGCTCACGGTGCGGGCAGCGGTCGGTCAGCTGGTGTCGGAGGGACTTCTGGCCAGGGCGCGTGGCCGCGGCACGTTTACCGCGCAGCGGCGGATGGAGGCCCAGCTCTATCTGGAGTCCTTCACCGACGACATGCGCCGTCGGGGGCACGCGCCCAGCACCGAGGTGCTGTCGCACGGCCTCGAGACGCCTCCGCCCGCCGCGGCCGCCGCGCTGGGCTTGGAGCCGAACGACCCCGCGTACCGGTTGTTCCGGCTGCGCCGGGCCGATGACACGCCGCTGGCCGTCGAGCGCGGGTGGTACAGCCCGCGCCGCCTGCCCGGTTTGCTCGACCTCGACCTGACCCGGTCGCTGTACACGCTGATGGCTGAGCATTTCGGCGTGCAGCTCAGCCATGGCCGGCAGACCGTGTGGGCCGAGGCCGCCGATCGCGAGACGGCGAGGCTGCTGGGGGTGCGCACCGGTTCGCCGGTGCTGGTGTTCCGACGGATCTCGACCGCCGACGGCGAGGCCGTTGAGGACATGACGTCCTGGTACCGGGGCGACCTCTACCAGGTAACCATGCAATTGGACCGGGGCGACCCGGGTTCCGGTCCGCTTTCCGCCCACGGAGGAAACCGATGAGTGCCAGCGCCCCCACGGTGGCCGGCGGCAACAAGGGTCTGGCCGGGCTGCAACGCCTCGGTCGGAGCCTGATGCTGCCGATCGCGACGCTGCCCGCCGCCGGCCTGCTGCTGCGGCTCGGGCAGGCAGACCTGCTCGGCAGTTTCAAGAACGACTTCATGCAGAAGGTCGCGGCGATCTTCGCCGCGGCCGGCGGTGGCCTGTTCAACTACCTGCCGCTGCTGTTCGCGGTCGGTATCGCCGTCGGCTTCGCCCGCAAGGGCGACGGTTCGACCGCCGTCGCCGCCGTCGTCGGTTTTGTGGTGTTCACCCAGGTGATCCAGGTGTTCGCCCCGGTTGTCGCGAAGAAGGCCGGTGACGCCCCCACGCCGCCCGGGGGTTGGCCGTACGGCGTGCTCGCCGGCATCGTCGTCGGCATCGTCTCCGCCCTGATGTGGCAGCGCTTCTACCGCACGAAGCTTCCTCCGTACCTGGCCTTCTTCGGTGGTCGCCGGTTCGTGCCGATCGTCAACTCGCTGGTGATGATCGTGCTGGGCATCATCTTCGGCCTGCTGTACCCGATCTTCAACACCGGCCTGACCGCGTTCGGCAACTTCGTGTCGGCCAACCCGGTCGTCGGTGGCGGCATCTACGGCGTGGTCAACCGGCTGCTGATCCCGTTCGGCCTGCACAACGTGATCAACTCGGTGGTCTGGTTCCTGACCGGGCACTTCACCGGCGCCGACGGCAAGGAGGTCACCGGCGACCTGACCCGGTTCTTCGCCCACGACCCGACCGCCGGCGGCTACATGACCGGCTTCTTCCCGATCTTCATGTTCGCCCTGCCCGCGGCCGCGCTGGCCATCTGGCAGACCGCGAAGCCCTCGCAGAAGAAGATCGTCGGCGGCATCATGATCTCCGCCGCGCTGACCGCGTTCCTGACCGGCATCACCGAGCCGATCGAGTTCTCGTTCATGTTCGTGGCGTGGCCGCTGTACATCATCCACGCGCTGCTCACCGGCTCCTCGCTGGCCCTGGTCAACGCGTTGGGCATCCACGACGGCTTCTCCTTCTCCGCCGGCGGCATCGACTTCGTGCTCAACTGGGGCATCGCCACCAAGCCCTGGCTGCTGCTGATAATCGGCGTCATCTACGGCGTGATCTACTACTTCGTGTTCCGCTTCGTGATCACGCGGTGGAACCTCCGCACGCCGGGCCGTGAGGACGACGCCGACGAGCAGTTGGACGGCGGCGACGCGGTCACCGAGACCGCTCCGCGCAGCCGCCAGTCCAAGTAGGACCGCCACACCGCACGAAAGGGAAGACCATGCCGGAACTTCGGGTCACCGTGGCCAGCAAGGTTGGTTTGCACGCTCGGCCGGCCGCCCTGCTGGCCAAGGCAGCCTCCGGTCAGGCCGTGCCCGTCTCCATCCGCAAGGAGGGTGGCGAGCAGGTCGACGCCGCCAGCGTCCTGGGCCTCATGACGCTCGGCGCCATGCACGGTGACGAGGTGATCCTGTCCGCCGAGGGCGCCGGCGCCGATGAGGCCCTGGCCGCCGTCGCGGACGTCATCACCACCGACCTCGACGGCTAGCCCGCTCTCCCCCACCACCGATGGCCCCGGTCTCCCCGACCGGGGCCATCGGCCGCTCTCGTCCAACGCCAGGTAAGGCCCTTTCACTGCGTCCAGCGCCAGGAACGGGCCCTTCCTGGCGTTTCCCTGCGCCACAAAGGAGCAAGGCGGCAACGGGGAGGGCGAAGCCGAGAAACGAAAGGGGGCCCTCCCGCCAGGACAACGGGAAGGCCCTCTCTCACACCCCAACCTCAGTGCAGCAGCGGCGACAACGCCGAGATCAGCGCGTGGCTGTCGGAGTCCTGGCTGATCTCCCACGCCATGGCCCCACGCAGCCCAGCCGCCTTGATCAACGCCGTGCGCTCCCCGA
>Ga0307511_10001408_pt1 | contig 25382 bp, 9 predicted proteins | sample 13_EM_MG_FD_200266 | JGI IMG/M metagenome (GOLD analysis project Ga0307511, IMG submission 200266) | Populus trichocarpa ectomycorrhiza microbial communities from riparian zone in the Pacific Northwest, United States - 13_EM | ecosystem: Host-associated > Plants > Roots > Unclassified | place...
ACTCCCTCTTTTCTTTCTTTACGTAGCTGCAGATCTGTTTTTGGTGAGAATAGGAGTATTTATGCTCTATACTTATTCCTATTTGCATTTAGGCCCCATTTTCTTTAAGTGTATTCGTTCTTGCCCCCACTTCTTTTTAGTTTAGTTTATTTTCTTTAATTTAATCCAGCCTTGGTTTTTTTCTCGGGATTTACAGAACCTGTATATCAAAAAAAAAAAATTACCTGAAAATTTCTAATATATTGCGAAAAAAAATGTAGAAAAATTAGGGTTGTTACATTGCTAGTGATAGAGGGAACATAATTTTATTTGATATCTTTATCTTCTTATTGCATATTATTGTTTATCATCATAAAAAAAAAAAAAAGAAGAGATTGTTAGCTCAAATGTCTTTAATCACCTATAACTTATTTATTTTGATGATAACAACAATTAATGGATTTAATATGCTTTTCCAATAATTAATATTATAGAAATTTCTACACATCATTTGGATGCAAGAAGAACTACTTAGATGTTATATGGACTTGAAAGTGCATAAGCTCGATATATATGTAATCAAGTATTTATGGAATTTAATTTGGCATCATAAAAAAAAAATTATTTCATCATAAAATATTTTATTGTTGAATTCTCATCCAAAAATATTTTCAATATCAAAATTAATATGTAGTGAAAAATACCATAAGAAAAATTATGTTATGATTTGTTTTGGTATCTATTATTAAAATGCTTTCAAATGGATAACATATATTTGGTCAACTATTTCCTTGCACTTTTTTATCACACTAAATTTTTATATTCATTTTTTGCTAAGTGGCAATGTTGTAATTTTTTAAGAAATGTACTAAACACTCAAGAGTTATTTTACCTAAGATGCTAACTCACCTTTTTACATGCTCTTGCAACAACTCTTTTCTTTCTAAAAATACCTTATAGATGTTTCTCATACTTGGAAAAAACAACTGGAAGAGTGAAAATCTCCTCTCTTTTCCTTTTATTGGTAACGACAAGGAATGAGTTTTTCCTATAAATATTCAATTGATTTCATGTAAGACACCTTTTACAACTCTTCAACTTTTCAATATCTTATAATCTTACATCTTGATGCTTTCAATTTATCTTATTTTAAAAAGCTTTAATCATTCTCTTATTCTCTTGAAAAAAGCTTTGAATCTTAATTGCATCAAAATTCTTATTTCACCTTCATGAGTTAGATTATATTCCCATAAAGAATTGAGCTTAATCTTTGTAATCTTCTCTTATGTAAGGTGTGATTATTATCTTGTGTAAGAAAAACTATTTATGAAAGTGTAAATGGCACTTGAAACCACTTGGGTAATTATTTGGTTGTGAGCCAAGGAGAGGTTCTAGTCTTTTCCTTGAAAAGATTGTTGAGTTAGGTTTGATCCTTAGCCCATAAAAGGATTAGGTTTGAATCTTGAACCTAAAAAAAGATTGTGTAATCGGTAAGGTCTCACTCGTTAAGAAGACCGTGTGTGATAGTGAATTCTTGAACGAATGTTGAAGAAGTGAAGTAAACGGTTATCCGAATCACTATGAAAATCTATGTTTATCTCTCTATATCTCATTTTACTTGTTGTTTCCAAATTTAAAGAGATAAAACTGTTCTTGAACATTGTTTGTGACATTTTACATTCTTGAAGTAATTGAAAATTGTTTCTTAAAGTACTAGAATTTTAGATATAGCCTTAATTCACCCCTCATTAAGCTTTTTAAGTCTTTCAACTAGAAAACCTCTAATTGTCTTTAAACAATTCTATTATAATGGGTTGATTTTGCTAAATAAAGTATAAAAATCATCCTAAGACATCATATCTAAGGTAAGTTGCTTTATGTTTATTTATTTTTTTATCAAATGTAAAAAAATTTATAGATCAAAACGAAACTAAGCTGGAGACCAGCAAGTCAGAATATACAGGCATGTACATATAAAGGCTAGGGGAACAGGCTCCCTGAAACAAAACAATACATTACAAATAGAAACATAGCCTAAACAGCGGCTACATAGATAGCACTGCAGATAGCAGTAAATTTCCCAAAAAATTAACAACAAGAACACAATGCCTGGACAGATAGGCAACCAGCAGCACCAACCATCAACAAAAACCCGCATAAGGCCGGACATGCACAACCATTCGACACAGCCAGTAGCAAAAGCATGGATAACCTAGCAGCTAAAATCAGTAAGCATAACAGTATTAAGTACCAATAGGAGACCCAAAGATAGCAGCACCAATGGGAGCAGATGAGAGCTTCATCAAATCCAGCAGACACCAAAATAGACTTTGGAATCACAACTGCCAAAACAGCACAAATGGGAATAATGTTGGCTTTATGTTTATTTTTTAACAATAAGGGTTGGGGTTGTGCTTTATGTTATGGTTGCTTAAACTAATGTGTTTATGGTAAAAGGTAAAAAACTAGAAAAATCCTGAATAAGCAATTTTTTGACCGGGGTGTGGAAAGGTCCAATCCTCACTTTTATTTTAAATAACTATTCTTTATATAAATAGTTATTAACTTTTTTTTTAATGTTTGGCCTTCATAGTACTCACTATGTAGAAGACGTAAAAAAACATTCATGAATGCATAACTTAGATATAGATAGCTTGTTCGAGGCTTAAACAAGGAAAAAAAAAGAGTTTTCATGCACAAAAGTTAGTCTAAGAATCAAAGATATCTTTTATGTTAACACCTTAATATATAATTACAAAAACTTTATAAGATGAAATAACAAAATATTGTATATAGTCATATAAACTTATAGCTGTATATTCTAAATATATTAAGAATTTTATTAACCTACCTTTTAAATGCAATTTACGTGGTTACATTTCATTCTCGGGCTTACATGATTTTTTTGCACCCTTACCTAACATGATAATTCTCCTCCATTAACATAAAAATATGAATCTACCATAGCTATAAATGGATCCCACTATTATGTTTATGGATATGGAAATATATTAAAACCCTATACATATGCATCCCAAACAAATAAGAGCAAATTTTTTTTTTTGGATAGTTTCGAGTTGGGTATAAATATCTAAAGGTTTTACTCATCGAATAATAGATAGGGTATACATGTTGTCTGTAACAGCCCGACCCAACTTGCCATATATTGTCCGCTTTGAGCTTTACCATCCTCACGGTTTTATTCCTATTGACGTGAGCCCACTTCTGAGCTTAACGCCCCAAAACGCGTATGACAAGTCAGCAATAAGCACTCTTAATAAGGCCAACTACCATTCCCTCACCCACCGATGTGGGATATTACAATCCACCCCTCTTAAGGAGCCCGACAACCCCGTCGGCACAATCGGACAACCAGTGAGGTCGGCTCTGATACCAAATGTAACAGCCTAACCCAACCTGCCATGTATTGTTTGCTTTAAGCCTTACCATCCTCATGGTTTTGTTTCTGGTGACACGACCCCTTCTGGCCTAACGCCCCAAAACGCGTATGACAAGTCAGCAACCAGCACTACTAATAAGGTCAGCAACGAACTCCTCACCTGCCGATGTGGGATCTTACAATCCACCCCCTTTAAGAAGCCCGACGACCCTGTCGACACCATCAGACAACTAGTGAGGTCGGCTAATGTAAACCCCCGGTTATAATTTTTCTGGGTTATTAAAATATGAGAAATTTACCAACAGTAAAATGGGTTAAATTAAAGTAAAGAAACCTAAATTCAGATAAAAAAATAGTGAAATTAATGAAATGAAAAGTGAATATAATACTAAATTGTTGAAAAGAAAAACATTTGTGAGGACAAAATGAATACGTAAGACCAAAAAAGGTCAATATTCAAATAACAGAAGGTTGGGAGTTTATGTACAAATGATAAAAAGGGGTGGGGATAAATGTGAAATTAACAAGATGATAAAACTATAAATATCATTCTATTTTCTCTCTTGAAGTGACTTGCAAGAGCAAGAGAGAGTTTAGAGAGAGGCTGGAGAGAAGACATACTAATGGCAGAACATCCGATAGCTATAACTCCACCTTACACCGTTGGATCAGAATGATATTTGGATATGTTGTTCTCCTCTATATCGTGTACATTGTCACTGGAGGGATTTTCTATATCAATCCCCGTTTGAGAGATATTAGGGGAGGAAAATTTCTAGGAAAATACACTTCTAGATAGTTCTTTGCTGACTGTTTTCCCCTCCGACCACCGTTGGATCAGGCTATACTTTGGATATATTGTTCTTTCTGATGCTGTCTAGATTCTGAACGGTGGAGATCAGAAAAAACACTTGATATAGAAGTTATGCTTCTCGCATAGTAGGTTTGTAAGTTTGAGGTCAGTTCGGTTAAACCCATATTTTTTAAAATTTCACCATTTAATGAAGTTGATATTTGGATATGTTATACTCATAATAATGCATTATAACTTGACCGTATAGATTGTTTGGAATATTATTCGTTTGTTATTTATGGTTGATTGAAATTGTTGTCAAGGATTGTGTTTAGAAGAAAATTGTTTAGAAAGTTTGTAAAATCGATAAGAATGTTTTATTTTGACGTTAAGAGGGAAGATTGAAATAAATAAGATAAATTGGCTCTTAAAAAGATATTTTTTGACACTCTTTAAACGATATGTGATATGGCTAGGGGCTGAGATAAAAGAGAAAATGTTAAATTATGGATGTTGTGTGTAAATGGAAAGGTTAATGAATCTGGACAGATTCGTCTCCTGACTTTTGGAGAGAATTCGAGTAGGAGGATGAGGGAATTAGGATCAAGTTTCCTCATAGTAATTGTATTTTTGGAAGTTAGCTAACTAAGAAAGTTGGTCTTGCTTAATTTGGAGCTGTAGAACTCCAGATATGGGTCACCAATCGAGATTGGATCATGACAAACCTTGTAGGGTAGTAGGTATGGTTTGTTAATAAGCAATTTTGATTGTCTTAGAGGCAAAACTAGGTTCTCCTTCCTCAGAGAACTTGTAGCCTCGTGTCTTAGCTTTCCAACGAGACCAATATCGCTTGAAATGAAGTTCTATAACTCTAGATAGAATTCAAAATCTGAGGAGAGGTCGAATAGTAACGATTCAATATCAAGACAGTAACAGTTCAATATTTGTTGATAAGAAATTTTGACTATCTTAGAGGCAGAACTGGGTTCTCCTTCCTTCAGAGATCTTGTAGTCTCATGTCTTAGCTTTCTAACGAGACCAATCATGTTTGAAATAGAGTTCTATAACTCTAGATATAGTTAAACATATGAGGAGATGTCAGATAGTAATAGTTCAATATCAAGACAGTAACAGTTGGATAGTAACAATCCAATGTTTGTTGATGAACAATTTTGATTGTCTTAGAGGCAAAATTGGGTTCTCCTTCCTTTAGAGAACTTGTAGTCTCGTGTCTTAGCTTTCCAACGAGACCAATCTTGCTTGAAATGGATTCTATAACTCTAGATATAGTTATAAATCTAAGGAGATGTCGGACAGTAACAGTTCAATATCAAGATAGTAACAGTTGGACAATAACAGTCCAATGTTTGTTGATGAGCAATTTTGACTGTCTTAGAGGCAGAATTGGGTTCTCCTTCCTTCAGAGAACTTGTAGCCTCATGTTTTAGCTTTCCAACGAGATCAATTTTTTTGAAAGGGAGTTCTATAACTTTAGATATAGTTAAGAATCTGAGGAGAGGTCGGACAGTAATAGTTCAATATCAAGACAATAATAGTCTAATGTTTGTTGATGAGCAATTTTGACTATCTTAGATGCAAAATGGAGTTCTCCTTCCTTCAGAGAACTTGTAGCCTCGTATCTTAGCTTTTCAACGAGACCAATCTCACTTGAAATGAAATTCTATAACTCTAGATATAGTTAAAAATCTAAGGACAGGTCGGATAGTAAATAAAATATGAATGCATGATTGTCTTTTTAAATTGTTGAATATTTGTGTTGCTATATTATTATGATTTTCATGTTTTAATAATATGTATTTTGTTCCTGGACCATCGCATGCATGACAAGAGTAGATCCTAGGTTATGTTCACTTTTTGTAGTCTAGGTTATAGGGAGTATACCCTTGTATTTTGTAATATTACAACTTTTATAGAACTTAATTTGTATAATTGATGTTTAAACTTGAATAGATGAACTTAATTCTAAAATTCATATAATCATGTTTCATGTATGCGTGTTTATCCCATTTATTCCCCTATATTTGTTAAATGTATGTTATATATGTTGTGATTGTGATGTTGATGATGATGTTTGTGGGATTGAGACCCAAGATGATTGAGTCGTGATTGAGTTATGAGATGTAAGATATTAGAAGTGTAAACAGGGTATATGTCGATAACTTGAGACCTTTCGGTATAGGGGAGACTTTGTCGAAATTTCAGTGGAAATTTCGGTAGACTTGTATATGAGAACTGGAAAAAAAAAAATTACCCGTACTTTTACGTACCAAATCATAGGAAAGTAACTATAATCACATATGAAAGTGTGGGGCGTTACATTGTCAAATTTGACCAAAAACTCATTTCAAACACAAAATCCAAATATGTATTAATATATAAACTTGTATGTGTAAAATATTTATATTTTTTAGGGTTAATAGCTCAATTTCTCCTTAAATAGCAGGGTATTTTCCTAATCAATCCTTATATCCTTAATTGAACTAATTTTATAGGTAAATTTCTAATATACTCTTCAAGTGAGATTTTCATGTTAATTCACCGAAACCAGTCATGTGATTTTTACATGATAATAAGTTTATACTTGAATAAATTAAGTTTCTAAGTCACGTGCAAATCATGTGATTAATTATGGTCAGCTAGCATAAAAATCTAATCAAAATGACAAATAAAAAACTCAACGTATATCTAAATATAAAATTGATTCAATTAGATATATAATGATGGATTAGAGAAGTATCTTATTATATAAGGAGAGATTAAGCTATTAATCATGGTTTTTACCTACCCGCACACATGCACATATAAACACAAACTAGAAATATATGCTTTCCTTTTTTTATTTTCATGTTGAATAATAAAAAGTTCTTAGTTATCGGATACCAAAAACCTAATCAATTTGATATAGACTAAATTTGATATGCAAATAAAATTATAGGATCTCTTTCTCTTTTGGAGAGAATAGTGTGGAAATCGAGGATAAAAGAGAAAAGAGAGGGGAGGAAAAAAAAGAAAAAAAACGTTGCCATATGCTTTTAACACCAACACGCACCACGCCATCGAGATGGGCTCGCTGAGACATATTAAGAGACACAAAGGAAGGTAGTGAAAAGACACTGGGCGCATGCATCACTAGAACACAATTGCTTTCTCCATATGTTGGCGTGTGTAAGTCTTTATCTCTGACAATCTACCCTAGTCCTTGTTTTGTTTTTTGATTTTCAAATTTGATCTCTTAAGCCTGAGTTGTTTTAGACTAATACAATCTAATGTTATTTTGACAAATTGAGCATCAACCACACATCAGAAATTTTTCCTCGACAATATAAGATCCCCATTTCTAAGCAACATAAAAACACTATTAAGTAGCATTCAAAATAAACCAAATTTGAAAGGACTACAAAAAATAAAGTTTGATCTTCTACCTCATCGTGTAATTCAATCCTTGACTATTTAAAGAAAAGAGGGTTGAATGTTTGCATATTTGTTCAAAATCAGTTCCCATAACTCCAATTGTTTCAAATCAGTAAGTTTTTATTTAATTGGTCTAAACCGAGCATCAACCTAGCATTTTTTTTTCATGACATCCCGGGATCCCATAATCTAGGAATTCAAAACAAATAATCTAGTTAAATTCTAAATAAATGCAATTTCAAAGGAACAAATAGGAAAACAATTAAGTTGAGGGATTAAAATGAAAAAAGAATTATGAATTAGTATTGTAGTCTACAGTAACATAGGTATGGGTGAACAATACTTTTCCCAGACCCAAAATGATAAGTATAGGATATAAAACAAGTAGAGATGGAAATAAAATTAATGTTTTTCTTTGTTTTTAAGAAGAAAAATGAGTGAAACTTTAAATTTTTTTAGGAGATGCGAGATAAAGATAGAGATAGAAAGATTATGAATTTTATTCCAAATCTCTCCTTGTAAACTTTTTAAAACTCCAAGTCATGCTTTATACTTTCAATTCTTAATGAGTGATTTTAGATGAATTATTTTTTCCAATCAGATTTGATTAAACAAAAAAAATATAAATATAAAAATCACAAATAAAATAAGAAAATAGAAAGAAGAGAAAGAAAGAAAATATAAAACAAATAGCAATTTTTTTAACAATGTAATCCGACCATTTTCTTCTAATAAATCCCCTCATCATTATGAATTCATAAAAACTAAAATTTCATCATTTTACTATTGAAATTTAAACAATATTTGGATTTGAATCTTTTGATTAAAAAACTTCCAAATTGATTGTTGTGTGAATCTACTATTTGAAAATGGTTTTTGATGTTAGATTTGTGTTTAGACAAATAAATAGTGGAAAAAGATGCTGAGGATTTTTTAAGTTATCAACAGGCTTTCCTAAAATCCAGCACGATTAACTAGTTTTGGTTATTTAAGGTTGAAGATGAGGTCAAACAATGTGTTATTAGCAAAGATGACAAGTCATCTATGTATTTGTTTTCAAAATAATTGAGCCTTGAAAGAAGCTCAAACGTGTTTGTTCTCAACTTCAAGCCTAATTTTTTTATTAATTTTTTTATATATAAACAAATTTATTCATATATAATTTTTCCTTATTAATTACTTATTTTAAATTATATTTTTTTCTATTAAGTGGAAGAAACTATTTAGTTTTTCTAAAAGAAAATATAATTATAATAAGTGTTTAAAACACATACTGAAAGTAACATGCACGCAAACACAAAGATATACAAGAAAAAACCTTTTTGTGCACTTATTTAATCGTCTCCTTACATTAAATAGAGACAAGTAAAAATAAATTTGGTATCCAACCTCCTTTATATTATCTTATTTCTATTGTCATATCAATAATATACAATTTTTTAAAGGCTTTGTTTAAAGATATAAGATTTTAGGGACATGAAAATAAGATTGTTAATTCCATTCTGTTTCGGTCGGAATGACTAATATACCTTGTATATTTTTAAAAAATAAAATAAAATAGAATAAATATTATCATCTTACTTAGAATTTCAGATATTTCGGATTTCTTGCTCAAATCCTGATCAAGATATTGCAAGTTTACTTGCTTGTTTTGCTGTGGATAATATAATTTGGTTTAAAAGTTATAAAATTTTAGTTTTTGATTTTGGTTTATTTTTTTTTTAGCTAAGAAAACCAATTAGAATGAAATGATTTTTAGTCATCTCTTATGATACACATGCGCAAAAATATATGGAACCAAAAAATTTGCATGAGTCGTTGTGCCTTCTACTATCTAAGGAACCAAAAATTTTCAAAATTGGCTTGGTGATACTATTTACTGAATCTAAATGCTCGATCACAGATCGTGGGAGAGCTGGAGCCAATACGGCTTAGGGTGTGTAATGGGTGTATAGTTTTTATCTGATGTTAATATTAATTGTGTGAATGTTTGGACTTGGATGCTTTGAAGGAATATTTGAGAAACTAAGAAGAGATTCTTAGTTACTCTCATCCTAATTCCACATAGTAAGTTGACTGGGGATGCATCAAGTTTGGAACAATTGTGTTTCAACTTAACACATTGTTCTTGAATACAAGAAGACAACTCTAATTCTTTGTAACCGAAAGCACTTGCTAAATTTTAATGGTCAGGATTTAAATAGAAAAAATCTTCATCAGTTTGCATTATGTTATCTATTTTCAAAATAGAAAAAAATAAAGATTTAAATCTTAGAAGGATTTTAAAAAACTTTTTAATTTAATTTAGGGGTGAAATGAGAAAACTTCAAAATATTGCTAAAAGTAATTGTATATATATAAAAAATTGTATTGTTCATGTTTTTTTTATTCATTTAAAAAACAATAAAAAAACTTGTATTACAACAATATGAAGTGTTTTCCAAACCATTAAAAAAATATTTTCTTGTTTTACAGAGAAAAAAATTATATTTAAGCAGAAAATCTCATTTTTTACTTCAAAAAATTAGAATATTATTTTGTTACAAAAGGTCACTTAAATTTTAGATTTGATCTAATAAACTTTTCAAAATTCCAAATTGCCGAGGGAGCTCACACCGCCACAAACCCACTGGACCTAGGGTGTAGTGAAATGGAAATGGAAATGGAAATATAAATATAGGTAATAGAAACTCCCACGCGCATGCGAAGCACGTGTCCGCTAACAGTCTCTAAAATACTGAAATCACCTCCTGCAAATTATAAAATCAAGAAAGAAATACACATGAAAATTTTAATTTGATAAACAATTTAATGGCAAACCTTCCTCAATCTCTGTCGATGAACACACCTTTCGGAGGACCAAGCGCGTCTAATCCCGCCGCCGCCGCTGGAGCTCCCGCCAACAAAGACCGGAAGATGGCATCAGCAGAGCACCTGGTTCTTGACCTAAGCAATCCTGATCTTCGTGAAAACGCCCTTCTTGAGCTCTCTAAGGTAACGACAAAATTACCACTTACTTTTTAGAAAAGAAATTGAGAATTGAGAAATTAGGGGTTTTGGTTGAAACCCTAATAATAATGAGGGGTCTCTCGCTATATTTTATTTTATTTGTTTTTGTTTACAAGAAGATGAATAGATAATTTCGTGAGAATTATTGTTTTGTAAAACATCTTTACTAAATTACGATAGACAGTTGAATGTATGATTATTGGCTTAATAAATGGGAAGGAAATGTATGATTATTGGCTTAAAACAGATCCACCACCTGCTGGGCACCACCCATTTTGGCAGTTGAGGAAGAAAAAGGCTGCCCTGAACTAGTGAAACTTAGAATTCAAGGCATATTCAAACTTTTCTTGCAATAAAACATTGTATACTTAAACACGAGGTATTTTTTCGTTTTAAATCGGAGGCCATTAAAGTCGTAAACTGGCTGTCAAAACGCTTCTTCGATTTTGCATGCAAAGGAATCTTTACCTTGGCTGGTTGCATACATGTGAGGGGGAGAAACTATTTCATTTTCATTGTAAATCAGTTCTCTTTATATGCTTAAACATGAAGAGATACATGCACGCATGCACAGCTGGACATAGTTTCATGTGCAATAGCTGCATGTAATCAACTTGTTATATGTGGACCTTGCCAAATTTTTTCCTTTTAAGTGATTGTGCCATTTAGCTGTTGAACATTCATTTTCTGCCATCATAAACCAGTGTCTACCTTTGCTTTCATTTTTTAGAACAAGGATTTATTTCAAGATTTGGCTCCTTTCGTGTGGAATTCTTTTGGTACTATTGCTGCACTCATTCAGGTATGCCTAATAAACTTGTTTTTGTTTTTATTTTAGAAGAGAGAATTATTTCAAGATTTGGCTCCATTGTTGTGGAATTCTTTTGGTACAATTGCTGCATTGTTACAGGTATGCCATTTGAAGTTGATACTTTAATATCAGTTCCTTGTTAAATTATCTCCCCTCTTGCTCATGTTAGCATGAAGTCATCCATGTTGCGTTGTGATATATTTTATCTTGTAGAATTTCCTTTATAACTTCGATATATATATATATATATAGAAAAGCTCATACTAGTTTCCCTTGATCCTAATGCATTCTGCTAACAGAAAAAGAAATAAACATAGATCATATTGAGGACATAGTGTGGGAATTAAAATGTTTTGTACTCTAAGGACAAAAGGGATATGCCTGTTACTTCTCTATGATCTCTTTAAATTGGGCTGAATTGATGATGTTTTCTTTCATACCGTTCATGTTTGAGTTAATATTTATTGTGTGTTTATTTTGGAGCTCCTTTTATTCCAACTTGTCAACCGAACATATGTTACTGGTTTGCATGATTTTTTCGTGATTTTGGTTGGAGCTTAATAAGCAAAATAAACACCACTGGTGTTGTGTAGTTCTCATGTCCTCTACATGCCTTTTAGTTTTCCAGAGATTGTAGATAAGTGTAAAAATTTTCAATTCTCAAAGTGCTTGATGTATGTTATTTCCATGATTTTTGAGTTTTCCTCTTATTTGCAGGAGATTGTTTCGATATACCCAGTTTTATCACCACCTAACTTAAGTCCCGCACAATCAAATCGAGTTTGCAATGCCCTAGCACTTCTTCAGGTCAAAATATTTTGTTTTTGTTGTTCTTATGTTTATTTTCTACTTTAGTTTTTTCGTTAATAATTTCAACTTTGCTTCTTTCCCTTCATTGGAAATTTATTATGCATGGATTGTCATATATTTTCCATTTAGAGAAATTATGATTTAAGATGCTGAAACACTTCTAGGTACTCGAGTGAAGCATTATATGCTCAAAAGTTCAATCGATCAATGATCAAAGGCTTAATATTCTTGGTTCTTGTACAAATCTTACCTTTATTAGTTTGGGAAGTATTGTTGATGCATAATTCAAGAGTTAAAAATCAATTTCCCATGTGGCTATCTATTGTGGTGATTATGGTGGGTGTATTGCCTACTTGCTGACTTCTTTGATTATAGGGGAGGTGTTGTAGGCATTTATATTTAAATGCATCTATTATAAGGTAAAAAGGAAATTATTTTTCAACACGTTTCTATAATAGGTTAAATACTTAAATTATTTTGGAGTTTTATTTAATATAGTGCTTTCCAAAAGAACTAAAGCATTTACTGATAGTATACGAGGAAAAGAAAATTCAAAAGAAAAAAAAACAGATAAGAATAGAAGTGCTAGTGTAATGAAGACAATTTGATAATTCTTTTTTTCTTTTTATGTCCAATTTCTTAACATGCTGCTTGTTTCATTTTGCTTGCTTAACTTATGCAATGTTGAAGAGTGAGCATAGATATTCTCTGTTTCTGTACTTTTACAGTTCGTTTTATTTTGTTTCAGGCTTGAAGTTATTTATGATGTTCATAATCTTTTTTTGTATTTTCTTACAGTGTGTAGCTTCACATCCTGACACGAGGATGTTGTTTCTCAATGGTAATGTTCTCAATCTTGTTTGCTCACTTGAGTAGCACTTGAGAGGAAACTTTACTATTGTTGGTTGGATCGTATGGCTTGAATTTTGTTTCACAGGAAGAATAATGTTTTTGCTATCCTTGTGGATATGATATAAGCTGATTAACTTGTTGTATGCATTTCCAGTTGACCATTTCTTTTTTTGCCCTTTGCAGCTCATATACCTTTATATCTCTACCCTTTCCTAAATACAACTAGCAAATCAAGGCCTTTCGAGTACCTAAGGCTTACTAGTTTAGGTGTCATTGGTGCCCTAGTGAAGGTACTTCAATCTTTCTGATATTCTATTCCTCAACTTCATGATCTTTATATTCTTTATCATTTAATAGTGCAATGTCTAAACTTTTTGTACTTAACCATCATAGCTTCATAGAACAATATACTTGTTTCTCATAAAGATAATGATATATGAATGTGTTGATCTCAACATTTATCCACATTGCCTTATTACTTGGCACAAGCATATCAATATTTATCCAAACAAAAGAGCATTAGATTATGTTGATCTCTACATTTGTAGCTTATATTTTTGTTGCTTTTGTTCTCAATTAGTTTGAAATTTTGATCTTAATTTTTTTTCTATTGGTTACCAGGTTGATGACACAGAAGTTATTAGTTTCCTTCTTTCTACTGAGATTATTCCGCTTTGTCTGCGTACTATGGAGATGGGAAGTGAATTATCAAAAACAGTTGAGTGTTCTTGTTGTACATCCTTCTGCTTTTTTCAAATAAACTTATGTTGATTATGTTTATTTTCACTATTTATGCCTTGTTTGGTTATTTTTTGTCTAAATGCATGGGATGCAGAACCTTGTCTTAGAGAACCAAAGTCATATGCAATTAATCACCATCACCTTTACGCCTTTAAAAAGATGCAAACAAGAAGTATAAATCACAATGAAGTTGATTGTCTAAATGCATAGTGATGCAGAATTGCCCTTTAGATTGCTAAATTGAGATTTGAAGAAAAGTTTGTAACTTTACCCTACAAGAACCTTGTCTTAGAGAACCAAAGTCATATGCAATTAATCACCATCACCTTTACGCCTTTAAAAAGATGCAAACAAGAAGTATAAATCACAATGAAGTTGATTGTCTAAATGCATAGTGATGCAGAATTGCCCTAAATTGAGATTTGAAGAAAAGTTTGTAACTTTACCCTACAAGAACCTTGTCTTAGAGAACCAAAGTTATATGCAATTAATCACCATCATCTTATGCCTTTAAAAAGACGCAAACAAGATGTATAAACCACAATGAAGGTGATCAATCCTTCGAAGAGTTTGCAAGTTCAATGAAGAAGTTAGTTTGAGAATCCATCAACCACACAGAGAAACAAAGCACACAATATGCGGTTACTTTAGAGAAAATTTCATAAACTGAAAAATAATGCTAATAATTGGTTTATATAGTAGAAAGCTAACTCTAATTTGACTTAATGGATCCAAACATGATAAATAGAACTTAACACTTTAAAAACCCAAAATAACTAAAATAATAATATAAAACTTGACCAAAATAAACTTTTAAATTCCACATGCTCTAAAATAAACTAAAAGATAAATAAATAATATTGAAATTAATTAAAACAAGATCAAAGATGAATTTTGTAATGTGCTAGTAGAATCAAAGCTCAACTTCAAACAAATAAATATATCACTAGAAAGTTGTGGAAGTCTACTTTCCAATGCATCTAGAATCGTATCAAAATTCTTTTTCCATTTATGGTCATATCAGTAGTGAAAGGTCAAAACTGATAGATTTGAATTTTTTTATTTCAATCTTTCTGTAATGTTTGGATGCTCCCCTACAAACCCTTCTTGAACGTGAATCAAAATAATCAAGACTTGTTCTTCAACCTTTGATATCCTTTTGAAGTCCATCATAACTCATGTATCTTGAAGAAGTTTATTAATTGCCTCCTTGAACCTCTTTGCTCTAAGTCTTGTGATTGGACCCAATGGAATCTCTAATGGGTTTCTTGGTGTTGAAGTTAGGATCGCATCATTTCCTCTTCCTCGAAAGGATTCTCCCTCGAATCATTACTTACATCAAACAAAAAAGGCCAGATACATTAAATGTAGCACTAACACCATATTCACCTGGTAATTTTATTTTTTCGACAATATCATTGATCTTCTCAATGATTTGGAATAGTCTGTCTCCTCCCGGGATCAATTTAAATCTTCTTTAAGCAAGATTTTTTTTTTATTCGCACCTAAACCCAATTTCCTGGTTTAAATACCATCTTTTTTCGTTTTCTTATTGGCTTTAAATGCATTTTGTTCTTTTATCTTTTCAATATGTTGTTGTACTTTGGTATGCAAATCTTTGACAACTTGTGCCTTTTCTATTCTCATCAAAATTAACTTTTTCATTAACAGTTTAAGACAATAAATCCTATGGAGTTAAATGATTAAAATCATACACAATCTTAAAAGGAGAAAACTTTATTGTAGAATGCACTCCTATTATATGCAAACTCATTAAATGACAAACAATTTTCTTAATTTTTAAGATTTTTTTGGATAATAGTTTTTAACAATTGAGTTAAAGTTGTATTTACCATCTCTGTTTGGCTTCTATCTGTGGGTGATAAGTAGTAAAAAAATAACAATATAGTTTCTAACTTACCCCACAATACTTTTCAAAAGTAGCTTAGAAATTTAACATTTTTATCAGACATAATACTCCTTGAAACACAATATAACCAAACTATTTTTTTAAAGAAAAGATTCGCTATAGTGGTTGCATCATCGATTTTATGAAATAATATGAAATGCGCTATCTTAGAAAAACTATCCACAACAACAAATATTGAATCCCTGCCATAAAACAAAATCCTTTGATATATCAATCCAAGGTTTCTTATATACTGGTAAAGATGTATACAAACACTGAGGAATGACTTTAGACTTGGTTTGTTTACATGCTATGCATCTATTACATATTCTTTGAACATTCATTTGTAATTTGTTGGATTTACTAGCAGAATCGAAGCCCAAATTCAAACAAATGATTCTCCTTCGTCTTGATGAATTAAAAGCTCAACCATATATCATTGAAAGTTGTGGTTGTCTACTTTCCAATGCATCTGGAATCATATCAAAATTCTTTCTGTAGCTCCTTCTATGGTCAAAACAGTAGCGAAAGGTCAAAACTGGCAAATTTAATTTTCTTTTTATTTCAATCTTTTTGTAATGTCTGGATGATCCCCTATAAGCCCTTTTTGAACGTGAATCAAATTATTCAAGACTTATTCTTCATTCTTTGATATCTTCTTGAAGTCCATCTTAAACCATGTATCTTGAAGAAGTTTATTAATTGCCTTCTCGAACTTCTTTGCTCTAAGTCTTGTGATTGGACCCCGTGGAATCTCTTAGTGTTGAAGTGAGGATTTTCTCTCAAATCATCGTCTACATCAAATAAAGAAAGGTCAGAAACATTAAATATAGCACTAATACCTTATTCACTTGGTAATTTCACTTTGTAGGCGTTATCATTGATCTTCTCAATGATTTGGAATGGTCTCGTCTCCTCTCGGCATCAACTTAAATCTCTTTTAAGCAAGAAATCTATTTTTTCTCATATGCACTCAAACCACCTTTTTTCCTTCTCTTATTGGCTTTTAATGTATATTGTTCATTTATTTTTTCAATATGTTGTTGTACCTTTGTATGCAAATCTTTGACAACCTGTGCTTTTCTATTCTCATCAAGACTAACTTTTTCATCAATAGTTTAAGACAATAAATGCAATGGGGTTAAATGATTAAAACCATACACAATTTCAGAAGGAAATTTTTTTGTTGTAGAATGCACTCTTATTATATGCAAACTCATTAAATGACACAATTTTCTTAATTTTTAAGATTCTTTTGGATAATAGTTTTCAACAATTGAGTTAAAGTTGTATTTACCTGTTTGGCCTTTTGTTTGTGGATGACAAATAATAAAAAATAACAATTTAGTTCCTAACTTACCTTACAAAACTTTTCAAAAGTAGCCTAGAAATATAACATTTCTATTAGACATAATGTTCCTTGAAACACAATGTAACCAAACTATTTTTCTAAAGAAAAGATTCGCTGTATTTGTTGTATAATCGGCTTTATGGAATGATATGAATTGTGCTATCTTAGAAAACCTATTTACAATAAATATTGAATTTCTATCCTTTTTAGATCTAAGTAACCTTAAAACAAAATCCTTTGACATAAATCCGAGGTTTATTGGGTATTGGTAAATGTGTATACAAACATTGAGGAATGCCTTTAGACGTAGTTTGTTAACATACTATGCGTCTATCACATATTCTTTGAACTTTTATTTTCTTGTTAGGCCAATAAAAATGCTCATGTATCATATACAAAGTTATAGCTATCCCAAAATGTCCTATATAAGCTTCTCCAAACATTTAGGCTCACACAATCTCTTATGTTTAAACAAAAATTCATCATGCTTAAAATACTTATCAAAGATTGAATGTTCACATTGTCCATATACTTGACCAAAGTCATCGTCATCCATATATAATTCTTTCACAACTTACCTTCAAGACAATGAATCCGCAACGATGTTTTCCTTACCTTACTTATACTTGATGACATATGAGAACATCTTAATGAACTCAATCCACCTAGCATGTTGTTTACTCAACTTACCTTGACTCTTTAAGTGTTCTAGAGATTGATGGTCCTTATGTATCACAAACTTCTTAGGCCAAAGATAATGTTGTCAAGTTTTCAAGGTTGTCGTTAATGCTTGCAACTCTTTTGCACTAACAACATAACCTAAGAGTTTAATTCTTTTTATGCAAAAATCACACTTCTTTAGATTAGTGTATAATCTTTTCCTTTCTAAATATTTCAAGAACTTGTCTTAAATGATTAATATGCACATTTAATCCTTTGCTATAAATCAAGATATCATCAAAATAGAAAACAAATTTCCAATGAAAGATCTCAACACATGATTCAATAACCTCATGAATGTACACAAATGTACTAGGGGCATTAATCAAACCAAAAAGCATCACTATCCATTCATACAATCCATATTTAGTTTTGAATATTGTCTTCCATGCATCTCATTCTTTCATTCTAATTTGATGATAACTATTTTTCAAATCAATTTTAAAAAACACAGAAGAACCATGTAACTTATCAAGCATATTATCTAATCTAGGGATATGATATCTATACTTTACAATAATGTTGTTAATGGCTCTACAATCAACGTACTTATGCCAGTTATTGTTTTTTTAGGCACAAGTAATACTGGAACTGCACAAGAACACATACTTTTTCGAATGTACCATTTCGACATCAACTTTTCTACTTGACTTTGAAGCTCCTTAGTCTCATTGGGATTACTTCTATAGGCTAGCCGGTTTGGAATTGATGCTCATGGCACAAAATCAATTTGATGTTCAATCCCTCGAATTGGTGACAAACAACTAGGGATCTCTTAAGGAAAGATATCCTCAAATTCCTGCATATAAATTAAGGTGTTTCCCTAATTTTTCTACACACTTTTCTCAGCATTATTTTCTTCTCTCCACTCTTGGCCTTCCATATGTTTTCTTTTTTGGCCAAAATCTTCAAACCTATTTCTAATGGCTGAAACTCTCTCCTCAATTGTTTCACACTCATGGCTCATCTTATTTTTAATCGGCCTCACACATCCTCACCATTATTTTTTATAAATTCTTGTTCAGCTTCCTCAACTTTCTTAAACTTTAATTGATCCACATATACTTGCCTTGGTGACAATGGAGCAAGTGTGTAAATCTTTTCATATTTCTCCACAGTATACCTATTTCTGAATCCATCATGCTTGGTCTTCCTATTAAATTGTCAAGGTCTCCCCAACAATAAGTGTGTAGCATTCATAGGAACAACATCACATATAACCTCATTCTTAAACTTTCCTACTATGAATGAAGCCAAAACCTGCTTAGTCGCCCTAACTTCTCCACATTCATTCAACCACTAAAGCTTATATAACTTAGCATATTTATATGTATTTAGGTTCAACTTTCTAATCAAAGTTGGGCTAGCAACATTAGTACAACTACCATTATCAATTATCATACTACATATTTTATTATCAATGTAGCACCTAGTATGAAAGATATTCTACCTATGTTGCTCTACATCCTCTTCATAAACTTGAACACTCAAAGATCTTCTTATAACCAATGACTCTCCTTGCACAGCATTCTCCACATCACTACAATCATCGAGCTTTGACATCCCCTTCAAATGATCCTCACTAGCCGATTTCAGCTCACCATCATCTCATATAATCATAATTCTATTATTTGGACATTCATGTGTATAATGTCCAAGCTCTTGACTTCAAAAACACCTAATCTCTTGCTTATGCTTCGGTTGAGCAATATTTTTTTCTTTTTACTCCGAAGCCGTAACTTGCTTCCTAACAAAGGAAGGTTCTCGGCTATTTTAGGTGCAGTTATTGGTTTCATCTATGTATTACTCTCTCTTCTAAAATTCGACTTCCAACCCGAAGAGTAACTCTAATTTCCACCAGGTTTTGCACTATCCTTTTTTCTCAATTGTTTTTCAACTTTTATAGCCAAGTGTATTAGCTCTAGTCATAACTACTTCCATCTCCTTAAATGTACTCATCCACACTCCTAGAACCTTGAGATAAGGTTTGCAATTTATTATAGATCTCTCTATAATAGTGAGTAGGTACAAACGTTTTCCTCATGATTGCTTCATCTCCTCCCAAGTTTCTATTTCTCTTTCTTCATTACACCTTCCACATGTAACATCATTCACTAGCGTCCTAATGGTAGACATTTCAACTTCCTTTTTCTTACGGCTAAGAATTCCCTGTCCACTAATCATTTCATCAAATTTGCTTATTAATGCCCTCCATCATAACTTTCATTCTATTTTGTCTTTCCTCCACAATTTATTTTTTATTTTTGTTTTCTACACTTCAAAGACATTGAAATAAAGGTTAGTAGCAAAAACGTTTCCTCACACAAACCTCATGTGTTTACTCTCACAATAAAATTTACTCGTGTTTCACAATTTATTCGGTTTTTTACTCTAATAGTCTCGCTACACCTTTTACTACTATTTTTGTATTCTGGTTCTTAAAAGTAATTTAGCTAAAACCTTAGAAAGAAAAAAAAAACCAAGAAAAATAAGAAAGCAAACCCTAGATATGACAAGATTTAAAGAAAACCCTAGATATAGCAAGATTTAAAGGAAACCCAGAATTACTTGTAACAATGAAAATTAAAGAGATATAACCTGAAATTAGCCATGCTCTAATACCAAATTGATGCGGAATTGTCTCTTAGATTGCTAATTTGAAGTTTGAAGAAAAGTTTGTAACTTGACCCAACAAGAACCTTGCTTTGAAAAACCAAAATTATATGCAATTGATCACCCTTACGCTACGCCTGTAATAAGACACGAACGAGAAGTATAAATCACAACGAAATTGATCAATCATTCGAAGAGTTTGTAAGTTCAATCAAGAATTTAGTATAAGAAGCTCTTAACCACACAGAGAAACAAAGCACACAATATGCGGTAACTTTAGAGAAAATTTCATAAACTTCAAAAATAATGTTAACAATTGATTTATATAGTAGAAAGCTAATTCTAATTTGACATAATTGATCTAAACATGATAAATAGACCTTAACACATTAAAAGCTCAAAATAATAAAATAAAACGTAACCCAAATAAACTTTAAAATGCCACAAGATCTATAATAAACTAAACTAAAAGATAAATAAATAATGGCCCAACTAATTAGAACAAGACCAAAGTCGAATTTCATAATCTACTGGCAGAATCGAAGCTCAACTTCAAATGAATAGTTCTCCTTCGTCTTGACGAATTAGAAGGTCTATCATATATCACTAGAAAGTTGTGGATGTCTATTTTCCAATGCATCTGGAATCATTCCAAAATTCTTTCTATAGCTTCATTTATGGCCAAAACAGTAGCGAAAGGTCAAAACTAACAGATTTGAATTTTTTTTATTCCAATCTTTCTATAATGTATGGATGTTCCCTTACATGCCCTTCTTGAACATGAACCAAATTAATCAAGATGTGTTCTTCAATTTTTGATATTCTCTTGAAATTCACCTTAGCCCATGTATTTTGAAGAAATTTATTAATTGTCTTCTTCAACCTCTTTGCTCTAACTCTTGTGACTGGACCAAATGGATCTCTTAGTGTTAAAGTTAGGATTGCATCACTTGGTGATAATGAATTTATTCAATTTTCTTTAAAAACAACTTGTTCACCGCTCTGGAAAATGTATGAGTTCAATGTATTAAAAATATTATGTTTTAGATTAGAGTTATTATGTAGAAAAAAGAATTCCAAGTTAATTTAAGTGTAGAGTTAATTTAACTTCTTTATTAGCACTTTCTTGCTCAAATAATGAAATCAATGTTAATTTTTAGGTAGCGCATGATATCTTGCTCAAATAAAATAAATTAATATTTCGAGATAGAGAGGACATGTTCCCTTGTGCTTCTTATTTTGATTTGAAATGACAAAAATTCACTCTAAAATTGTCACATGTTTGTGTCTCTCCAACCAAAATGTTTGTCACTTTTAAATTTATCCCTTGTGTTTTGGGACACTAACCAAATACAACCTTAGTCTTGATCAGGTTCAATGGCTTGTTTTCAAGACCAATGGCAGCAAAAGATATCACATACCTGTATAATATGCTTTTAACAACCTAGATTTCAAGAAAGATAGCCTTACCTAAATTTTGCTTACTATTTTTCACATATCAAAATGTTAAAATGGGTTTTATCTATTCTGATTTCTTGACACCAGCTCAGAATGCCTGCCACTGTTTTTGTTGCTCCACTTGATTCTTTTGGTTGCTATGCAGCTGCTTGCTAGAATTCTGAGGTTGCTAATATATATCTTCTTCAAAGTTTCAATCTGTGCTCTTAACTTTCCAACCAATTATGTGTACACTTGGGTAAATCATATGATTTTTTGTTGAAATGTAATGGAGAATGTAATGGACCTGAAATATCTATGAGATGCTATGTTTAAATACAGATTACAGACGTGTAATTATCATTTTGGCATGTTACTGTTAGCTACTATACAATAGAGTTGTCTCCTTCACCCATACATGTGATAAGATAAATAGTCATATTTATTGCTCAGAGCATTTTTCCTTTTCTGTTGGCAGGTTGCCACATTTATAGTTCAAAAGATTTTATTGGATGATGTGGGCCTGGATTATATTTGCACTACAGCAGAACGGTTTTTTGCAGTGGGCCGGGTTTTGGGGAACATGGTTGCAGCACTTGCTGAACAACCCTCGTCACGGTTATTAAAACATATCATCCGATGTTACCTTCGACTTTCAGATAATCCAAGGTTTTTACATTTCCAAATAAGCAATGGCTCCAAGCAGTTACCTGGCTCTGTACTTCTTGCATTCAATTTTTTATGATTGGTCATTTGTTTTGACTTCCTATTTTCATTGTATTTTTTTTCGCTTTTGGAATTCAGGGCTTGTCATGCATTACGAAGTTGCCTGCCAGACATGCTGAGAGATGCTACCTTCAGTAGCTGCCTTCGTGTAAGTAAAGCTTATGTAATTGTTCATAGTTTATTGCCTCAGGACTCATTGGGAGGATGGTGATTTTTAGCTAGTCCATAATCAAGTGAATCTTGACTGAGACAAGTACTGTAAGGCCTTTATATGGTTTGAAATTCCTAACTAGCAGTCAAGAAATTTCACCCCTGTAGTTTGCTATGTGAGTGATGGGCTGTTGGATTGAATTGCATGAGTTGATTGTTCTGTAGATAAAGTTGAACGTGGCATATCTCTATGTTTAATCATAACATGAGTTGTTTTAGTGGAAAAGGTGGCAGATCACTAGTTTAAGTTTTAAGCTAGTGTGGCTTGAGATGGGGATTATAATTATGACAATGATTAACCAAGTACATGGTTCACTGACATTGCTAACTGGAACACGTGTTTATGTGAAAAATTTGATAGCTGCGTAGGATATCAAATTTATTTGTTTTCCATGCCACAAAAAATATTTTATTGTGTCGGCAATATTAATATTTGGAGTTTCAAATGATGTATAGGTTCTTCATATTTTTCATTGGAATAATTTTCAAATCAAGTATATTCTTTGCCCTTCCCCATCCCCCTTCTTTCTTCAGTGGACAACCAATTTCATGTTCTTTGTAAATTGTAATTTATCTAGGAAGATCCAACAACAAGGCGATGGCTGCAACAGTTGCTTCACAATGTCGGAGGGAATCGGGTTCCAGGACTTCAGGCTGGGGGAGGATTTGATCATATGCTGGTGAACTAAAACTGCAATTTTCTTTTGGTTCGGTCAGTTGTTGCATCACTTCAAGACCTACTATACTCCTTTTTGATGTGAGAGCATTTCTGGTAGCTGTAATTAACACCCAGAAGAGGATGCGTTGGAAAACAAAAAAGCTAGTCTAGTTGCTGACTTGTTGCTATGCCAATTTTAGTTGCGCATCATAGCTGGTATTTGTTCATGTATAATGAAAAGAAAACTCACAGCTCCAGCTGTTCATGTTTAGGGTCACTTGCCGGTTGGCATTTGGACTCGGAAGGTACAGCATAAATTAATTTTTACATATTTACTAGTCTTTACTCCTTAACATCAATTCCGCTATTTGCTGCACATTTTTTTTTTGCCTTTTGGTTTATTGTAACTTTTTTTTTTCCCATTCTCAATGAACACCAAGTTCATTCTTCGACCTGTCCAATTTAATTTTATCCCTTCCATTTTTTTTTTATATGGGTTCTGAGCAATCTGATCAAGTTGTCGTTGCCCCACCAGACAGCGTACAAAATCTGGTTCTTTCACAGTTGGGGGTGTTTTATCATGTGGCATGGGTTAGAAAGAAGACGGAAGAATCCAGCACAAACAGAGATCACTACTCCTGCAACTGTCAGCATATTTGGGACCTATACTGATTATTGCTGTGGTACATGCAATCAATACTGAGAAACTACAATGCATATTTTGCATGATTGCCAGGTTGCTAACAAGGTTTGGAAGAAAAGATTTCGCGCCAGTGGGACCTTTCAATATCACATGAACAACATCAGGTAGTGATTCAGGTTTCCTTTTTTTTTTTTTAGTTGTGATGGAGATAGAGCAGAAAAAGGGCTATGCTATGGGCTCTATGGTATGCCAGGAGCACTCTTTACTTTCAAAACCAGAAGTCCTGCTAGAAGCATTATTAAGATAGCAAACTCCACCTTGTCAGCATACAAGCAGGCCTTGACTAGTTCATCTCACTCAACACAACACTGACATCTCTCACTGGTTTCCCCCACGTGAGGATTGGTACAATATCACCATAGACATAGCTTTCATGCCAATATTTATGGAGTTTGGAGCTGTCTCCCGTAAATTTTAGAGGGCCAGATTATGTTGAACAACCGTAAACATATTATAAATTCCAATAGAGTGAAATGGGTGAAGCTTTTGTAGGGCTCTATGGGTTAGTGCCTGGTCCCTGGGCTTGCACAAAATTGTTCTTGAAACAGACTGCCTCTCCCTGATCTAGGAACTTCCAGTGACCGAGTTCGGACAACTAACTACCTTGAACTGGTTCCAGATGACACCCTTAACTTCTCAGCCAAGTTTCAGAGCTTCTGTGCTGCCTATATCCGCCGGTCTAACAGCAAAGTTGCTCATTGTTTAGCTTGTCTAGCTAAAACTATTAGTGATGAACTTGATGAACCATGAATGCAGTGGCTTCAGCCCACCTTGATTTGATGTACCTTCTGTTTCTCTTGTGAAATGAAAGCTCTTGCAAAGTTAACCCAAAAATAGAAAGGGTTGCTTCGACGTATCCTATTACCAGGGGAGTGGAACAGAGTTAGATTCAATGGGTTATATTGGTGGTGTAACTGAGCAAGATTGCCTGCATCAAGTCACGTTATTATTTTTTTGCTTCCACTCATCAGTAACGCTTATTATATAGCCCACTGATAATTTGGAATCTAAAAATCCCTAGGCAAACCCATTGCATAATTGAGACAATACCTTTTCATAACTTAATTATGCATTTTCTTTTTTAGTTTACATGCCATTATTCAATTAAGGCTTATGTGGCACCCATACAAAACCAAAAAATTTATTCCCTCGAGACCGTCATTATATATATATATATATATATATATATATATATATATATATATATATATAAAGAATGACGTTTTTC
>Ga0307511_10001409_pt1 | contig 25377 bp, 30 predicted proteins | sample 13_EM_MG_FD_200266 | JGI IMG/M metagenome (GOLD analysis project Ga0307511, IMG submission 200266) | Populus trichocarpa ectomycorrhiza microbial communities from riparian zone in the Pacific Northwest, United States - 13_EM | ecosystem: Host-associated > Plants > Roots > Unclassified | place...
CCCCAGTGAGAACTCGGTCGAGCGGCAGCGAGGCCGAGTGAGCGCTGGCGAACCCGACTGGCGGAATCTACTCAGATCTAGTCTAAGCGAGAACGTAGTGAACGCATAGCGAACATAATCTATACTGAACGATTCGCATCGAGTAGAGATACCAACGTGACGAATACACGGTGTTCGCGACGAGTTCGACTCAGTTTCGATGCATTCAGGACACACCCCGTGCCCTCGCTTGGATTGATTTCATTTTGCCCGAGCCCCTGTCCCCGACTCACAAGGGCCCATAATATCGACCTCTGCCACTCCGCTGGGGCCCAAGGATAAGATATATGTATCACCCACCTCCCTCGGAATCGCAGTGGATCCCATCAACAGTTCTAACTAAGGCCCGTGTCTTCCTTCCCATAAATTGAAGATTTGGGACGTGGCGAGGTTGCCAATTTTACTTAATAGGAACGCTCAGATTCGGTGCAGCCCACACGGGTGCTACTATAGGCTAGAATTATGATATCTATGTGTAAATGAGCATTTTGTTGTGTAGTCGACAGGACTCGTCTCGGGTAGATAAAAATTTCCGCGATCGGGCACCGCGTTTATCTTCCCCATTTTTCTCTTTTCTCTCTCCCCAACCTGTCTCCCTACCACCACCACCACCCCGACGACGTCCGCCCCTCCCAGGGGATATTCCAACGATTCTGACTCGCATTTTACCCCGTCCCGCATGATTATCTGGGTCTCCTGAGTTCTCACTGAACTCCATTACTTGGAGGTAAGCTCCCTGGTCCCACCCAACCCGAACACCTGTGACATAGCGCATTGTTTTTCTTGAGAATCCCGCGATCTTACGTGTCCAGACCGTGGTATGACGCGTTTTAAGATACCGGCCAAGACAGGTAAGGCGGATGTGGTCAACCCGACGACGAGCCTGTCTCCACTGAGATTGCAAGCGTAAGCGCAGGGCACTTACGCTGATTTGCGTCTGTTATGTGCGACGCGTCGCGTTTTTGCACGAAATCTTTACTATGCTTCCTTCTAATGACCTCTTTATTCTAGGAACGATACTCAACACTAGCCGCTACGCCGATCCCCATAACTCAGGTAACTGTTTGCCTGGTCATCTCGATGACCGCTTTGATCCCCCTCCCCCCAGGCCAGCGCGCTCCGAAGATCATAAGAAGAAGCAAACCGACGAAGTCCTGGATACTGGACTCAACGACCATAAGAGACACCCCTCTCCTACCGCGAAGAATGTACGTACTATATCACCACCACCACCCGCCCTTTGTTTGACACTGGTCCCACGGGTTACAGGTCCCGAGCCAAGCTCCTCTGGGTGGGTATCTTTCGTTGCGGGAGGGAGCGAGGAGCATTGTACGCCTACCAGGGCAGGTCCTATGGCACGCGGGTGCGGATGGTGCGATGGCCCGGGTGTATGATAGCTACTATAGTTGTACTTCGACCTGCCTCGAAAAGAATAGACCAATTTCGTTCTCACTCGATCCCGATAGAACGCAAGCTGAATCAAGTTCTAATATAATCTATTCTGATCTAACGTGTGTCGCTGCCACTCGACCCGGATAGAACTGGTCGAATTTCACGAAAGAATTAGCGAACCTGACCGACTCTAGTCTAGCCCGTTCGAGGGTTCGCCAGCGTTCACTCAGTCTCGCTGCCGCTCGACCGAGTTCTCACTGGGCGTAAACCTCCGTAAACCCGAACAACTTCAGCGCGCGTATACGTATATTGGTTTTGCAATACGAGTGCTTACTCGTGACCGAGGTTTTCGACTGTGTTGCGCTGTTTCACCGACATGCTGGAGTCGCTATGCTCCGTCCGTGCCCGCGTTAACTCAGTTTACTCCCGAATGAAGACAAATTCCACAGTGCCGCTCGGATGATATCCCTTTTCTGTTTTTGGGCGTACTATAACCATGGATTTGTTTCACCTATATGACTTTCGCTTTCTCATTTTCCTGGGAACGGTATAGCCATTCAATATTCACGAGTGCATCACAAGACTCACATGAACCGCTCTAGTCGCTTTCATTTGACCGCAGCTGACTAGGGTTTCTACCAAAGCTCCCCACTCGTTCACGGTTCTTGACTCACAATGGCACCAACTCGGGCCTCGAGAAATCGATCTGGGCCAAAAAGGTATCCGAATATTCCCGATTCGATGCTGGAGCTTTGTCATGCAGTGCGCAGTGCGCACCTAAACCTCGACCCTCACAGCCGCCATGTTGCGCGCAACGCTTTATGTATGAGCGCCTAAATATGTGGGTCGATCCCACACGTCTGCTGTGCCTCCGGGATCAAGTACCCGGAGCGGCTGCGTATTTCTGGAAAAAACCGAACCCTCGCCCCGGTTTCTCGTCTCCAATTTGCTTTTTGCGGGCTGTGTGAACCCCCTGTCAAAATAAGTTGCGGAACCGCGAATAAGGGGAAGAGTCACGGTCGGGATTATCGATCAAGAACCTTGTTGCTCGACGAGTATGACGAAATTCTGCAGATTCCGAAGTTACGATCCGCACAAACAAAGGCATCAATCCTCGTTTCGGCCACCCGCTTCCACCCTCCGGTCCGGTGTGAGAAGGCGCCTACACCGAGGCTGAGGTGAATCCCAGATCGAGCCGTAAAAGTTCGCATTGGACAGATGTTTATTTTGTGTGTTACAATCATCGACCAGAGTGAGCACCCCACTCTCCCTCCCACGGCGGACCCTTGCATTACCGGGACGCTGACCGTTAAGGTTCGGCTTTCAAGTGCATCCGGGCGCTACCAACTCCATCTTTCTCAGGTTTCGGGATCGAGCGTCTGTCTGAGTAACCGGTGTATCGTGGCAACAAGTACAGGCGCACGGAGCGAGGACCCTGCACACTGACCCCCAGCCTGCAGATCTCCGGCCGCTGTTCCTTCCGCCATCTCTCAGTCCACATCGCGATCTCAGGTCATTGTTCTCGTTTACCCAGGATCGCGCAACTGCGAGGAACCGTCATCTGTCAGTGGGTTGCCTCCTACCTCCTCTTCCCTTCCTGCCGGTTGCTTGTTGCCTGCCACCCAGCGCCCTTCATGCATACCGTAAGTGGTTTTCGAACGATTCCACCGATCAGGTGTTTAGTAACCGTTCATCGAGAGAGTGAACTATGAATAGTGGCAATCTACTAACAAATCGAGTGGAGACAGCCGCTAGCAGAGCTTCACCCTGCAGATCAATAGCATCGATCCCATCTGAAACGTTGAATCTATGAAGCAGTGGGTTTACATCTCGTCATCGGTTCACATCCGCGACACGATCGAATTGGGTGGCACATTGTAGAGAATGGAGACGGGATCAGCCGTTACACAGCAGCGAACATCGATCAACCAACACAAGACTCATGCCACCTGCGATGATTCAGGCCTCAGGATCTGGATCCTGACCTCATTCAGCATTGAGATCCACCGTGACTGTGTAGGGACCGAGGGTCTCACACTTTCCGCATGAAAGAACAGCAGAAACGTTGATCCTGGCCGTGCGGAGGGAGGCGCAGCCACCTTGGCTGCGCACAATGGCTGACCAGTGTCCCCCAAGCCCGGCGCTCTAAGTAATTGGGGTCCGCGGGGCGACTGGACGATAAGATCGATTACGTCGGAGAGGATCGCGGGACTCTTAGGCTTTCACCATACCAACAACTTTGGTCCGGAATGTGTGTGAACCTGATAGCTAGGAGCCTGGGTGGGTTTCAAAAACCCGCGCCCGTCGGAATGAAATACTGTGGGTCGTAAGATTCTCACACCGGCGAGGTTTGTAGCCGGTGTGCTGAGGGAAAACCATCCTACGGGTTGTGGGATCCACGGAACTGACCACTGAACGCTGAGCGTTGAGGGCCGGAAGCCGACACTGATGAGGAAACTTGACTACAACGAGCATTGAGGCCTGACTCCACCGCCGCAGAATTCCTAAAAACGATTCGAGGGTGAGAACGCTTGGAATAGGTGCTTCCGGATTGGTGGGGACTGGAAGGAGATGTGGGTAGTAAGCGCTGCACCCGGTGGCGAATCTCGATCGCCAGCTGATCCAATTGAACACGATGATGATCACCCTCCTAACCGTTCTGGCTTGAACTGCATCCCTTTTCATGGCAGCTTGGCCGCAACCCTCTGCAAAATTCATCCCGAAGTATGTTACTCTCTGGTCGAGGGTGTTCCTGGTAACTAGGATCCTTTTTATTCGTCCTCGCGCCCGTCGATTGACTGAACATGAACCTTCGTTTGTGGATAGGGATTCGCACCTGGAGGAACAATACCGCTGGAGGTCGTTACCGATGCATTCTGGACGAACCTCCTCTCCCTTGATGTGGACCACGCTTACTTGCATTCAATCCTGAACAACCTATCCAGGGATGAGTGTTTGGGTAGGGGGAAGGTGCGGTCATGTTTCATCGCTGTACGGAACTCCACAATTCAGACCTTGCCTCGTTTCCGTAGGCCGCCCTGCACTTGATCTTGGAGAAATGCCTGACGTGCGCTCGGATAATGGAGCGCGATGACCCACGGAAGATTCATGCCCTTGAAACGTTTTCGGTGGCTTCGAGGTGTATACTGGGGAAGAACCTCGAGGGCTGGGAGGTGATGACGGTCTTCGCGGGCGAGGTTGGGCAAAGTGACAGATTCTTCATGGTGAGCGGAGCGCCGTGGTTCATCAGGCGGTCGGACTAACACCCTGTTTGTGAGATAGGAGTTGATATCTACCATCGCTGGCTGCATATGCGACGGGGCTGCGAGCCCGGAGCTCAAACACAGCGCGTTGCAACTCGCTCTGGCTCTCGTGGCCGGCTTAACGCAACTCAGCCCTGGGGCTTACTTCCTTCGGACGGACTTATTCCCAGCCATTGTTGATGTCAGTTGCATTCTTCATGTGACGTAATTTGGCCGACCCTGACCTGCCCCTCATGACACACAGATCATCCTCGGGGCGGACACTGAACGATACACTTTCGAAGCGATACTCCTGCTTGCCTTACTGGCAAACTTCCATAAATCGGACGCGGCACATCAAAACCCTTACGTTGCCCAAATCAAGCAAACAGCGTCGCGGGACCTTTTGCAAGGAATCGCTTGGGCGGCAAATGCCGCTATTGAGGCGGTTGTCAAGTAAGGATAAATAGGCCGTTTATGGTCAACCAGGTTGCGTTGAGCGATCAAACTCTCACAGGGAGTATCAGGCATTGTCCGATGACACGCCACCGTCTTCAAAAATTGCCCTTGGATCTATCGTCACCATGTTCAAATCGGAGCGTGTGTTCACGGATCCGCCTAAAGATTTATTCGCGAACCAGTGAGCACGTTTGTTGTCACAGTCTTACCCACCACAGATGTGACCCGTATTGTATTGCAGGCCAGTTGAGGCAGTGGTGGTGCTGCTGCCCGTGTTCGAATTCCTCGACAATAATCAAACCTTTGGGGAAGTATTGGTTAAACCTTTTACGCCGGACGACGACTCCCAGGACCGGGTTCTCGTCTTGTCGCTCGTTACGGTTTCATCGTACATTCTGACCCATGCGACGTCCTCTGCATCTCCCCGCGCCGTCGCGTATGCCCATCTGTCGTTGAATATTTTACTGAGATTGGTTCAAAACCCCAAGATCTCGAGCGCTTTCTGCCAACCTCGGTCACGTCCGATCAGGTTATGTCGGCAGGTGAGACCCTTTTCCCCTGACGGACGGGCATGGAAGCTGAACGGTCACTCTAGAGGATCCCGCCGTTACCTATGGTAACAGGTTCGCGACCACCCATGTGTGCAGTGCTGGATTCATGTGTTCTATGGCTACGCCACAACCTGCGCAGAAAGCTCGAAGTGAATTGTTATCTGTAAGTTTCGATCTTCCCGTCGCCCGCTCTACCCTCGACTGTTCCGCTGATCCCTTTTCACACCCCCTTTCCAGAGCATGTGTTAGGACATGCCACCAGGTGATTTCATTTTTACAGAAGCATGGGATCCGACTAGGTAATACCATCTACCCCACGGCTCCGACCCGGACTCACGTTCATACCCCAGAATACCATTGGACCGAATTCTGGAGGGCTGTATTGGGACTTTTGGAGTTCCTGACTAAGAAGATTGACGAATTACAAGGCGCTGCGGGGATACGCACCCTTATCAAAGAGGTGAGCACCCTCACGACACTTCAGTTCCCATCTAAATTGCTGTAGACATTATCCCTATTGGATCTGTCCATCACAACTGCTCAGGCATTTTTGCCGAGCGCCAAAGCTTTGCACGAGTTTGTGGTCAGTCAGGAGGTTGTATTATTAGGAGGGTGTCAATGATTACTGATCGCGTGTACAGTATGAGTTGACAAGATCCTCGTCGATCTTCAGATCGCAGGATTCATTGTTGAACAAGCTAGATGTATCGGGTAGGGCTCGGGAAAGAGGGTCGGCGATTTCTGGGCGCACGACCTCTGACAGCCTGACTACCCTGATCAATGTCGTTGACTTTTACGAGGCCAAGATTGGGCAGACGAGATCAGCCAACCAGGCGCTACGAACTGTCGCTCACGAAATCGATAGAGACGGGCTACAAGGTGTTGAAGAAGGTCGAGACGTGGAGATTAGACCGTGGGTTGAATTCTTCGTTTTTTCCTGGTCGTTTATCAATCTGATGTGGGTCATTCAATTGGTTTAGAGCCCCTATGGATGAGGTCACTGGCCTGCTGAGATATGTATACGCGGACTGCATGTCTCTTCTACCATGAAGATCCGGGTCGAGGCTGAAGTACGTTAACTGGCCCAGGGTCGCTTGTTGCCCTGATACGATCATGGGGTGAAAAAACTTTTTCACCGTTCCTTTAGCGGTGGGCGGAGATAAGGACTCCAACTCGGCACCGCTGCTTCCCTTGGCAGAGATAGTGTAGTAGAGGTCATGCGTGTCGTCATCTATCATGTTCCCCGTTCTCCATCTGCAATATTCCCCCAATTTTTTGCGCATTTTTTCAAGCATGAGCTCACCGGGCCCAACGATGACGACGGCCAAGACTCGCGTGTGTTAGACCTGGGCGGTCGATTTTTCAGCGCATGTCGCTAGATAACGGCTCGGTGATTGAGCTCGGTGAATGCGGGTCACAGTTACTCGTGTCTCCGACGGGGCTCCTTACCCCTCCTCCACTCTCTTCGACCACCTCTGTCGAGGCATATGGCTGGCATTCGTTATGTCTCACACCTCTCCTCGTCCCTACGCCCAGCAACTGCGAAAGCCACCGGTCTCCGCTCACGCTACGTCCTGGCCCGAGCGCTAGCAACCGCGAATGGATCGCCCTTCGCCGCCCTCGACACCTTCACGGACAGACACGTTGGTCCGGACGCTACCGAGACCGCATATATGCTCAAACAGCTTGGCTATGATTCTATGGACGCGTTCATAGCGGCAACGGTTCCCGCCCACATCCGCATCCCCGAAGATGGCATCACCAACGCCACTATCCCATCCCTGAGCGAGTCGGAGCTGACGCGGAGGGCAAAGGCTTTGGGTCGGGACAATAAAATCTTCAAAAGTTACATTGGAATGGGTTACCATAACAACGTTGTGCCACCTGTGATCCTGCGGAACGTGAGTTTGTGTGTTTTTTTTGGCTGGATGCTGTGTTAAACCCGACCGGGGATACAGGTCATAGAAAGTCCCGCATGGTATACCCCCTATACCCCCTATCAGCCGGAGATTGCTCAAGGTACGTCCACAACCTGGTGATCTTGACCACCGGCTGACGGTACACGCAGGCCGCCTCGAATCTCTGGTGAACTTTCAGACGATGGTGACGTCGTTGACCGCGATGGACATCTCAAACGCCTCTCTCCTTGATGAGGCCACCGGTGCAGCTGAGGGAATGGTCATGGCATTTATCGGTTCCAACCAGAAAAAACGAACATTTTTCGTTGATGAACATGTCCTTCCCCAAACTATCTCGGTACTCCGCACGAGGGCCAAGGGATTCGGCATCAACTTGGTGGTTGGAGATATTTTGGCAGACCTTTCTGAACATGCCGCTCGTAAGGACATTTGTGGTGTCCTCGTTCAATACCCAGACATCAACGGGACTATCAACGATTACACCTCTATGGCTGAATCGGTTCACGCGTCCGGGGGGCTCGTGGTCTGTGCTACGGACCTTTTGGCCCTCACCATGTTGAAACCACCCGGCGAGTGGGGTGCCGATATCGTCGTCGGGAACTCTGCGAGATTCGGCGTTTCACTTGGATATGGTGGTCCTCACGCCGGCTTCTTTGCTTGCACGGACAAGCTGAAGAGGAAGATGCCAGGACGCCTCATCGGACGCAGCAAAGATGTCACCGGAAAGCCTGCATACAGGTTGGCCCTCCAAAGTAAGCCAATTTCTTGCTAGCGACTCAATGTCTGCTCAAAAGCTGGTTCAGCTCGTGAACAACATATTCGCAGAGAGAAAGCCACGAGTAACATCTGCACCAGCCAGGCGCTGCTCGCGAATATGGCTGCAATGTATGCCGTCCACCACGGTCCAGAGGGCCTCACTCGCATCGCTCGTCGCGTGCACGCCTATACACAGATCCTCAATACTGCTGTCCAGAAATACGGGTTCAAGCCTCTCAACAAGGAATTCTTCGATACATTGACTTTCGACGTCAGCAATGTCCCCGGACGTGCTCACGGCGTTCACGCTGCCGCTGCTGCCAAGTGGGTGAATCTTCGTCAAATCGACGATTCACACGTCGGCGTGACGTTAGACGAGACCGTTGGACCGAAGGATATTGTTAGATTGGTCAATGTTTTCGCTGCCGCTGGATCGGGCGACCACGACCCCGTCACCCTATCGGATTTGGAGCCGATGGAAGCTCTATCCTTGCCGCCCGCTCTTCAGCGAGAGTCCAAGTTCCTCCCTCACCAAGTGTTCAACACACACCACTCGGAAACGGAGATGCTCCGTTACATCTACCACCTGCAGTCTAAGGATCTCGGTCTGGTCCACACAATGATTCCATTGGGAAGCTGCACCATGAAACTCAACAGCACGACGAGCTTGATGCCCGTGACTTGGCCCGAGTTCAGTGCTATTCACCCTTTCGCTCCTGCTAATCAAGTTAGGGGATACAGGGAGATCATCAAGGTCAGCATACACACATCCCAGTTCAACGGGCCCCTGACTCATCGTGAAACAGGAACTCGAGGACGATCTCTGCAAAATTACGGGTTTCCACGCTTGTTCAGTTCAGCCGAACTCTGGGGCCGCTGGCGAATACGCGGGTCTGAGCGTCATCAGGGCTTACCACGAATCTCGGGGCGAGGGAACCAGGAATATTTGTCTTATCCCTGTCAGCGCCCACGGAACAAACCCCGCGGTGAGCGGTTTTTTCTCAGGCTGTCACTTTTTTCTTTGGCTAAACCACTCAAAGTCCGCAGCCATGGCTGGCTTGAAGGTTGTCCCTGTGAAGAGTTTGCCGGACGGTAGCCTCGACATCGCGGACCTCCGCGCGAAGGCGGAGCAGCACAAAGACGACCTCGCAGCTTTTATGGCGAGTATCGCTTCCGGGAACAACATACTCTCCCGGTCTCACTCTATTTTTCTTAGATAACGTACCCATCTACCTTCGGCGTGTTCGAGGACGGCGTCAAGGCGGCGTGCGATATCATCCACGAGAATGGTGGTCAGGTCTACCTCGATGGTGCGAATTTGAATGCTCAGATCGGTCTCACGAATCCTGCCACCTGCGGCGGTGATGTTTGTCACATGAACCTTCACAAGACGTTCTCCATGTGAGTGATCAATGCTCGACTGCGTATTCCTTGATGTTGACCTCTGCGCGCAGTCCTCATGGTGGCGGAGGTCCCGGCGTTGGTCCGATTTGCGTCGCTGAACATCTGGCACCATTCTTGCCTGGTCACCCAGTTGTCGAAGTCGGCGGGGAACACAGTATCGAGGCTGTTTCGGCTGCCCCCTTCGGCAGTGCATCTATCCTTCTCATTTCTTGGGCTTATATCCGTATGCTGGGTGGAACGGGCTTGAAGAAATCTTCGCAGGTCGCACTCCTCAATGCCAACTACATGGCTTCCCGTCTGTCAAGTCACTATACCCTCCGCTACAAGAACTCGAACGATCGGGTCGCCCACGAACTGATGATCGACCTTGCAGAGTTCGAGAAGAGTGCTGGTTTGAAGGTTGCGGACTTTGCCAAGCGCCTTCAGGATTATGGATTCCATCCCCCGACTTGTTCGTGGCCGACATCGACTTGTATGTTGATCGAGCCGACGGAATCAGAGACCTTGGAGGAGATCGAGAGGTTCTGTGACGCCATGATCAAGATTCGTGAGGAGGTGGAGGATGTCGTCACTGAAAAACAACCAAAGGATAACAACGTCTTGAGGAATGCTCCTCATCCCCAATCGGTTGTCATTGCGGATAACTGGGATCGGTGGGTGTAATACTGCCCTCTCATTCCCGTGATCTCACAATTTTGCCACAGACCATACTCGAGGGAGACCGCCGCTTACCCCGTTCCATGGCTAAGAGAAAAGAAGTTCTGGCCTTCGGTTTCACGAATTGATGACGCGTACGGTGATTTGAACCTCATCTGTGACTGCCCATCAGTCGAGGAGATGGTCGAGGCACAGTAAACCCTTAGACAATGATAGATGGCTAGGATTTTCTCAGGGCATATCGGTTTTTTGTTGTCACAACTGTCCTACTTTACGTCTATTCGTCATCTCATAATACCAGGCCTAATGATAGCAATGACTTCCACAATGCCGGGTAAAGACGCTCAATACGTTTCTTCATCTCCATTTCCCCCGGTCTGCCCTGGACAAAACTGAGAACCACGCGAATCGAGTTTTCGTTCGGTTCCACGTTTCCGTTCTGCCCCATCTCGTTGCAGAGCACCTCGACCGCTTCCTTCACCCTGTCCAACCGACACAAGCATTCCAACCAAGCGTTCCAGTTTCGGGCGTTCATCTTGAACCCGTACTTCAGGATACGGGGGAAGATCTGGACGGCTTCCGCGTGAGCACCGGCGTGCCCGCAAGCGTCGGCCATAATGCTGATACTGGCGTTGTCGAATGACCTCGAGAGCCACAGCGATTCCCAGACCCTGTACGCGTCTCGAAGGCACCCCGCACGCTGATATGCGTCCATAAGAGTGTTCCAGGCGACAGTATCCGGTTGGACCGCGGCGTCTGTGACGAGAATTTGGTGGATCCGCCGTATCGCACGTTGGATGGAAGGAATGTCCACGACGTCCCCGACGTTAGGTTGATCCTCATTCCCCTCTTGAGGCACTTGGGATTCAGATCCCCTGATCTTCGTGGCGGCGAAACCCAGCTGTTGGAGGATAATGGAGTACACTTTAACGTTGACCGGGTACCCCGCTTCCCTCATGTCTCTGACAATCTCGAAGTATTGTTCCCAAGCGGGTATAGCTGTGTGGATGCTCCCCTTCCCAAACGTAAGTCGACAAAAGACGTTTAGGACGGCGACATAGCCCTCTGCATCCAATGCTGGCTTTCCGTCTGGTCGCCTGAAGACTCGTTTGTACGCCCGGAATGCCTCGGTTGGGGTAGTGGAGGATCGGAGAAGGAGAATGGTGATCGAGGTTGCCGTCATGCTGTCCATTTCCACACTCCGGGATTGCATATCTTCGAGAAGGGATAGGGCCTGGGGGAAGTACTTCCCCGTGTTTTGAGTCGAGACGAGGGCGCTGATTAGGGTGTTGTAGATGACGGCGTTTGGCTCCCCGGATTTTGTGGCACGAAACATATCCCTGTAAACCTCCAGGGCGCGGTCTACGTCGCTTTCCTTTGGCGGTCGTAACGTCTTCATGCATAGTAAACGGAGGATCGGGTCGACCACCTTGGATGTCGGGGTCATTCCGCTGGCGACGTAGTCCTTGTACACCTGGAAGACTTTATCGGGTGACCTCGTCTTTTGGATGGAGTTCTGGATGACCAAGAACCATGTATAAACGTCCGCTTGCAGTTGTAACGTGGTTTCCCAGAAGCGAATGTCGTCAGCCGAGACGGAGTCGGCCAGAAGGGCGCGTAGAGTTTGTAGGGTTGGGGTATAGCCTTGTTGCTGCAGCCTCTGCGCTTCAACGGTCGCAGGGTGTTTGCCCTGAGCATAAGCCCTCTTCAAAAGGGCTCCGGTGTCCGCGTGAGGGTCCGTTTGTCGGTTATAGAGTTTATCGTAGAAAATCTTAATCTGCTCTGCGACCGATACCATCCGACGGGCGGTATAACCCACTGTGATCGAAAAGATGACACTTTCGTCATGAGGAACCCCGGCTTTGTGGGCCTCGCGAAGGAGTTTGCGTACGGCAGCTTCCGCGGGCGGGTGTCTAGCACGAAACATCGCAGTTCCGGCCACCGAGTATGTTTCGGGTGTGGGCTGGCAACCGGATGCTACGATGGACCTGAAAAGAGAGGGGAATTGGGTATCTTGGTGTGAAGAGCCGAATGTCTCGATCCACGTGTGCCATTGAGATAGTAAGGGTGATATCTGCCCAGGCTTGGTGTTCATGGTCTCGAGCCATCGCAAAGCGGCAGAAGAGTTCCCCGAGGTGACGAATGAATCGAAAATGGCGGCGTGTGTCGAGGCGGTAACTTCGAGATTGCACTGGGCCGGGAAGTTCTCCAAAACCGCATGGAGAAGGGCAAGGTCCCCTGTGCGACCAGAGGCTGCGAGAGATGCCAAGTCGTCGAGGACTTCCTGTTGGTTGGGTGAACGCGAAGGACCGCTGACGGGTGGGTCGGATGGTTCGTGCTGCTGCTGGGGGAGATGGTAACGCATACGAATTGCGGCTAAGTCTTGAGCTGCAAGGAAATTTCGACGAGGAGGGCCGGCTCGAGCGTTTGCGAACGCACGCCTTGCGACGGTTGCCGGAGCAGAGAAAAGCCTATGTCGCACATTGTGACCAAGTCTCGTTCGAGCACACCAAGTGTACATTCATACGGAACGCTGCGATTTCTCTAGTAAGCACCCACCCTCAAATCCTCGCGGTCCTTGCGGAAAACACACGCACCTCTGTCCGCGAAGAGGGATCACCGGAAGGAAGGGCGGAAGGTTTGGGATCATCACGTGAGCCCGGAATAACACGTCGACAACTTCCTTGCCACATCTCACACCTTAACCATAACCTCCCCCTCCACCCAACCTCCTCCACTCAGCAAACATGTCCGACAGGATCAAGGAGTTCATCGAGGTTCCCCAGCAGTTCATCCGTGATGGAAACCAAGTCAGCGTTTGCAATGTCGAAACTGAACGAACGTTCCGAACTTACATTCCGTGATCTGCAGTTCTTGACACGGTGCACAAAGCCGACACAAAAAGGTCAGATATCGTCAAATGACATGCAGGTACAATCTGTTTCTAACGTGGTTATGACTTCCAGAGTACTTGCACATCTGCAGGGCAGTCGCCATTGGTTTTGCTGTAATGGGCTTCATCGGTTACTTTGTGAAACTCATCCACATCCCAATGTACGTGGCACTTCGTATCCCCGCCTACCACACCGCTCACATCTTGCGTCCAGTAACAACATTCTTGTGTATGTACCCCGCTCTCGATTCTTTCCCCGGACTAACGTTTCGCAACAGAGGTGGAGCATAGTGGATTCCGGATATTTGTTGTTGTCGTGGGATTTTATATATCATCTCTTTCGTTTGCTGTCGGCCGTGAAGGTCCGTCGGATGGTCTCAACCGCAAAGTGAATCGGTTTCCCAAACCACCAGGGAGAAGAATCGTTCTACTACTAGACCAACAGTAAACCTAACCTGGGTGTTGGCTTCACCACGTCGACGGCAGGGTGATACTCCTGCCCCCCCGAAGGTTTGCCGAGGCGCAATAAAGCAGCAGTCTTGTCAACGCTCCCTGTCTGCGACGGGAACAAGAACGCCAAAAGCATTTGTGTCCGCGTAAGCACGTCAGTGAACTGTGATTCAACCTGCTTGCTCGCGTAATTCTAGATGGAAAAGTCAGGAGGTTGGGATAATCGGAGGTAGCGAAAACGTACAGAAGTAAGCTCCTTCAGTCTTGCTTGCCATGGATTGGCCGCCTGAGGCCAGGTCGGATCCCACGTATCTAGCATCTTACGAACGAAGAGGAGGTTTGAACGATGCCAGGTTTCAGAAACGCCCTTGACTGCAGGATCCACCAGTGCCTCTACAAGGCTGTACAACGTCTCCCTGGTGATCTCATCTCGTTTAGGAGAGGCCAGTAACACGACGCCCAGCTGCTGTAAAGCGGCCGACAGCGATAGTAGACAGTGCATCAAGGCGGAGGAATGTTTTGGTGAGATGTCGACGAATTCGTTTGATGAATGCCCAGACGCAGAGTCGCACAACCGCCAGTAGTCTTTGGTCACCCAAGCAACTGTGTATGATCGCCAATGGAGAATGATCTCGTCATAGAGATCAGAGGTCTTCGCCCGGAAATCTACGAGCGGTTAACGAAACTGTCCAGAAGAACTGTCCCCCCACGCACCTTCAACAACTGCTGGTTCACAACCAATGTTGTTGATAAAGGAGGATTTTGTTGACAGCTCCTCCACCAAGTGCCCCGTAAACACCAACGGTACCAAGGCCGCGTCCTCGACCTTGCCATCTGGGGGGAGGGGTGGTAAACCGTCTGGAATATGGCCGGTGACGAAAACTCACCCCCATCGACAAGGTAGCCGACAGACGACTGAAGTGCATCGAACACATCTGCAGATAAGGATGCTGCCTCTGGTCGGTACTCCTCCAGCACTCTAGTAACCAGTGATCTGGATGCAGGTTTTAGCCCAATGCAGAAGCACGAACGCGGGGTTATCCCTACCTTGTTTCATCATCGTGACTTTTTAGGGACCTAAGATCCTTGTGCAGAGCCTCAGAGCAGGCCTCCAATGGCGATAACGATTTCTCCAGCAATGGTGTTCTACCAACGACTTGACGCCGGAGAGCTGCTTTGTACCTTTTTAAAGAAGCGTTGGCCTGGGTCGGACCCAGCTGGACTGTGGATTGCAGTGGTGGCGGGGGAGCGGTGAGCTGGAACTCGGTCACGAGCAAACCTAGAATCGAGTTTCAGTAAAAAACGAGAAATGGCAGAACCATTGGGATCCGCTAACCTGATGCTCCTGGTCGCTTCAAGGTAACTTCGACGGCTCCTTTCAACTCCTTCTCGAACCCAGACCTCGCGCCTCTCAGAGCGGCCGTCCATATGCTCGTAAGTTGTTGCTTGCACGCGTCATCGACTATCCGGTGGAGGTGACTCCTCTCATACTCCAGCAGTCCACCCGCTTCAAATAGCCATTTTCGAATCCAGCTCCTCAACCTCCACATCTCCTTCATACCGTCGACCTTCGAGAACCAGGTGTGCAGCGCCTGTGAAAACTCGGTACACGACTTCTGGAACCAGTCTTGTAGCCTTTTCGTAAGGACGGAAGGGAGTACCGTAGAAGAGGTAGAGGAGAGATCCACATAGGGTTTGTAGGATTTTATAGTTTGTGGCAGAAGGAGGAAGTGGGTGGAGGATGGTAAGCTCGATAGTAGTAACTGGGTACTCAGCCGCAACTCGGGGGGCAATGAGTTTAGCCCAGCTGGATCAACGGTGGGTTGTATATTCTCCAAAACGCTTGTCATCAACGACTTTCCTGTGGTTTCCTGTTCCTTGAAAATGGTACGAGCAGCCCTAGCGGTCCGAGTTATGATGTCGAGGCAGGCCTCGACGGACTGGCGGACATCTTTATGCTCGGCCTGCGCCTTCTTAACGCTCCCTTGTCGAGATAACCCAGGTCTGGGTTTCACAAGAGCACCCGCCTCCACTGACTTTGATATGACAGTGCCGAGGATCCGAGAACGTTGAGCGAACAAGATAGCCAACGTCTCCGTTAACGGGCGAGAATCGAGCAAATAGAGCGTAAGCAGGGTTGCGCATATTTGCTAGAGTGCTGATGTTCAACGGCTTGTTACCAATGTCCCGCTAAACATACCTCAGGCGATAACGAAGGCTCCCGTAACGATAAGGTCGCCTTGTGAGAAATCTGCGGTCTGAACTGGGCAACAGTTTCCCACTGTCGTTGCACAAGAGGAAACTGATCCTATGGGAACGATTAATCGAGGCTCGGGGTTCGCGGAGGGGCGTTAACATACCATGATCGATATACCCTTTGTATCCCAGCTTGACCCTTCCGTAGCATCGTCGTGCGTGAGCGCTCGGTGGACGCCTCGCGAGAGTAGGAATAACCATGTAGCACGGTAATATTCTCTTCGTTCGATCAGCCTCCAAAGGTGCTCCGGCGCGTCGAGTAGGAGTTTCATGTGAGCCCCGAGTGATTGGAATATCTGCAGGTCCGAGTCTGGTGACAGGTGAGCGATAACATAGACCCTCCTCGCCGACGCAGCCTAACCTTTCTTGTTCACTGGAGAGTTTGGTAATGGGCTGTAGGGGATTTCCTGTGATGCAATAATCTCTTTCATCTCATCGACGGCGTTCAAGACGTTCTCCGAGGATCGGTGAATGGATATGATGGACGTCGAGGCTTGTAGCAGGTCACGGTAGCGTTCCCTGCACTTTCGTAGTATAGTTAAAATTTGTGGGAGGAAACTACGGGTGGACACGTACCCAACCATCAACCTCAGCTCCTCTTGTTTCGCATCCGCGTCGTTCCTAGAAATATTGCACGTCAGTACCCGTGAAGTTGATTCGTAGATTGGCCGTGCCTCAAGCGTCTCTGGACTTCCTTCACTTGAGCAACCGAATTCCTCGTAAACATTTCGTCAGCTTCGCCGTCTATCTTCGCCATCTCCTCTGACGATCCCATATTGATGAGTGCGTTTAGAGAAACAGCCCGAGTGGGTGATCGCACGTTGTTGAAGGAGAGGAAGTTTGGAGACCCCAGGACGGAGAGCGGCTGCAAGGAGTTCGAGCGGTCTATGGTGATTGGCGGGGGCACCGGAGCCACCGACGCTGCAGACGGTCGGCGAGCCATCCCTATCCCAAAGCCAAATCCAAGTGACACGCGTAGACGCGCCAGAGGGAGAGCAGATGTTATTACGTAAGGGACTGACGGAGTCGCAATGGGGGACGCAACGAACACTGTATATCGACCAACGCGAAGGAGCCAGGAAAACATTCGTAAGGTACTATGTAGACTAGGTGTAAAGATGTTACGAGAAAAGCAACTTACGCACAACGGACATCTATGAGACTGATTCAACGAGCTGGCTCTTTGCCACCATCACTCGGCTTGGGGTCCATTACGGAGCTTGTTCTGCTGTGGGGGGTCGCCTGGTGCGGCCGACCGGCGCTGCTGGATGTTGCTGGACCGTTCGTCGATGGCGGCGGTCCTCCGGCCATACGTTGGTCGAGGGCTTTGAGCGCCATCGCGCTGAAGAGAGGGAGGGATGAGTGGGTCTCAGGCCACATATCCGACATCACTCCCTTACCGTCTCCTCTCCGCTTCCGCTCGAGCACCTCCTGGTACTTGGGTATATCCCACTTCGATATCTTGGCCAGCAGTAGGAATCAAACGGAACCGTGTTGCCAGTGAGTGCAGTGTATCCGCCAACACAGACACAGGGCCGCTGTGACCAAGAACCAGGTTAGGACGAACACGTTGATCAGGGGGTAGGGACATACTGAGCGAATGGCGGGAACCACATCACGAAGGCAAATGTTTCGCTTCGGTCGCCATATACCGTCAAACCACCAGGTGAATCCCCGTTGTTCTTCTTGTAGAACCTCAGCCAGACGTAAGAGACCAACCACCCGAATTGGATGAGCAGATATGGCGATTGATAACCGAAAATAGACATAACAACGGAGAAGGTGTTGTACGCCATCGGAAGCGACTACTGGTGGTCAGCGATAGGCACTTTCCAGGCCGATGAATCCACCTCACCTTGACGCGGGCCCCGAAGACACCAAATACTTGGACCTGATGTTCTGGGATGGCCTGGGTGAAGGCGACCAAGAGGCCATTTTGCAGGGCCATTTGTCCGTGATATTGAATCCCAAAACTGGGGAAATTCGTCAGCTTCTCTTCACGCGTAGGATGGGACTGCACGTACGCGAACGCTGGAGTCTGGAATACGAAGTATTCGATCCAGCTCAGACCAAAGGCGATGATATTGGAGACCACGATAGTAACCGTGATGAATTTTATTGTTTCAGCCGTCCCCCATAACCGCTCAAAGTAGCGTAGTGAAGGGGGGATGAATAGGATTGTCACGACCAGCTGCGGCGGGAGCTGAGCGTATGACAGACAGAAAATTGAACAGATCACGAGCCTCTATTAGACTGGTCTCCACCAGACCTGCTGTAAGGAACGACCAGGGATAGAATATGCTTGTTCCGGGCACCAGGATTAGGTACGGGGCCACATATGGATCGCTGTTTGACCACGAAACCCAATAATATAGAAGGGATAGGACGACGGTCGCCGCGGCGAAAGCGCGCGTCACTGGTGGCGTTGAGGCGACGTACTGGACCGGTGAGGACAGGATGGTCATTATGGCTCCGGCTAGGGGTCGGAGGAAACCAGCAGTTACGTTTCAATGGCGGAAAGGATTCAAGTGATCGCTCGGTCTCGGTCGACTTTGCCAGATTTCCGGCGCGATTTCCCCTCATCATCGTCAACAATATTCACAAGTTGTCTTTTCACTCTACTTTGTGCTACAACCCATACATGATGATGGTTTAACCACCCAAGGTCACTGGCTGACAGCTGAGACCCCCACTGTTTTGCGTGACGCACTTCGTGACACCCTTTGAAGAGGACCATCATCATCGTTCAGCCGCTTCTACGGCAGACCACCCCTGGGGAATCCCCTCGTCGTCCTGGGGTGTTTCCGAGACTTATTGTAGGCCGGACTGGCCCACCTGTCCTTGTCGCGACTCCATCATGTCGGACTACAGTCATCGTCCTGGCGGCTCCCTGAAACTTAAAGGCGGCGTCGCGGACGGCGGTGTCAAAAAGAAGTACGACTTTTGTGCACCTAATCATGTCCATTCACACAAATACCGACCAATTATCCAGGAAGAAGAAATCGACCAAATCCCAAGATAAGCAGAAGGACACGGAAGACGAAACAAAGGATCCGGTCAAGGAACCTGAACGAATTAGGTCCGACTCTCCTGTTGGGAGCAGCGGCAGGAATTCCCCCGCGGCAAGCAGCAGTCGTCCGGATCGAAAGACTCAGGCGGAGAAGCGGTTCGAAGAGGTGCAGAGGAAGAGGGTGAGTCCCTTTTTGAAATTTCCCCCAAGGGCACCTTTGTTTCTGATATTTCTGCGACAGTTGCTCGAAAAGGTCGCCAAGCAAGCCCACATGACACACAAAGATCGTGTTCACGAGTTTAACGCACAGCTGGAGGCTTTGAGCGAACATCACGACATACCAAAGGTGTGTGACTTGTGCCCGTTGGTCCGTGCGCGACCTAACGGCGTATTCCTCTACAGGTTGGGCCCGGATAACAACCGCCGTCATTCGTGGTTGGTTTCCTGGGTCTTTCACAATCACGCACGCACGCATCCACTGGGAGTTACATACGCGTTTCTACTGTTAATTACAACCATAAGCAACACACTGGCCGTATGCACAAGCCATTGAGGGATCCCGTATTCATATTTGGTAGTCCGCGAGTGTGATGGGGTCTCGCATGTCCGCAATCTTCCCTCTTGTCCTGAAACTCCACCTTCCCCTCTCCCTCGATCATGAGCCCAGCGACCATAGACTTCGCTGCAGAGAAAAAGGGTCACGTATGTCCCCCCAGCAAGGCCACCCATCCCTGCAATCGATGGGAATGTCTCTTCGTCTATGCCTTCATTTGTAAATTCACGAATCTACGGGGAAAGACTGATGGCCTCAATTCACCCATGGAGTCTGTTTCCTCTGCTTTCGTGTCGTTCACCACGCTGACCTATTTGCTGCTGTTCTTTCCCAGTTTCGAGGAGGCTTTGCTGTTGACGGAACCTAACCCGATCTTAACCCAAGTCCTTGCCCGCTTCGTGTTGAACCTCCGGCCGCTAACGCGTAACCTGAGGTGCGTTCGTGCGGTAATGGGTCCCAGCAACGTCCTAAACGTTGCCACGTCGCCGCCCTCCCATAGCTCCGACCAGATATCACACACCGTCGCGAGTGTCTTGGCCGAGTTCCTCAAAACGCCCGAACGCACTCCGTTTTGGAACGACGATATCAGGGCGAATGTAGACCCTTTTGTTTCCTACGAGGAGGCGAAGGACGGACTGTGGCCTGCCCCTTGGGACTTCAAAGTGCGTATTTCTCCGAAGTTACTTCATATCACACCACCTAACCAACACTATCATTAGCTGAAAGTCCTGAGGACTCTGGTTGAACTCCAGTTGTCTCATAGTAGCGAAATCAAGAAAATGATTGACACTGCCTGGCGCGTGGCGCGCGCTCCCCCAAAGAAGAAAGATCCCACTAATGGATCGGATACTGGGCCACAGCTAGAAGACCTACAGTTGCTCCCCATCGGTCAGGACCTAAAGCGGAGGCGGTATTGGGTCGTTGACGGTGAGCACCCCTTTCGCTCTCGTTCCTGGCGTTTCTTTCGCCTTATTCACGGATGTTGATTTTTGTATAGACTCCCCCCGGGTTTATACCTCGACGAACCCATGGAAAACGAGTTCGATCTTGGAAGCCGTTTGTTCTTCGAAGGTGGAATACGAATCCACCGTTGCCGTCCTCCGAGCCGAGTCTCCTCCCGACCCCGGCCATGGAAAGAAGCGTCCTAAAAGCGAGCTGGCACACCTCGGGCTTATCGATGCCCTGGAAGCCAGGACAGCTAAAATTGACACGGAGTTGGCCGTAAGTTTACACTCAATTCAACGTTTTCTAATCGTGCTGAAGGTTATTTGAATTCAGCGGATTGCACGTGCGAGGAAGAAATTACAACAGAGGAATTTGCTCATCGCGCAGGCTGAGCTACGTGAGACACGGACGCGCCAAAGAACACGACCCAACTACGCGTACATTAATGATCCTGGGAGCGGCGAGGTGTGTACCACGACAGGCGATGCAACGACTGTTATTAACCGCATGTCTCAGGAGGACGGAGATGAGTACAAGCAGGAGGAAGACGACGACGACCTCGACGCTGGATACGGAAAGTCTCGAGGGTCTCGCCGTAGCGCAGCCACTGGTGGGACACGCCGGTCAACTCGCACCGCAGCGACATCAAAGGCAAACGGCAAACGCACCGCTCCAGACGACTGGACCCAATGGCCTGGCGAACGCCGTTCTACCCGACTTGGCGCCCCAGACACAACACAGGAAGTCGTCGCGGCTCCAGAACCAAAGAGGGCGAAAACCGATGAAAGTAGTATCAGTGCGTACTCGGATGCACAATCTTCTAAAGGTACTGGGCCCTCCAAGGACTCTGCCTCCGCCCTCAAACCAAACGAGTTCGCTGCCGATAAGGTTACTGGGAGGAAGAAGAGCAAGTTCTGGTATTACGCCGTAGAACCCGTTCCTGCCGCCAACGGGAATGGCACCAATGGTCAACAGCCCCTTCACGAACAGAATGGGCACGCTAACCACGACGCGATGGTCGAATAGATGTCTTCCCCGCATTGCATATTCTTCCCTTTCTCTTCACCGTCGCATTTCGTTTTGTTTTCAACCGGACACCCATACATAACTCACATTCCGCACACCCCCGTAGACACTCCATGACCACCGTAGCGTAATTAAACAGCGATAATTGTTCCCTGTCCATACCAACGATATATCTCCCTATTTCTTCGGTGACCTCTGGCCGGAACCCACTTGCTTATTGGATTCCGTTCCGAGCCTACGGAACAGGGCCGGTCACGTGCGGCTCCGCGTCCGGTTTTGGATTGTGTCAACTGGGATTGGTCCTTGGTCTTCCCCCCTCTTGCTGGCATTCGAAACTGGTCTCTCACTGGAACGTACGGGTGATTCATGCTCACCAGGGCCGCCAAAAATGTTCTGTCGAAGGCATCTCGGCCTCCTTTTCGATTCCGAGGATGCCTGCGCGCAGCAATTTCCCCGGACATCCGAGCCAACCCCAGGATGCCGACTCGAGCGGCTTCCACAGTTACCTTACCGCCAACACACAATGACCGGGACCTCGTAACATTCTTTGACATGCCTTCAGGCGGTTCAATCTCGTCAGGCCCCCCCACCGGGATCTTTGGACACCCTTCGCTTACCAGCCCACAAGCCCTGGAGTCGATCGCAGGCGCCGTCCTACAGCGAGCTCAACTCCTGACGGAACGTGTCCTACGTGCACCTCAGTCGCGGAGCGAAATGTTCAAGGTGGTGAAGAACTTGGACAGGTTAAGTGACCTGCTGTGTTCGGTCGTGGACCTGGCCGAGTTCATCCGGAATGCGCACCCTGACCCGAAGTGGGTGGCGAGTGCCAACAACCTGTACGAGAGTTTGTCGGAGTTTATGAACGTGTTAAATACCCATGTCGGACTTTACAATGTACGTCGTTGTAAAATGCGATTGTTGTGGATGCTCATACAGGTACCCGGAATAGGTATTGAAAGCTGTATTTGCCGATCCAGAGCTTTTTAACGCTCTGAACAAGGAGGGTAAAGAGACTGCCCTGATGTTTTGGCGGGATTTCGAGAAGTGTGCCATTGGTTTGCCCGACGACCAACGGAACCAGTTCGTGTCCCTGTCCTCGGAAATCCTCGTCCTCGGTCATAAATTCACGAACGGAAAATCACAAACACGGGCACCAGCGGTCATCCGGGCAGAGGAGTTGGAAGGCCTGAAGGATCGAGGGATGGGTATCAGGCTGAAGAATCAAGCGTTTTGGACGAGACGCGATCTACAGGTGTACCCCGGTTCCCTACAGGCGCAGATGATCATGCGGTCAGCACCGAAGGAGGAACCACGGCGGAAGGTGTATCTGGCGTCGAATTCGAGTACCCAGGAGGAACTTCACCTCCTCGAGAAGATGCTGAAGACTCGTGTGAAACTGGCGCGGCTGGTCGGGTCACAAAGTTTTGCGCATATGGAGTTAACTGGAAAGATGGCCAAGTCCCCAGGTACGGCTTGGTCGGAACCCCAAACCGAGCGATACGTGACTGACTCGAGAATCTAGAAAATGTTAGACACTTCCTGGACAGTTTAATGGCGCGGAACCGTCCAAACGCCAAAATGGCTCTCCAGAACCTTAGCAAGCGCAAACAAGAACACCTCAATACCCCTCCAAATCCAACCATCCAACCCTGGGATCGAGATTACTATTGTCCACCGGAACCCCCGGCCCCACCCGTCCCCTTACCTCCCCTTACGCTCGGAACCGTGTTCGTGGGTCTATCACGGCTTTTCAAACACCTTTACGGCGTAACCCTACGCCCTACCAGCGTTTCCCGTGGTCAGGTGTGGCACCCTGACGTCCGAAAACTAGAGGTTGTTGATGAAGACAATGAGATCCTTGGTTTCATTTACGTCGACCTGTTCGAGCGCAGAGGGAAGCCTGGCGGAGCGGCCCACTATACCGTGTCGTGCTCGCGTCGGACGGACGACGATGACGAGCCTGGAGATTATCCCTCCGCGGAGGCCTGGAACGACCCACGGCTGGCATTCTCTCGGGAATTTGGTTTGGTTCACCGAATGAGGAGACGTGGGCGAGATGGGATCTATCAGATACCAGTGGTCGCTTTATTGTGCGACTACGCACCCCGTTCTGGTAGCTCTAACCCACCAACTCTGGAATGGTTCCAAGTACTGAATCTTGCGCATGAAATGGGTCATGCAATGCATTGTGAGTCACCTGGGCGCCGGTGCCTTCCCTTAATACACTTACTGACCAATACATTCTCTCATGTGTTAAGCGATGTTTGGGCAAACCGAGTATCACAGTGTTTCGGGGACCCGATGCGCCACCGATTTTGTGGAACTGCCCTCCATCCTCATGGAAACGTTCCTAACCTCATCAAGGGTTCTCTCCTTGTTCGACATCGACGGAAACCTCGGAATAGGGCACAAAAGTAATCACCACAGGGACCCGTGCCATCACGTCGACACACATTCTCAAATATTGCTCGCTGAATTGGACCAAATCTACCACTCGGAGACGGTCCTCTCGTCCTCCTTTGACTCGACCCGAGCACTCGCCAACCTGTTCGATTCGAAATCCCTTGTTCCATACGCTCCTGGCACTTCGTGGCAGACCCAGTTTGGACATCTTTACTCATACGGAGCGACGTACTATGCGTACCTGTTCGATAGGGCGATAGCGTCGCGAGTGTGGTCGAAGTTGTTCGCCGGAAACCCATTGCGTAGGGAGAACGGAGAGAGGTTCAAAGACGAGGTCCTTCGTTACGGGGGAGGAAAGGATCCATGGCTCATGCTGAGCTTGTTGTTGAATGCTCCGGAACTCGAGTCTGGTGACGCTCGAGTGATGCAAGAGATTGGAAACTGGGAATTAGGGAACGAGGTGGGGAACGAGGGGTTTCCCGGCAGACACTAATTCGCCTCTGCCGGGATTTGCCACAGCGGTTACTTCCCGGTGCCTTCGCATTGACCATCCTTCCCCGCTCGCACACGAATTCAATTCCACGCGTTTAACCATAGGCAGCCTAGTTTCTGTAGGTCGGGGAATTATAGACGAGAGACCATTGGGTCGGCGTATCCTCTGGGTATCAGCGCGTAATTCAGAAGGGAAGGGTCCCGGAGTCTGGGGACCGAAAACCCACTTTGGTCGCGCGAGATGGATTCAATTTGGTGATTCCCAGTAAGAACCTCTTCACCTCTCGCGGAAGCGCATCTAGAAATACAGTGTTGAATTGGATAGACTCTTACGGGAGATGTGCTGTTCCTTGGTAGTAGGGATACCGAAGAGGTCGAGTGTTTCAGGTACTGGGCCACGCTTTACGCTCCACCTGGGACCACTTTCATGCGTGTTTTCATGGACACAAATTTCTTGTGTCCTGGATACAACCAAGCTATGGTGTATCCGGCTCCTGAGCGAGGATGAGCACCACTCGATCGTTCGCTCAGCCGAAGGAGAAATGCTTCGAAATTGAAACTACGATCCACCTTAGGTTCGTACCAAACCCGTGATTTTACATCACATGCTCTCCTCGTTTAGGCTTCCTGCGGCCGATCGAAGATCATCCCGCGGGGCCGGATCCGGGCTTGTGCCGAGACTACGATCCACCTCGCGACGTGCGTTTCCAAAATTTATGTGGTACTTGAAGCTCGATGGGCCGGTCTCAGCCGGTAACCGGATTACAAAAATTCGGACTGGTGCGGGTGTGTAGGAATTCTGGGTGATATCGATAATGCTTTGGGAGTGGGTTACCGGTCCTGAGCCCGACGTTTTTGCATGAGGCGCTTTGCTTGGACCTCGACTTCTCAACGTCACGATGACTTCTTTCTCCCCTCTGACCCCGTGTG
>Ga0307511_10001410_pt1 | contig 25373 bp, 11 predicted proteins | sample 13_EM_MG_FD_200266 | JGI IMG/M metagenome (GOLD analysis project Ga0307511, IMG submission 200266) | Populus trichocarpa ectomycorrhiza microbial communities from riparian zone in the Pacific Northwest, United States - 13_EM | ecosystem: Host-associated > Plants > Roots > Unclassified | place...
GGAAAGAAGAGGTGTAGTGTCACCTGTACTCGATTTAGAATTAGATGATCTTAGTTATATTACAAAAAGATTTCATTCATTGAATGAGGGGGATGGTTCTCCAACTTTTTCAGATTCTCCAACTTCTCCAACTATTCCAAATTATACGACTTCTTCTACAGGTGAGACTACTCCTACAGGTGAGACCACTCCTACAGGTGGTAGCACTCCTACAGGTGAATTAACTCCTAAAGCTATAGTTCAATGTAAAAAAACAGGTAGCTATTTCTAATATCTTACATAAAAAAATCTTGACTTTTCAATCGTATATTTACCTCCTATAACTATAGAATCTATATAATCTGTATAAACTATAGTTATAGAAAGGGAGTACAAATTATCAATCATTAAATTTTCCGGGGGGCATTATAATTTAATATACAAATAAAACTCATACCACCAACTACTCTAAGTATTCTAATTAAAGGTTTTCTTTGAAATTCTAACATTTCTTTTGATAAAGTTGGAGTTGTTAAACCTCTTTTAACTCCAATCCATGTTCTTTCAATAAAAGTCTTTTTATTATTATGTTGTAAGCAATTATTTGATGTAATTTTATTTATGTGATGAGAAATAGAAGAAAAATATGTGTTTAAAACAGGTATAGCCTTAACTATATTTATAAAAGATTTAAATCTTTTTTTCATACTTTTATAAGTATTTAACTTTTAATTTTTATATCTTTTAACTGATATTCTATTATAGTAAATTTTTTAATAACTATTTAATTATTATAAATAATGAATAAACCGAAAACCGGACCCTTCAATTCAGAAAAAGTAAAAATTGTCAAAATATCAGTTTTTAATGTTTTCCTCAACTTATATTAGGTTTATTGGCTCCTCTCTTGATAAAAAAAAAAATAATGTTACGCTTAATTATTAAACCTATTTATTAGCTAAAGATATTAACCTTTAATTGAAGATTAGCAATTTCTATGTAGTAGCCTTTATTATCTATTTTTCTTAAAAATTTTTATTTATAGGCTCTTGTTGTTTAGAACATGGCTATTTATAAAAATATATTTATTAACGAGCATACTTAGATTCGAACTAAGAACAATTTAATTGACAATTAAACTCTATACCAATTTAGATATATGCCCTTAAAAAAATAATTATTTCTCTCCATAAATAAAAGTCTAGCTTTTCCCCTCACTTGCTTCGCAAGTGAGGAAAGTAGTTATGAAGGGGGGGAGGAGCATAGTACGGAGGAAAAAGCTCGGCTTTACTTTTAACAAAATAATTTTATCCCTACTTAGGAAAGAATTTTTTTGTTAAGACCTTCTCCTTTCTTAATAAAATATTATAATTTATGTAGACTTATACTCTTCACCATAGGGTAGGAGACTTATTTTATTATTTTCTTCCACTCCCTCCGTAGGAGAGTAGGGACTACCTATCCCCTCCTCCCTACCTATGGATAGGAGAGAAAAATTTTAAGCATAATTGGAATATATAAAAAACTACGTAGGAGTGAGCTACCAAATCAATAACCTATTGTAAAAATTTTATAATAAATAGGAGGTAGAGTAATCGAAACTCTGTCTGTAATGTGTAAAATTACTGCTATACCACTCAGCTAACCTCCCTTAATTAAAAAAAGCAAATCGTATATAGTAAGCTATAACTTTAAAAATAATAAAATACAGAATCCCCTAATTTTTCACTATAAAGTAGTATTACTCCTCCGTCCATAGTCCTCCTCACTCACTTTGTTAATACCTACGACCCTCTCCCCTCACTAAAAAGTGAGTCCCTCCTTTATCCATAGGTAGGGAGGAGGATAGGGAGGAGAGGAAGGGGGGTCTTTAATGGAGGGACTCCTACCATTATACTTTTTTTCTCTTTATTACTTTTTCTTTTGCTTTAAATTTTTTAGTAGAAAGCAAAGGTGTACCTTCATAGGCCATAAGTGTTTATATGTAGGGTGCTGTCCTTATTAATAATAGGAAAACAAAGAAAATAGTAGGTATAGAAGAACTAAGAACTACTTTTATTTTTAATTTAACTTATTTCAAAAAATATGTACTTCCTCCCTATCCACCATAGGGCTCAGCCTATGGTGGATAGGGAGGAGAAGAGGATCTTTAAAGGAGTAAAAGTTAAAAAATAACTTACAACTTATAAACGAGAGAGACACGACTCGAACGCGCAACATCTTACACCCAAAGTAAGCTCCTTAACCAATTAGGATACTCTCTCAGAATTACCAATTTAGATAGTAATTGCCATATGCTTACTTAAAAAAAATAATGGAGGTGATAAATTATATAATAAGCATACACTAATAAGCTAAGCTTAGTTAAAAAGTACCATGCAAAAAATTTTACTTATTCATCCTTATGAAGGCTCAATTATTTTTTTTTTTTCAAAAAGCAAAGTATAGCTAGGTTGTAAGTTTATCTCCATAGAACATAGGATAAACCTAATGAAGTAAATAAGCCTAAAATATTTATAATTATTAATTTGGAGAAAGATAGATTCGAACTATCATAATTATATTGCAAATATAACCGATTAACCATTATCAGATTTCCCCTATTATTACATATATTGTGAAGCTTATTCTTTTATGTTTGTACTCATTATTTTATCTACCTCTCCTCCACATATTCCATATTCCCACACTATCCTATTAACTACGAAGTAGGATTACTACTTTGCCTTTGCTTTGTCTCCATTCCTCTCCCTATGGCTCATAGGATTTGCATTTGTACTCCCCTCTCCTACCTACCTATCCATAGGACCCTCCTTTATCCATAGGTAGTCCATCACTCACTTTGTTAGTCCCTACGGAGGGGATAGGGTCGTAGGTATTAACAAAGTGAGTGAGGAGGGGAATAAAAGGGAGTGACTCTTATCCTTACTTTGGTTCATCACTATGTACTATGTACTATGTACTATGTACTATGCACTATGTACTATGTACTATGTACTATGTAGGGATTCCCTCTCCCTATGGCTCATAGGTATTTCTCCTTTATGGCATGAGAAAAAGCAAAGGGGGGTTAAAAAGAAAAATGAGAAACAAAAAAATAAATATACAGACTATTAAATAAATGCGGTTTATTAAGTATTATTTATGGAGCTAATACTCCTTTATTTAATGAGTTATTTTCAAAATTTGAGAATAATAATGGTACTACTTTGTTTCCACTTTTGCCTTTTTTTTAAAAAACAAGCATAGCTATTCCTAAATTATCTAAAGCTGAATGACCTGTTAAATTAAATACATCAGTTAAATTACCATACCAATCTATATCAATAACAAGTTGAGAATTTTTAATATTATTAGTAATTTTACTTGCACTATTTGTAACTATTATAGCTCCTCCGCCTAAAGCTACAACACCAACAGCAGCAATTGCTTTAGTAGTATTATTGGGCTTAGGATTCGGCTTCGGAGTACTAGGCGGAGAGGGATTGGGCGTGTTGTTAGGAGTGGGAGACACCGATGGGATACTTATAATAGGCATCGCGTAATAATAAATATTAATTATATTTTCCTCTCCCTCCGTAAGGACTCCTATGGATAAATGAGGGCTTGTACTCATAATATTACCAAAATTAAATCCACTAATATTTCCAAATATATTTTCTCCCAAGTAAATTTGTTGTGAACTTACAATACTTAAATAAAAAAAAAATATTTAAAATACAATAAACAATAAACATAATAAAAAATAATTCAAAAGAATTTAAATTACCGCGTACTCCTTTACGCCATAATCCAAAGGGAATGAAATGGAAAGAAATTTGAGTTAAAGAAATATACCAAATATTTGTATTTTTATCTTTTAATATTTTTTGTCAATGTAAAATAAATTTTTAGGACTGATAATATAAGTTCTTTAATTACTTAAAGAATTTATATTTCTTTATACTTTTTTTATAAAAATAAGTTAATAGGATGCTACTATACACCTATTCCCCCTCATGTAATGTAGGATTATATCCTACACTTTTATTTTCTTTAATCGTGTACTCCACCCTACCCACCATAGCTTCTTCTCCTCTCCGTAGGAGAGTAGGCCCTCCTTTATCCATAGGTAGGGAGGAGTAGGGACTCCTATGGATACGTACTTTTTATAAAGGAAAGGAGGATATAGCTCTTTATTTTTAAAAGATGAATGGAATATCCTTTTTTATAATGTATTTTGTTTTTATTTGTTTTTATTTGTTTTGAAGCAAAACAAAAGTAAGACCTGTAAAGGAATAGAGTATATCTATTTTCTATTCTTTTTATAAAAACTAATAAATATAATAATAAAAGGAGACCTTTTCCTACCTTAAAGGATTTCAGCAATAATATTAATAGTCAAATTATTGTTTTTTTTATAGTATTATTTTTCTAGCCATCCATAGGTTCTTCTCCTTCTCCCTTGAGGGGAAGAAGGGAGGGCTAGTTTTTCAAAGGGTCTTTCAGTCCCTCCCTCTCCTCCATTCCCTCCTTTGAACTATCCTCTCCCTCTTAAAGGAGGGTCTCCTTTATCCATAGGTAGGTAGGGACTCACAAAGTGGGTGAGGGGAGAGGACTAAGGAGGCTCCTATGAATAAAGGAGGGGAATAGAGGGATGTAGTCTATTTATATTTTTTTTTTATCAATATAAGCTTTCCTTATGGTAAGAAATATGAATGCAAATAAAAGTATAAAATTATAGCTGATATAGTTTAAATGGTTAAAACTTACCATTCATGACGGTAAAATGAAGGTTCGATTCCTTCTTTCAGCTTAAAATTTAATAAACAATCCATCCTATCCCCTCCCTCTCCTCCATTCCCTCCTTTGGACTATCCTCTCTCTCCTAAAGGAGGGTCTCCTTTATCCATAGGTAGGGAGGGACTCACTTTGTAAATGAGGGGAGAGAACTTTCTTCGACCCTCTCCCATTCCCTATGGACTAAGGGATAGGGAGGGAGAGGAGGAGGGATAGATAGATATGGTGGCATATTGTAGAGGGGGGGGGGTTAAAAGAAATTCTATAAACCAAGTTCTGTTAATTTATACTCAATATTAAAATATATATAATATTTTACCATCCTTCTTACCTCCATAGTCCTCCTTAAAAAAAAATATAATGGAGGGACATACAAGTAAGGAATGAGACATAAGCAAAAATAGGAAGTCCAATATTTGCATAGGCAATATGTATAAATATAAATAAAAATCTAATAATAAAAAGGTAAAATATAGGATATAACTGGATTATTTATAGAGTTACTACATTTTTATTTTTATTCCATCCATTACTTTTCCTCTCCCTACCTATCCTCACTCACTCACTTTGTGAGTGAGTCCCTCCTTTAACTATAGGTAAGGAGGGGAGAGGGTCCTATGGATAGGAAGAAGAACCTTATCTTGAAGGATTAGTGTTCCTATGTAGAAATAGGAAAACTCCGTTATTGGATAAATAAAAAATATTACCGCGTAATCCACCAATTGGTAGATAGGGAGAAAAAATTGTAGTAAATTGTAACAAACTAAAGTGTTAAATATTAAATACTTATTATTTTTAATAAACAGCTACCCTCCCATTAAAGACCTCCCTCCTCTCCTACTTTTGCCTTTTCTTTAAAGACAAAAGCAAAGATGGACAAAGTGAGTCCTTACGACCCTCCTTTAAGAGGAGAGGGGAAGGACCCTATTTTTAAAGGAGGAAGAAGCTTAAATTAAAAATAGTAATGTGGATATATTTTCACTATAAATTATAATTTACTTTAAGTTTACCACAAAATTAATTCTGTTATTTATATATTTTAATTTACCTATGGTTTTCCTTAATTATTTATAATTATATATTAAGAATTTCTTTTCTCCTCTTATCCTCCTCTCCCTCCTAAAGGAGGGTCTCCTTTATCCATAGGTAGGGAGGGACTCACTTTGTTAGTGAGTCCTTACGGGGGAGGAGAGGGGAAGGAATGGAGTGTTTAGTAAAATAAAAATTTTATTTAAAAAAATTTTGAGCAGCTTTAATAGTAATAGTATTAGCTCCTTTTTTATTTTTTTTAGTAATATTAGCAATATCTAAATAATTTACTTTTCCTGGACTAGTAGCTCCTCTTTCAAATTTTTTACTTGTCAATCTAGGAATTATAGGTTCTTTCATTAATCTTCCTCCTATTTTTAAAATTAGACCTGATATAAAAGCAGGTATGAAATTTACAGATTTTAAATTATGATCATTTAAATTTTTAATTGCTTTATTAGAATAAATTTTATTAATAGCAATTCTAGATTTTTTTCTTTTATTTCTAATATTTAAAGAAAGTAAATTAGCTAATATATTACTATCAAAATAAGGATAATGTAATCTAGTAATATGGAAAACAACTGGTTTTTTAAATTTTCTTGTTAATATTTCAATTATTATTTGAAATTTTTTAATGAAAACTTCAGCTAAATTAAATTTTCTTAAATTAAATAATAAACTTCTTTGTAAATTATTTTTCCCTCTTAATCTTGAGATTGCTTTTCTTACTTTTCTTTTAATAAAAGGAATTTTAGCTATTCCTTTATTTCTTAAATAATTTTTTCTATTACTTAAAGATAAAATTTGACTTTTTTTACTTAACCATTTTTTTCTAAAGCTATTGTAATATAAAATAGAAAATAATCTAAATACTTTTTTTTTTGGTATATTTAAAAAATAAAATAATTCTATAATTACTTTATCTGGAGTATGTAAATAAACAGGTTTACTTATTAAACAATTTAAACTTTTAAAAAAATAAAATAATAATTTATTTATTTTAAACAAATCTTTATTTATATCTATTCCCTCATAAGATCTGTTAATAGTATTTGCCTCCGTAGGAGTAAATTGGCTAAGTAGACTATTACTTAAACTTGAAAATTTACTTGAATTAGGCTCTCTTATAGGTAATTTAGCCAATTTAATACTTGTGTTTAAGAAGTTATAAGCTATAGTTTTATTATAATTAAATAAAAGACCTTTATTTTGTTGAGTATTTATCTCCGGAATAGGATTTATTCTTTGTAAATTATTATTTAAATATTGATAAATAATAGTGTTTTTTTTATTTTTATCCTTATATTTATAAGAAAATAGGTTTAGAATACCTGTTTTATTTAAAATACTTTCTTTTTTGATTTCACTGATTTTTAGTAATTCTAATGTTGTGTTTTCCCCTTTACTTAAAAGTTTTATAAGGCTAGGATTGTTTGTTTCATTTATATTGCTTAAATTTTCTCTTGACTTTGCTAGTCTTCTACGGTGAGTAGATTTTACTAATTTATTTAATCTATATAATACAATACTTCCTTTTGTTTGTTTATTATTTTCTTCCTCCTCCCTTCTTCTACTCCCTATGGATAGGGGAAGGATAGGATTTTCAACCATAGGTTCTTCTCCACCAGAGTAAAAAGGAGGGAAGGAATTTGTTTTTTTTAAGAAAGATAAATTATTAGATAAAATTTTTAAAGGGCTTGTTTCATTTATTTTTGCTAATTGATAGAATTTTTTTAATTCATTTAACTTTAAAGGATTGTTCATTTTTATTTTTCTACGTAGTTTTTTATTAAATTTACCGCTCTCCTCCATTCCCTATGGACTAAAGGAGGCTCCTATCCATAGGTAGGTACGCTTATTTAATTTACTGTTATTTTTTTTTTTATTTAATTATTATTTTTATTAGTATACATACGTTCTATTTAATTGTTGAATTATATATTTTTTTTGTTACTTATTTTTTTCCTCCTTTATCCATAGGAGCCTCCTTTATTCATAGGAGGGTTATATGAATAGGGTGGGAGGAGGATCTTATGGACCCTACTTAAAAATGATAGGTATTATGAGAGTTGTAGAGACCACTTTTATTTTCCAAATTTACTAAGTAAATTAAAATTTTATTCCCCTTTTAGTATTTTTGCTCTACCCTCTTACAATTAAAGGAAGGAAAATAATTATTTTCTCAATTGGTATTTATTACCAAGCAAGGGCAAAATATAAATAAGAAAAAAGGTATACTTTTATTAAAAAATAGAAAGTAACAAACAAAATTTGTGGCCCTCCCTCTCCTCCCCATGTAGACCTTCTTCACTCACTCACAAAGTGAGTGACTCCCTCCTTTAAAGAGGAGGGACTCTTATGGATAAAGGAGGCTCCTATAGATAAGGGAGAAGAGGGAGGAGTGTAATAACAATTAATATTGATATTAAAATTGAAAACATTTGGTCTCGAACCAAAACTTTCCCATTAAAAGTGGGACACTCAACCTCTCGAGTTCTGCTTTCTATTTATTACCGCTACTTTCTCTCCTCCCTATGAATAGGGAGGAGGGCCTCCGTAAGGACTCCTATAAATAAAGGAGTCCCTACGAAGGGAATGGTGGGATAAAGAGTATAGCTTAAGAAGTTAAATTTTTATTCAATACTCAATACTTTTAAAAGTATAATTAATATAAAATTAATTATTTATAAGGTTCGATTCCTTATAAATATAAAGATTGTACACAAAAATTTTACCGCTACGCTCGCGTAGCGATAATTTAAAAATAATAGGTACAAGAATAAACTCAAAGACTTAATCTTAAGATGAAAATATAAAAATAATTTAATTTTTCTTACTAAATAGAATTCCCTACTCCATCCTATAATTAATAGGGAGGTGGAGCCAACAAAAAAAAAGTGTCATTCCATATTCCATAATTATTTATAAGGAGGTAAGAGCTAAAGCAAATATATAGTAGTAATCCTCCTCCCTATCCATAGGAGAGAATCCCTTCCCTCCTTTTTACTCTGATGGATAATAACCTATGGTGGTGGAGGTTATTTGAAGAGATAGACTATTACCTCTCCTCCCTATGTAGACCCTCCTCACTCACTCACAAAGTGAGTGACTCCCTCCTTTAAAGAGGAGGGACTCTTATGGATAAAGTAGAGTCTTATGGATAAAGGAGGGTAGGTAAGGATCTTTTGTATAAATATTCTTATTATTATATAAAGGAGAAAGCTATTAAAAAAAAAAAAATATTTCTCCTTTTATTTTACTTCATACTTTTCCTTTAATAAAAAGGATGACCTTCTGTTCCTTTTGTTTAAACAAAGAAAAGGCAAAAGGAGGAAAAATTTTTTTAAGATAAATTTTTTATTAGTTAATTTTTATTCACCCAAACTATTATAATCTAGGTTATTAGTAAGGAGCTCTCCCTCTTCCCTATGGGATCGAAGGACTATTGTTCTTATCCTTCTTTATTATAATCCCTTTTTAAGGTAGGTTCCTCCTTTAAAGATCCATAGGTTCTTCTCCCACCATAGTCCTTCTTTATCCATAAGAGTCCCTCCTCTTTAAAGGAGGGAGTCACTCACTTTGTGAGTGAGTGAGGAGGACTATGGTGGAGAAGGGGTGACCAAAGTAAAGAAGGATGGTGGAGTTTATTAATTTCTTTAAAGCAAAGGCATTAATTTATTCCAATTTATCTCCTTTCCATAGGAGAGGGGAGGAGTGTTAATTAAATTAAGATTACTTCCCTAAAGAAGTACGCGAACAATGATAAATTATTTAACATATTTAACAACTATTTTTAATGATGCAAGTGAACCTTGGCAATTAGGTTTCCAAGATAGTGCTGCTCCAGGTTTCACAGGTATAGTTACTTTACACAATACAATTGGATTCTATTTAATTGTTATAAGTTTTTCTGTTTTCTGGGTAATTATGTCAGTTATTTACTACTATAGTTCTTCTAAAAATCCTATAGCTTATAAATATTTAACACACGGTACTGTATTAGAATTAGTTTGGACTATCACACCAGCTTTAGTATTAATAGCAATAGCTTTTCCTTCATTTAGATTATTATATTTAATGGATGAAGTAATATCTCCTACTTTAACTATTAAAGTTGTAGGTCATCAATGGTATTGGTCTTATGAATACTCTGATTTTATTACAGATTCTGGGGATTCTATTGATTTTGATTCATATATGATACCTGAATCTGATTTAGAATTAGGTCAATTTAGATTATTAGATGTTGATAATAGACTAATTGTACCTGTGGATTGCCATATTAGATTAATTATTACTGGTTCTGATGTGTTACATTCATTTGCTGTTCCATCTTTAGGTTTAAAATTAGATGCTGTACCAGGTAGATTAAATCAAGTTTCATTTTTAGCTGAAAGAAGTGGTACATTCTATGGACAATGTTCAGAAATATGTGGAGTTTGGCATGGATTTATGCCTATTGTTGTGGAAGCAGTATCTTCACCTGATTTTATTGTTTGGTTAGATTCAGCTTCTTCATAATTATTTACCGCTACGCTCGCGTACGCGATAATTTAATTTTCATTTATTTATAATTTAGCTTTAATTATTTTATTAACCCCCTATTTTAATATTTCACTAAATTAAGTGTTATTATTTCTATTGTTCTTCCATTTACTAATTTAGTACAAATAAAATATCATTTGGGCTGTCCTATTCTTCTTTTTAGCCATAATCCTCCTCCTTTTTTATAAAATAGAACCATAGGGAACGGAGGACTCTCTTTTTAAATAGTAAAGGAGTCCTCCGTTCCCTATGGAGAATAGGGAGGGAATGGAGGGAAGGAGAAGAAGATAATTTTATTATTTTTCTTTAAGGAATCATATAGATGGACACCTTTATTTTTGTATACTAAGTACTAACTAGTAACTATCAACTTACTTAAATATATCACCTTATGGTGAAAATGATATAAATTAACAGATTTACATAAAATTCTTAAATAAATTAAAAGTAGATATTCTAAAAATTGCTTATTTTATAAACAAATAAAATACATTTTTTATTTACCTTTGTTTTTTTTTCTCTTTTTACCGCGTAAGCGATAATTAAAGGCAAAAAAAACAAATATAAATAAAAAAATTAAAACTCTAGAAGAATTTAATTTTGGTTCTGATTGAACGTTTTTCAGTAGTTTTAAGACATGCGAATCGTTATTCTAGAAAAATAAATAATTATCAAGTAAAGAATAAGGTGTAAAGGTGAGTAATGGTAAATAAGATCTCTTATAGACTTCTTAAATAGAGGATAGTTAATAAATACAAATTTATTTAAATTTATTAACATAACTTCGCTTAGTTATAAATAAAGGAAATTTTCCGCTATAAGAATTGATTTACTTTGTTTAATGGTAGTTGGCAGGGTAAAAGCCTCCCAAGCCTACGATCAATAGCCAAATTTGAAAGAAGAGATGGCCACATTGGGGAAGAAATAGCCCCAAATCCCATAGGGGATCTGCAGTCAAGAATATTAGTCAATGCTCGCAAGAGTGAACTAGCTAACTGAAATCTTAATTTCACTTAATCGTGCAATTAAGATAACGTAAGGGAAAAAATTGATATTACCTTACTATTAGTGTTGTCCAAATTACTGGTGCCAGAAGACTCGGTAACACCAGAAACGCGAACGTTAGTCGTCTTAAACAGGCGTAAAGGGTAAGTAGGCGGCTTTATAAAAAATTATGTTAATTTAAGCTCTAATTAAAATAACAAGCTCCCTCCCCTCCATTCCCTCCCTAAAGGAGGAGTATGGAGGGCTAAAGGAGAAACCTTATTTTATTATGTTTTTAACATATTTTGATTAAAAGCTAGAATCATATTGAAGATAAACCAAATAATACTTAAGTGTAGGGATAATATCCATAGATACTAAGTGGAATACTAATGGTGTAAACTTTTATCTACTAATGATTGACGCTGAGGAACGAAAGTGAGAACAGGGAATAGGATTAGATACCCAGTTACCTCTCACCGTCAACGATGAATGGTAGTTATTATTTTTGAATAAAAATTAGTAACGATGTTAACGCGATAACCATTCCGCCTTGAGAGTACGGTTGCAAAACTGAAACCAAAAAAATTAGTCGGTCTCGGAGCAAACGAAGTGAAGCATGTTATTTAATACGAAAGTACGCGTAAAATCTTACCAGTTCTTGCATAGCCAATCCCTCTATTTAATAAATAAGGAGAAAGTATTTATTTATATAAATAGTAATTTGTATTATTATTTTTATTATATTGTTTTTTCTTTTTTTTTTTTTAAGACTGGATTGAGTGATAGTTATTTATAAATAAATTATTTTACTTTTTTTGTTTTTCCATATTTAATATAAACCTTTGCAGTTATATTTAGCCCTAGGGAGGATCATACTACTTTTCCTTTGCTTTGCAAAGACAAAAGCAAAAGTGTTCCTACATAGAATTGATAGTAATAAGGCAAAAGTAGAAATAGAAATGGAGTAGACAAAATAGTGTAAATATATTTAATTTATTTATATTAATTTATCCGTTTACAGGTGTTGCATGGCTGTCGTCAGTCCGTATTGTGAAAAGTGAGGTTAACTCCACTAACGGACGAAATCCCTGTAGTTAATTTATACTTAACTATTAATGATTTTTAAATATTTTCATTTGGGGCTAAGACAAGTCGTTATGGCCCTCATGGACTGGGCTATAGACGTGCCACAAAAACTTTTACAATTTGACGCAAAACTTAAATTTATATTTTATTATTTAAATTTATAAGGTTTAGCTAATCAGTAAAGAAAGTTTATTGTATTAATTTTAAGACGGATTGTTGCCTGTAACTCGGCAACATGAAGAAGGAATTTCGAGTAATCGTTGATAAGCAACGCAACGGTGAACAATGAATCCGTGATGAACTAACTGTCTGTCGCTGGGGAGAAATTCAGCTTGGGGGAAAGCGCCGCGAAGTATAATTTTAAATAAAGTAAAACATTATAAATAATAAAATATTGATTATTATTTATATTTCTATTTCTATTAATTTATTTATTGACTACTTTTTTGCCTACTTTATCCTCCAATTGGAGGAAGGGTAGGGCTTAGTAGTAAGGAGTATTTTATTTTTAATTTTAACTTTAATAGGTTAAATAAACTAAAGAAATATTCTTAACCTTAAAAAAGCTAATCTTTCGCTTACGCGGTAAAAAGGTAAGAAAAATCAGAGGTTAAAATAATAAATGAAAAGAAAAATTGATTTGATTATTCATTTATTTGAATAGTAAGTGTAGTTATTCTTTAACTTATAATTTTTTTATAATTTGATTAGGTATTTAACTGCTTTTTTTATGTATAATTAGTTTCGACTAACCCATCTGAGTAACATCTCAAAAGTCATAGCAAGGTAGCTGTACTGGAAAGTGCAGCTGGAAATTAATTTAAATTAACCCCCTCTTTAAAGAAAAAAAAAATAAAATAAAAAATAATAGTCTCCCTATTCATAGGACCCTCCACCATAGGGTGGAATCCTCCATATGGATAGGTAGTCCCTCCTCCGTAGGGACTCACTCACAAAGTGAGTCCCTACGGAGGGGGAGGAGAAAAGTTAGTTTTTAATATAAAGTTTTACTATTTTATCGCGTAGGCGGTAAGTTAAATTAAAGGTTTATCTATTATGACTAATATGGTGATAGGTTACTATATAATTAAGTTCTCTTAATTCAATGGTTAGAATCACATTCTTCTAAAATGTTTATTCTGGTTCGAGTCCGGAAGAGAACTATAATTACTAAATTTACTAAGTAAATAAATAATAGAGATATAAATAGAATGGTAATACCAGTAAATAAGTAAATATATTTTTTTACCTTTTTAAGCCATTAGTTCTTTTTCTTTAATATTTGAAAAATATAGACTTATTCTTTAGAAAATTTTTTATTATTTTTTAATCTCTTAATCCCTTGGAGAGGATTCATTACTTTTTTTAAGTAAAAGTAAGTGTTAAAATTTAGATTGTTAGATTTCGAAGGCCTCATAACGAAGGAATAATACCTTTTCTTTTGTTTATTATATCCTTTAAATAAAATAAAAATTTGATTTGTTTTCTTCTCCCCTCCGTAGGACTCACTTTGTGAGTCCCTACTTGCCTTGCTAGGGGTATGTTTATTATTAAGAAGTAATGGTTTTAACATAAATAGGTGAATTATACTACACAGTTTCAAGACTCTACATAGTATTTAAAAATTGCTATAAAATATAAGCAATAGTTAAAGTTTTGAAATTCTAAAAAAAACTAAGTTTTCATAAAAATAAGGAATAAAACGTAATAATAAGGATTACAAATAACGGATCAATACTTACCTTCCTATCTCTAGCGAAGGGACTACGACCCTCCTTTATCTATAGGACCTATAGTCCTCCTTTAAGGGAGGGAAGAGAGGAGAGCCTACCCTATGGGTATTTATGGAGGGAAAAGTATCCTATAAAAATAACATAGGTTCCTTTATTTTTGTTTTTAGTAGGGTAAATTTAGCATATATACACCTTTGCTTTTTCTCCTTTTCTACGCCACCTTTACTTTATAAAAAGAGTCCCTCACTCACAAAGTGAGTGAGGAGGGTCCATCACAATTTTCCCCTTTGCTTAAAAATATAAGCAAAGGTGTCCCTACATAGGATTATAGGTAGTAAGGTATTGAGAGAAAAATTTTTATTTTTATGAAATGTGATATTTTTATATTTACTCCTATCCATAGGTGTCCCTCACTCACTTTGTGAGTGAGGAGACCCTATGGATAGGGAGGGGCTACGGAGAGGGTGTTTATAAGAAGAGGGAGTACATTTTCTTATATTGTTCCTTTCTGTTATTTTATTTAATCTTTAAAGGTTATCTATAGTTTTAAAGGTCCCGCTAGCGAAAAAAAAAAAATATTAAATATCAAATATGGTTCTTACCAATAAGAATAAAAAATTTTAAATTAAAAATGAATAATACAAATTTAATAATAAGTAAATTTCAACATTTTCCTTTTCATTTAGTTGATCCCTCACCTTGGCCTATTTTAGTTAGTTTTTCATTATTAAATTTAACAATAGGTGCTGTATCATACATGCATGGGTATACTTATGGAGGTTATATATTAACATTAGGATTAATATTAACAACATATGGGATGATATTATGGTTTAGAGATGTTGTAATAGAAGGTTCATATTTGGGACACCATACTAAAGAAGTAAAAAATGGATTAATGATGGGAGTAATACTTTTTATTATAAGTGAAATTTTTGCTTTCTTATCAGTATTCTGGGCTTACTTCCACTCTAGTTTATCTCCAGCAATTGAAATTGGAGGTTCTTGGCCACCTTTAGGTATTTCACCCTTAGACCCTTTTGCTATCCCTTTACTTAATACTTTTTTATTATTAAGTAGTGGGGCATTTATTACATATGGACATCATGCTTTAATAGCAGGTAATAGAAAAGGTGCAATAGATGGAGTAATTATTACTATTATCTTAGCTGTGATATTTACAGCTTTACAATATTTTGAATATTCTGTAGCTGGGTTTACTATGGCTGATGGAGTATATGGTTCAGCTTTCTATGCTTCAACAGGATTACATGGATTTCATGTTATAATTGGTACTATCTTTATTGGAGTAGCTTTAATAAGAATAATAAATTATCAATTAACTACAAAACACCACAATGGTTTTGAATCTGCAATTCTATATTGGCACTTTGTTGATGTTGTTTGGTTATTCTTATTTGTAGCTGTATATTTCTGGGGAAATACATAATAAACAAAAAAAGTAAGTATTGTGGAAGTATATTAAAGATTAAGTGTTCTCTTTGCTTAACTTATTAATTTACCTAAAATTTTTCCATCCCTATCCCCCTCTCGCTACGCGGTCCTATCCTTCCCCTCCACCGCTACGCGACTAATTTTGTCCACCTTTGCTTTTGTCTTTAAAGAAAAGGCAAAAGTAGGAGAAGAGGAGAAGAAGGGAGGACCCTATTTTTATAAAGTAAAGGTGGATAAGCTATTATTTTATTTAAGGGATGGGAGGAAAGAATAAAGTCAGTTTTTAATTATGTTATCTTGCTTAAATAACATTATAAGTAGTAACATATTATTAAATTAACATAATTAAAAGTACCAATTTCTTAATAGTAAGCACTACACTTATCCATATAAACTTTGTTTTTAATTATCGCGTACGCGGTAAAATGAAAAATAATAAAACAAATTGTTTTTAAAGCCCCTCCTTTCCTCCCACCCTACTCCCTCCATTCCCTCCCTATCCATAGGAGTCCCTCCTTTAAAGAGGAGGGACTCCTATGGATAAAGGAGGCTCCTATTAATAGGGTGGTGGATAGGTAGGGAGAACATATTAGTAAAAATTTTAAGCGAGTATAGTTAAATGGTATAACCTCTACCTTCCAAGTAGATATTATCAGTTCGATCCTGATTACTCGTAAAACCGTAACATTTATATAAATAAAATTATTATTCTTTAAGTATTTGTTTTACCTACGCTTTCTGCGGATTATTTATTTCCCAGCACCCATTATAGGGTGGCTGGTATCCTATTTTATCCTTAGGGATTATTTTCTCCACCTCCCTCTCCTTACGGAGAGGGAAGATGGTGAAGGGAAGGCCTTACGACCCTCCTTTAGTCCATAGGGAATGGAGGAGAGGGAGTCTTATGGATAAACTGAGATGGAGAATAAAAATATTATTGGTTTTATATTTATTTCTTAAAATTTTTATAAGACTTGCATTTTCCTATTACTTGTATTCTTTCCTATTTTATTAAGTAAGTAAGGCACAAGATAACTAAATATAGAAAGTGTATTTGTTTTATAATAAATTATTAAGTTACATTTAATAATCTCATTTATATTATAGTTATTCTATAATTTAGATTACTTTTTATTATTTAAGCTGTTATTAGCTTACTCCTTAAAGGCCTTTTTAAATTAAGGGGTGGAGGTATATAATAAATAATGAATAACTATAAAAGCTAATATTTTATCGCGTACGCGAGCGTAGCGGTAAATAAATAAAAAGCAGAGATTTTTCTTTTAAAGTCTTCCATTTGTTAGAAAAATAAAAAAAAAAACAACAAAAATATGCCACAATTAATACCCTTTTTCTTTTTAAATCAAATTGTTATAACTTTTGTTATATTATTTAGTGTAATATATATTTTATCTAAATATGTTTTACCTTCTTCTTTATTAACACAAGTTTTAAGAACTTACATTACTAAATTAAGTAACAAAAATGTTTAATAATATTTCTCTATAACCTAGCTTACCCCCCTTAACATAGGGATTGAGGAATAATAGGGTGGAAGTTTACTACTCCCCTCCTTTCCTCCCACCATTCCCTCCACCGCTACGCGACTCACTTTGTCCACCTTTGCTTTTGTCTTTAAAGAAAAGGCAAAAGTAGGAGAGGAGGACTATGGTGGAGAAGAACCTATGGACTATGAAGAAGAAGCACCCCCCCCTCTCCTATGGATAGGAGAAAAATTAATGAAAGCTAATTAAGGATTTAAGGAAAATTTATATTATAAAGCGAGATGGTGTAATTGGTAACACAGCAGTCTCATGATCTGTTATTTAAGATTCAAATTCTTATCTCGCTAATTAATTTTCCTTATTTTTGGTTTTCCTTCTAGCATAACTAAAAGTCTAAGCCATAAATATAAAAGTATTGTGATTAATTAAAAATTTTTATATTTTCTTCCACTTCCTCCTATGGATACGTAGTTTTTTATAAAGTAAAGGAGGATTATCCTCCTTTATCCATAGGTAGGGAGGAGGGAATGGAGGGAGGAGGGTGATCCCTCCTCCACCATAGTCCTTCTCTCCTATTTACCCTTGGGGGAGGTATCCTCTCTATGGATAGGTAGGGTGGAGTACAAGGTAAAAATAGATAAGTTAAGGTCTTTTCGTATAATGGTTAGTACAATTCCCCTTCAAGGAATAAATATCAGTTCAAATCTGATAAGGATCAATTAAATAATTTTACCGCGTAGCGATAATTTTTCTCCTTACCCAGCTCCCTCCTATGGATACGTAGTTTTTTATAAAGTAAAGGAGGATGGCCTATGGAGAGGAGTACTCGGTATATTTTATACAAATATTATTTAAGAAATAAATATAAATTAAATAGTAATTTTACCTATTCATAAAAAAAAAAATAAAGCACTGTTAGGTAAACCCTCTATTCGTATTTATTAATGCTTTTAAATAGAGAAATAGCTATAAAAATATAGAGATAAAGAGATATAAAGATATAGAGATATAGAGATATAGAGATAGATAATGATTATAAAATAATACACATAACTATCGCTACGTGGTAAAGTTAGAGGACTAAGTGATGATTTTCATATCAATATTAACATTAATAGTAGCTAAGGCTCTACCTGTTTTAAACACAAATATATCTTCAGTACATTTTTATAGAAGCACTTCAATAGTATTTATAATAACTGCTTTCCTATCAATAAATAGTCTATATTTAGAAACAATAGGAACAGGTATAGGTATTTATAGTGGTTTATTCCATGTAACACAAGTTACTCAATTTATAGAAACATTTTTCTATGTAATAGTAGGTTTAGTCTTAATAGGATGGCCTCAAATAATAACAAAAGTAAATAAAGTAAAATATTATTTAACAGATAAATATTCAACAGATTATTCCTTAATAATCTTATTTAGTAGTTTAGGATCCTCTTTATTAATCACAAGTTATGATTTAATATCTTTATATTTAAGTATAGAATTACAATCTTTTGGTTTATATGTTTTATCTACTTTATATAGAAATTCAGAATCTTCTACTAAATCAGGATTAAAATATTTTTTATTAGGTGGTTTATCTTCAGCAATAATTTTATTAGGTTCAGGAATAGTTTATTCATATACAGGAACAACAAATTTTGAATCAATATATATATTAAATTCAATAAATGATTTTAATACTGAATATTTTTTACAAGGTTTAACTTTAGGTTTATTATTAATTTTTATTGGATTTTTATTTAAAATAGCAGCAGCTCCATTACACAATTGGTCTCCAGATGTTTATGATGGAACTCCAACAATAGTAACAATGTATTTAACAATTTTACCTAAAATTGCGATATTTATGTTTTTATTAGAAATGTGTACACATTTTGGTATTTTTATCTCCTATGAACAATTAAGTATAAACAGAATTAACTTTCCTTACTTAGAAACATTTAATAGTTTTTTAGTTGAATCTTCAATTTATAAATTATTATTAATTAGTTCTATTTTTTCACTAATAATAGGAAGTGTATTAGGATTATCACAAGTAAAAATAAAAAGATTATTAGCTTATAGTACTATTTCACATATTGGATTTATTTTATTAGCTTTATTAATAAACACAGAACAATCTATTGATTCATTTTTATTCTATATCTTACAATATACAATAACAAATCTTAATTTATTTTTAATTATTTTAGCTTTAACTTATACTCATAAATTTAACAGTAATAATATAATTAAATTAAAATATAAAGATTTATTAATTAATAAACCTTTACCTCTATTCTCTTTAAAGGATAGTAATTCTTCATCTAAATTCGCTGAAATTATAAGTTATAAATATAAAGATTTAAATTCTCTTTTAGATTTAAAAAATTTATTCTTTAGTAATCCTTTATTAAGTTTATGCTTATGTATTTGTTTATTCTCTATGGCGGGTATACCTCCTTTAATTGGTTTCTTCTCTAAACAGTTTGTTTTATATGCAGCTATACAAAATGGTTTCTATTTAACTGCTATTTTAGCCATAATTGTTTCTGTTATAAGTGCTTCTTACTATTTAAAAATAGTTAAACTTCTTATTAGTGAAAATGAAAATGAAAATGAAACAAAAACTATTAAAGACACCTATCCATTGGACCGCGTAGCGAGAGGAGAAAGTGAAAATTCTAACTTAAATCAAACTTCACCTTCTAACTCCAATTCACCCAATAAAATTAATGTACTTTCCTTAAGTGGACTTCAAATGTTCCTACCAAGTATAACAGATTTAAGCTTTATCAAGGCAGTTAAAGAAAAAGAAAACAAAAATATAATTGAATTGACAAATGTTCATAGTTTTCTAATATCAACTTTAACTTTAATACTATTATTATTTTTTATCAAACCTTCTTTAATCTTAAATAGTACTCAATTACTATCTTTATCTTTATTTAATACTTAATGAATAATTTATTTTTTATTTTTATTTTTGTTCCGATTTTAGCTTTTATTTTATTAGCTTTAAATGTTTTATTTTCTGTTCATAGACCGGATGAAGCTAAAGTTTCAGCTTATGAATGTGGTTTCATTGCTTTACCTGGTCAAACTAGATCTACTTTCCAAATTCATTTTATGATTGTTGCTTTATTATTCCTTATTTTCGATCTGGAAATATTATTATTATTCCCACTAGCTGTTACTTTATATCAAGTTTCTATTTTTGGATTTACTATTGCTATAGTGTTCTTTATTGTTTTAACTATTGGTTTTGTTTTAGAAATTGGAAGTGGTGCTATATCTTTAGTAAATATTGAACAATCAAATAATAAATAATTTTTATTTTAACCCCCATTCCTTTAACCTAGTAACTTAACCAATTGGTGGATAATATTTACCTTTTCTTTCGCTCTATAGTCCTCCTCTCGCTACGCGGTCCTATCTTTCATAGGACCCTCCTTTATCCATAGGTAGGAAGGAGGGTCCTATCCTTTTCTCGAGGATAGGCAAGAAGTAAATAAAAATTTTAATATAAAAGTGTACTAATCTATTTATAGTTTTCCTCACTAGTGACTACGTAAGGACACCTTTGTTTGTCTCCTTCTTATAGGGATTCCTTTTGTCTTTAAACAAAGATAAAAGGAAATAAACAAATGAAAATTCCTATGTAGGAAGGAGGATAATCATAATTTATCAAAATTTAGTATGTTATACGCTATTTTAATTATACTTTTTTTATTATGTTAGCAGCTGCAAAATACATTGGAGCCGGATTAGCATGCTCTGGATTAATCGGAGCTGGAGCCGGAATCGGTACAGTTTTCGGATCTTTAATCTTAGCTACAGCTAGAAACCCTCAATTAAGAGGACAATTATTCACTTACGCAATCTTAGGATTCGCTTTAGCTGAAGCAACAGGATTATTTGCTTTAATGATGGCTTTCTTATTATTATATTCATAATTTAAATTTTATATTAAATTTTATATTAAATTTACCGCATACTCCATCTCCTCCATTCCCTAGCTTCGCAAGTAGGAACTCACTCAAAAAATTAGTGAGGAGGACTAAGAAGGCTCGTATGGTTAAAAGAGGAGCGACAGATTTAATTTATTTACCCCCTTTGCTTTATTGCTTATTTTACATATATTTTTCCTATACCTATTTATCCGTAAGTATATTAATTAATATTAAGGTACTTATTACTAAAATTAGAAGGAGAACTCCTTTATCTATAGGACCCTCCTTTATCCATAGGTAGGGAGGGAATGGAGGAGTACGCGGTACCTTTTTTTCATTTAATAAATGTAAGGAAATAAGGAGAGTAAAAATAGTAAGGATAGTGAGTATTATTATAATAAAATTAGGTCTTATGGCTGAGTGGTTTAAGCGAGGTACTGTTAATACTTTTTACAGAGGTTCAAATCCTCTTAAGGCCTATAAATTTTCTCTCCCTTAGGCATAAAACCCATAGGGAGAGGGAGTACGCGGTAAATTAATTTATTTTATTCAAATATTCATTCTATTCTCTATAACTTAAATATTATAAAAATTAAAAAGGAGGAATAACCTTACTATTTAAATTTTATCTCCTCCTCTTTTAACCATAGGAGTCTCCTTAGTCCTCCTCACTAATTTTTTGAGTGAGTTCCTACTTGCGAAGCTAGGGAATGGAGGAGATGGAGGGTCACCTCCCTCTTTTTATAAACACCCTATGGTGGAGGGTAAGAAAAGAAAGATCCAACATATCTTAATAGTTTGAAAACATTTGCTTTTACCTTTGTTTGCCACCGTCTCTCCAATATATTAAGTTAAATTAATTAAATAATAACATAGGTATTATATTCCTTATTTATATTTAGTGGGTGATAGCACTGTAAGTTTTCTTAAAAAAGTTAAATAAAAACATCTTTAGCTTAATTAGGTAGAGTATTTGTCTTCGAAACAATAAGATGTAGGTTCAATTCCTACAAGATGTCTATCGCGTAGCGAACGTACGCGGTAAATAAAATTATATAATTGTATTTTACTTTATAGTTTTAATTTACAACTATTTTATCTTGCCTATTTTATTTATTTTTTATATTATTACTCCGTCAATTCCTATGTATAGACACTTTTTATTTGTATTTACAAATAAAAAGTGTACCTACTCCTTCCACCTCTATACTGAGGAGGGATTACTCCTCCTCACTCACTTTGTGAGTGAGGGCCACCATATGGTGTAGGAAAAAAATGGGAGTACAACTATCCATTAATTTATTAAGTTACCTCCCTATCCTCACTCACAAAGTGAGTCCCTACTTGCCTTGCTAGGGAGAGTACGCGATAAAATAAAAATTAGGCAATAGTTTTTATCAGTTGTAAAAGTAAATATAGATTAAATTTATTTATTTACCTCCCTTAGTCCTCTCCCTATTTTTTAGGGGAGAGGACTAAGGGATAGGGAGGGAAGGGAGAAAATTTTAAATTTAAAATAGGTTATAGCCTCGGTTGCTTAGTGGTCAAAGCGCTATTCTGAAGATATAGATATGGGAGTTCAATTCTCTCCCGGGGCAATAAAATAATTATAATTTACCTTCCTTCCTCCATTTAACTTCCCTTTTTTTTACTATTTGCTTTGCCTAAAATTAAAAAAAAAGGGAAAATAATAGGGGACTATACATAGTATGTTTCCATATTAGTTAAAAAAAGAAAAGTTAGTTAACTATTTACTAATAAAGAGTGTAGTATTAATTGGCTAGTATAACAATCTCCAAAATTGAAGGTAGGTGTTCGAGTCACCTCACTCTTGTTTACTATTTTACCGCTACGCGATATATTTTTAATTTTCATCTAATTTTTCTATTATATCTTTTTTTTTATTAATTTTAACAAATAGACCTAATTATTAATTAAGTCTATAATAGTTTACTCCCTTCCCTCCTTTGGACTCTGGTGGAGAATAACCTATGGCTCTTATTTATAAATAAAGGAGGGATACCTTTTCTTTGTTTTTTTTTTCGAATATTTGTTAAAGCTCTCTCCGTACTCCTACTTTTTCACTTTTAGCTCCTTTAAAAGCAGAAGTAAAGTAAGAATAATAATAGTATTTAGGAAAATAAACCTTTTTATTTTTTAAAGGGAGAGCCACACTTATCCTCACAAAGTGAGGGACGGTGTAATTTACATTTAATAAAGTAATTAAAAATCTTTTCAATATGTCAAATTAAGACTATTAAGTAGTCCCTATGGAAGCAAAGAAAAAAAAGTTAATTAAAGACTTTAGCATAATGGTTAATGCAGTTCGCTCATAATGGATATTATAAGGGTTCAACTCCCTTAGGTCTTAAACCTTTATTAATTTTACTCCACCATCCTCCTCTCGCTACGCGGTCCTATGGATAAAGGAGTCCTCTCCCCTCACTAAAAAGTGAGTCCCTACGACCCTCCTTTATCCATAGGGAATGGAGGGAGAAGATAGTCCTTCGACCCTCCTTTAGTCCATAGGGAATGGAGGGGGGAGAGGGAATACTTACTTTTTCATTTAAACAAAGGCAAATCCTATGGTGGACCCTCCTAAGGAGAAATGGCCTATTGAGGAACTTTCTATGCTTATATCTCCAATAAGTCCAATATGCAGGATAAAATATAGATTCTTTGTAACAAAGGTAAAATTATTATTTCTTCCAATCATTTAGGTGAAGACTCTCCCACCATTCCCTCCCTATCCTCACTCACAAAGTGAGTCCCTACTTGCCTTGCTAGGGAGGAGGGACACTTATGGATAAAGGAGGCTCCTATGGATAGGGGAGAAGAAGGGAGAGTTAATTAAGGAGTATTATGTTGAAAATATGATAATATACTATTTTTGTTTTATTTTTAGGAAATTTGTTAGAGTGGTTTAATAAGTTCGTCTTGAAAACGAATGCTGATTAAAATCAGCCGTGGGTTCGAATCCTACAGTTTCCGTTTTAAAATTTCTGCTATAACACAAGGAAAAAGTTAGTCTTATATTACCACCTTGCCTTCTAAACATAAGAAAGGAAAAATGCATTCAGTTAAAAAAACGTTTTCTATCCTATTATTAAGTCACCTAGTAATTAATAAGGTAAATCCTCCTTTACCCATAGGAGTCCCTCCTCCTTACCTATGGATAAAGGAGGGACTCACAAAGTGAGTGAGAAGGGGCTCCTTCCTACTTTTTCACTTTTTCAATAGGTATCTTCTCCATAGGTAAGAGAGCTTTAATAAATATTCGTACTACTACAAAATAAAAGGTGGTAAAAGAGATAACAACAGACTCCAGTTTGCTTACTTCCAACTTTTTTTCTACTCTTACTACGAATTAGTAAGTAGGTGTTTTAATAAATAAGTTAATAGTAGTTTCTTTCTTCCCCTCCCTACCTATGGATCCCTCCTTTATCCTTATAGAGGAGGAGGACTATGGGGAAAACAAATACAAAATATCTATTTAAAAGTGTAAAATGTTGTTAGTATTTCATAAATAGGGAAAAGATAAAAGTAGTAAAAAACGAACATGTTGAAATTGGTAAACAATCTTCTCTTAAGAAGAAGTGGGTGTAAACCCTTAAGAGTTCAAGTCTCTTTGTTCGTAATGTTTCAAATTTAGTGTTATGGTTCTATTGAACCCACCCCCTTTTTTTAACTATACTATTTTTTATAAAATTAAAACTTTTTAACCTAAAATTTTAGAATAGCTCTTGGCTTAGTTTTTTCTAAGTAACAGCGGACTTATTTTCTTCCTGTGTCCCATATGGTTAAATTGGTTTTAGTTTAAAGCATAAGCAAAGTAGGTATGAGGTAGAGCTCCTTACCCTACTTTATCTATAAGACCCTCCAACTCCCTCCTATGGATACGTAGTTTTTTATAAAGTAAAGGAAGATAGGTGGGAGGTTCTTCTCCACCTCCCTCCCTATCCATAGGTAGGAAGATCCTATCCATAGGACCCATAGTCTTCCTTTAAGGAAGGGAAGAGAGGAGGGTGGCCCTATTCTCCTACGAAGGGAGAGGGAGGATCCTATTGATATGTAGAGATATGCTAAAAATTTAGGTAAACAAAAGATTAAAATAAGGAATAATCGTCATTGGTAAGATAACACGATTGCTAATCGTCTGGGATAGCTCCCTTAAGCGTTCGACTCGCTTTTATTCCGAGAATTTGTAAAATTTAGGGGGGGGGGGGATGGCCTCCCTCCTATCGATAAAGGAGGATCCTATGGATAAAGGAGGAGAGAGATCCTTTGACTTTAATTTTTTCAAACTAAGGTCACATTAGTTTAAT
>Ga0307511_10001411_pt1 | contig 25345 bp, 24 predicted proteins | sample 13_EM_MG_FD_200266 | JGI IMG/M metagenome (GOLD analysis project Ga0307511, IMG submission 200266) | Populus trichocarpa ectomycorrhiza microbial communities from riparian zone in the Pacific Northwest, United States - 13_EM | ecosystem: Host-associated > Plants > Roots > Unclassified | place...
AGTATATCCCAGGTACATTGTCCATTTCCTTGCAGTGTACTTGCAGTGTACCAGCCTGGTAAATGAGCCCTTGTCCCTAGTGTCACAAACTAGCCCGTAACAATCATCATCAACCTTACCTGGAGCACTTCCAGGTGAAGGCCAGGACCAAGGCCACCCAGCATTGGGGGGAAAAGTTCGACAACCTGTTCCTCAAGGATCAGGTGTGGGCTGCTCATGAGATTTGGAGCACGAGGGTCCGGGCCGTCGAGACGACTCCTTTCCAGGAGGCCTTGTTGTCTCATGGTCTCGCCAAGTATATAATCCCGGGGGACTCGATGCTGGATATGGTATCGGTTCCTATTCATTACACCGCCGTGATCGGAGGGGAGTGTTTGGAGGCGATAGCGAATTTGGACGATAGGGTTGTCCACCATGATTTGATGGTGGGAAACCTCCCGGGTCTTCTTTGACAGGATCTGATGGTTTTCTCAACAGCATTGTCAGGCTGCCCTTGATCAGGCAACAACAAATGATCTCCATGAGACGTCCGTGGATGAGCTTCGTTCAAAGGTCAGATGGTTGGAGGCGGAGAGGGCCATTGACCAGTGGAAGTTGGGGGAGGCGCAAGAGCGCATGGCGAAGTTGGAGGGCTCGTTTGGATCGTCTGGAGGTACCGGTGGTGTTGAGGGCTCCTGAGGTCTTTGACCTAACCCGTGAGGAGGATGAGGGAGGAGTGGGTGGCCTGATTATTCTGGCAGAGGAGACTCCTGCTCCCGAGTCGGTGGTCCCGCCATCGGAGGAGTGGGAGTTGAACTCCGATGATGAAAGGGCATTGGCGGGACTCCTCATGGGGATAACGTCGGAGAGGGAGTGGAGGACCGATGGGGAGTATACTCCGACTGGTCCTTATGGCCTTGACTTTGATTTGTAATTGTAGACTGGTCCAAATATAAGTGTGTCCTTCATCATGTGACCTGAAAGACAGGATAAAAGGAAGAAAAGATAAGATAAGATAAGAAGAAAGGGAAGAGGACATGTCATGGTTTGAACGTGAGCGTCTGGGACTTAGAAAAGAATGAGGAAAAACCGTGAAAATCATGACAACCTTCTTTAACTTGAGAAACCTGTCAATATTCCGTTGGCTGACACCTGTTTCAACCAGCCACTGGGCGAGCTCCCATTCTTCCTCATTGATAAACGGGTCCCATGGTGCCTTGCCTGCCAACCGTTGGCGATGACGGATGTTTTCAAAACAAGAGCCGGTGCCAGTTAGGTTCGATGTCCTGAGGATTTCTCCCGCGGGGCCCTCAGGGTAGTCCCAGAGCCAGTATCCTGCCATATCCCCCGCCTCTGGCCCACCCCCGGTGTTGTCGTCTACATTGTCTTCAACCCTTGCTCTCCTTGGGTCGGCATCGGTTGTGTTGGTATCTTTGTAGGTAGGGGGAATAGGACCACAGGAGGTGTCAGCCACCTCAAGAGATGCTTGCAAAGGCTGCTGTGATTCAGGGGGAGACACTGCGACAGGTTGACGTTTGTGCGGCTGGTTTCAAGCCTGAATAGCCGCCCTGCAATTAGGGCTCATCCAGACATGGGCACGGACCCCCTGTTGGCTGGGGAACCCCTGCCCACAAATACCACACCGGTGCTCTTGTGTTCGAGTCCTGGGCATGAACGTGGAAAGTGGGCCGATCGCACAAGAACAAAAAATTGTAAGTTCCTCTCTCACCTACCAGGCTGATCTCAATGGACAATGACAACAACTCTGCCAGTCACTCCCCTGGGGAGGACTCAGATGTCACCCATCCTACCAAGCAAGCAAGGGTGGCCACCCGTGTCAACCCACCCCAAACACGAAACCCAATGATGAAGAAAAAACAAACCCGTGAGTCAAAGTCTATCTGGATATCACAACTGTCAAAATATTCACTCCACCCATAGAGGATAATGCCATGGACGCATTGGAGAAGCGCCTCGCACAAATTGAGAAGGCCACCTCAAAGAAGGACCAGGAAATCACTCGACTCAAGGCTGAGCTGGAGGACCATGGGGAGGATAGAAGAGCACGTTTCCCAAATGGCTCACCAGGGAATTCTAACATAGAAAGCGAGGACGATATTGGGGGTAATGCTGCTGACTCGGTAAAAGTTTCAATATATGTTATTTCACTTGAGCCCACAATCAGGGTTCCCAAAGATTGAACTTGTGCATCAGTACACCTCTGCCAGGTCTGGTCAACAGCGTAGGCTTCGACGGGAGAGCAGCAACCACCATCGGTCCCACCAACCAACAACCCCGCCCGATGAATCATCGGAACGTCCCAGTGATGTGAATGAAAGTGGGGCCAATCTAGATCTCCAGTCTCGCAGCCCCTCTATCACACCCGGCCCCTTTCCGGCTCAACAATCCTCACTTCCAACTACCTCCAATATCCCTGGACCGCACCAACTCGATGAACCCACACTGCCAAACAGCAACCCAAGTCAGTCGCAGGACCCTGCTCACACTCTCGCAATCAATCCACAGATACTCAGGTCCCTCCCACTCCCTCCATGGGCACACGGTAAGGAACCAGCAAAAAACTCGAAAGCAAAAGCATCAGATTGGGAGAAAGTGGTCGAAGACAGAGTCCTTGGTGCTTCATATCGCTACGAGGTCAAGATACTGACGGAGGATCCTTTCCCAGGTATCAAGAAACAAAGTCAATGGTCAGAGGAAGTATGGATGGCTGAATTCAATGGCCAACCGCAGTGGGCTTTAATGGACAGGATCTGCAGTTATGTACATTTCTATCCCTCATTTGAAGTTCATGTGGACTGAAAAATCACCGAAGCTCATGGCTCGCGGTTCCCACGGGAAGGTGACGTGAAGAAGGCAGTGGCAGTGGTGGTTCCCCTCCACTATGGTTTCCGTGCCACCTCAGAAAGTGTGGACGCAAATGCTGCCTTGCATCTTAGGCTGATGACTCGGTCAGCATTTGTGTACAAGGTACTTTCTGCCAATTTCAACACTTCCTTGTTTGCTTATCCGTGTACAAATAGGACACAGGTAATCAGACTGGGGTGATGCAGCACCCTGCAATCGAAGTGGTTGCCCGAGAGGCATGGTTCAAGAACCGCCAGGGCTTTGGCGTGTCGAATGATCTGAGTGACGCATTCAGTCCGATCTCTTTGCTGTCTCTCGCACTCATTCGGACTGCCGTGAGTTTCTTACTTCATTTTGTTCACGCAGTGCCTGATCATGATGTATCTCAAACAGCTTTTTTGTGCGATCGACAAGTGGTCATCTGGGTCACACAAACCGATCCAATTTCGAGAGGAAACATATAAGAAAGAATATGGAAAGCAGCTAAAGGATGTTGAAGAGTGGCACGGTGTTGACCCAAGCCTATTCACAAAGGACCAACAACAAATGCACAACAACCTCCGGTGTGTTGTGCAGTTTTTCAACTTGGACATTCTCTCACTGCCGGATCTCAGTACGCAACTTGGCCATAGCAAGAAGGAGTTGGCCCCTATTGCTGATATGGACGAAGCTGACTGACTCCAAGCGATAGCTGAAGCTCGTGAACGCCGTGGCAGGGCTATGGAAAACAGTGTTGACATGACCGGCACTAGTAGTTAGCACTCTGTGTCATAGTCCTTGAATACCCTGTTCTCTGGCAGTATCTATAGCTTGATAGCGAGGGAAATGTTTGACTACAATGGTAGGAGTACATGTCGGAGAGGCGTTCTATGTATCACTCTGATAGCGTGAATGTTTCGGACCTTGATCTATGGAGCTCTATCCATCGGGGTACTTGTCTACCGTGCTACCTCTGCTATGCGATCTATATAGTGCCATATTGTTGCAAAGCCACTCCAGATGAAAAACCTATGAGCCTTGAGCGGCGCACCAGGGCGGCTGGGTATTAATACTATTTGCTTGGTGTCTTTGTTGGTTTCATAATGAATCTCGTTCATCCAGATGCGAAGGTTGCCGAGATATATAATGCCCTCGGAAAGGATTGCCGTAGGAATCCGATTGAAAGGCATGCAGTTGTCCTTCATGGACCGGACAAGGCCAAGCACTTCAACGCGTCCTCCACGAGATTGTCGACCCGTCACGAAACAAACACTTATGTAAGTCCGACGCGCCTGCGCCGTCTGTTCCTGTTTTGTTCTCACTTCACTTCAACTTGGCTCATGGCCGTCATAGTCCTGCGGGGATTCGGGTTTAGTACTTCGTAATGGATAATGGCTTGGGTTTCAGATGCCCCCCCGCCGAATGCAGAGTCCAGCAGCTTCATTTGGGCCGTATGCAAGGTGGGGATACGGACAAAGCGTGACCAGGGTATAATTCTCTGACGTACGAGGGAGAAGGAGCCGCTGGACACGAGCGCTCCGCGAGCGGTTTTCTCTGTCCCCCCCCCAACCACGTGAGCCGGTCCGCACATCCAACCAAGACCGTCCCTCCCTGTTGGCTAATATACAGAATCTACTATAATGACCCCTCTCGATTTTGACAATTACTGACGCGTATAGATCGACCCACGGTTTCCTGCCCACGTTGAAGATGTCCGATGACGTAATGTCGGATATACTCAGAATCAGTCCATGTTTCCTGGAGCTTCTTCTAGAAAGTGGGAACCCAGGCGCATATTGTAGCCATAGCAGCCCGATGAGCCACAGCCCCGTACAGGCTTCCAGTGCGTTGCTCCGTATGAATCACGGAGTGACATTATATTGGACGGAGTTGAGGATCGGCGGCTATTGGGCGCCAACAAAGACGCCGCGTGTCGCACGACCGCCGGCTTTTGAAATTTGACAAGTCGAGAAGGTCGGATGTCCAACCCGACCTGGTTAGCCCCAAGTTTAACTCGGGCAAGCCACAGGCCACCCCTCTCCTTCCTCCGCTTTCACTTCTCCCCCCACTCCTCTGCAACACGCCTGAACCAAAGTCACCAAAACTGACCCAGGATGGATCCCACCGCGTTAGCACAGATTGCCCGATCCCTGTATGTGCTGCTGTTCTCTCTCGGTTATTGTGACTGGTTTAAGACGCGAGCCTTTGCCCGGTCATTAGCGGAGTGATGAAGGCGTGTTCCGCAGCGATTTTTTATACCAGTACTGGGAACTAAACCTTCGACCAGTCTCTGAGGTTCACCGGAATCACGTTAACGCTTTATGACTACCTGCTTACGCTCGACGATGAGGTGGAGTAGCGAAGTTCAACTCCCTTCGCCTCTGTCTCCTAACATCCCTCTCAAAGATCAAGTACATCTGGAGAGGTCACAAGACGTGGAGTTCGTTCCATCATTCGTACAGAGTGTATCGAGAGAACTGACGAACAAACCATGTGACAGTCTTCTACCTTTATAGTCTGGTGCGCCTCCCAAGGTCAATTGTTCCGCAAGATCTCTGACGTGAACCGCTATGCGATCGATAGTACCGGATCATGCTCACTGCGCTTCGGCTCTGGGAGATCCACATCTTGACTGGCCAAAGAGATTCCAGGGTCAGTCCGAGGGAAATTCGCCTCTACCCCAGCGAATCGTTTTAACCTCCGTTTCTTTCGATCGAATTTGTTCACAGACCGGGTAAGAGGTCCAACCGGTGCTCGCATGGACGAGATGTGACGATTTTGTGCTGACACCTAGTTCCCCTCACCCAGGTGCATCATCGCGTTTTATGTCCAAGTGGTCATCGGCGTACTTTTGATGTTTTTTTCGGACATCTTCCTCGCGTTGAGGTACGCCATGCTCATCATCGCCTGCCCCTCCTGACTGACCATTACGATTTCAATTCAGGGTATACGCGCTGACCCTCAGAAACAAGTTTGTCGCGGTATACTTTGGGAGCCTAGCGTTGACGAGATTCGCCGTAAACCTCGCATCACCCTTTGTCAAGCCTGTGGGGTACCTCGACTTGCCCCCAATCCCGATCGAGACTTTCAATTTGTGCCTGATGCTTCCGCGGTTCCAGTTCAAGTTGGTTCCATACACGATTGCTACTGTGTTTGGTGATTACCCGTGTTCATTCTCTGGCGTAAAAATTCCGACGATCACTGATCGCGAGGAATATCTAGACGTATCCGCGTTCATCGTTGTTGCTTGGTGCATCTTCCACAATATGAGAGCGCTCAAAATTTCGACGGTGATTCGTACAATCGCCACGGATACCACAGTATATTTCGTCGTCATGGTCGCAGTGCAGGTCTATTCCCAGTTGTCTTATATTTTCATGGAGGTATAGTCACTCCCTTCCGAATCACATTCCATCTCGTGGTCGTTAATTCAAACACCCCAGGGTCTCAGCCAACAATTCTCGTTCGTGTGAGTACGCTATCGACCTGAACAATCAAAATCCGCAGCTGATCGTCTCCACCTCACACAATGAAGTGCATATGCGATGTACGTTCACTCCGTCGGCCCCCGTTACAAGCAAGCTCACCTCCATTGCAGCATCAACCCGGTATTGACCATGAGGTTCGTGATCTCGCTGAAGCGGGCTGCGGATCCAGAGGGCGGGCACGAGTGGCGATTGGAAGATTTCAGTTCCGCCGACTTCTATAGCAATCCTTCATCCGACACGCGGGTAGCGACCGTTTGCGAGAACATCGAGATGGATCCCGTCTACCCTCCGACTGGCCGACTAAAAACCCATCAGCCTTGAGTGGCGCATCAGGACGGTCGGCCATTACTCACGTAGTGTAGGCCTTTGTTGGTTTCATGATGAATCTCGTTCTCCCAGACGCAAAAGATCTTACGTTTTGTCGCTGGTTATTTAATAACACTGCTTTGACCCTTCGTCCGGCACGGTTATCCAATTCGATGGTTAGGCTGAGGTGGCCCTCCGAGAACTCGGTGGGTGGGTGTTGGCGACCGCGCATCGAATTTGACCGAATATCGAAGCATAATGTGGTTGAGTACAAAGACAATAGAGGATTGCTTCTACTCCTCATCGACATCCTCACCATCCTCAACGTCGGAAACCATGACGTTCCATTCCGGGAACTCATCCTCCAACTTGCACTGAACCAGCGTCACCTACTGCCTGAGCTTAAACGCCTCTTTCGGCTGCACCAACTGCTGCGTACAAACCACCATGACAGACTCGAGCCGAACGCCTCGAGAATCCCTTGCTTTCGCCATCTCCCACAACATCTTGAGACAAAACCGTTTTTCCAGATGGATATGGAGGGTGAGGTCCGTTAACCATGGGCAGAGGATAACCCCGCGCGGGGTTTTGTCAGGGTTCAATGCCGCGAAGAAGAGCAGGTTGTGGCATTCTGTTAGCGTGAGAGTGCGGAGGTTGTCCATGCGGCAAAGGACTTGGTAAGGAGGGGATTCCACGATATTCATTTGTGGTGAAACGGCGTATTGCGTAACTGCCAGCCTTTGAACCCTCGAGGTGTCGAACATGATCACGGATTGCAACATCCGAGCGTTCACAGTCACCGGACAGTGTTCGTACCCGTGCTCCCCTACCCATTTGGCGTTTACGCAGTGCCTTCCGCTTGGTCCGTACAGTTGGATGGATTTCGATTTCCCGTGTAAGCCTACGCTGATCTGGGTGATATTGGAGATGTGCCTGAAGTTCGCGAGGGATTTTGGGTGGTGCTCCTGGATGGGAATCCGGTCGTTGGTGAGGTTGAACATCATCGTCATCAGTGCGTTTGGTCGGATCGAGATGTGGTCCAATAAGGTAGAATATGGGAGAGGGCCACCGACAACAAACTCCTCCAAGCGAGGTATGGAAATCACCCGCTCGGGGGGAGCGTCGCAGAAGTTCGGCATTGAGCAAATCAACGAAATTTTGCGGAGGAAAGGAGCGCTCTCGAAGAAATTGAGGAGAGTGGTGACGGAGATCCCGCTTTCTGGAATGCGATTGAGGGAGAGCGATGTAAGGTTGGGCAGGTTGTTCCAGGGTAGGCCAGCGACTCCTTCGAGCTCCAGCGTTCGCAGCAACGAGAAACTCCCGTGGAAAAGCGCAGGGTCGAGGACGGGAGCGTGAAGGCACCGGATTACAATCGATAGGTTCTCAAGAAGCGGGACGGGACATGAAAAGTGGGTGGTGATATCTGGGAGGACGTCTTCCATGAGTCCCGTGACAGTGAGGAACTTGACTCGGTCGATGTGTGGTACCACCTGAAGGAGGGCGTCATTGCGGTAGGAGATAGCCGGTTTCTCTTGGTCCTTTTTGAGGGTAATCTCCAGGGGTGAAGATTTAGAAGGTTCGAGATAGGTGTGAGTCTTGTTAACGTCCAGGCAATCCAAGCGATTCCACAACGAGGGACGTGACGTGAAAAGCTCTCTCCAGCCATGACACACGTGGGTCAACTTGATTATCTCTTTATCCCTCTGACGGTGGTTCCAGTAATCCGGAATGAGGGAAAGGATGTCCGGGGATGTTTTGTTGATCAGTGCGAATGCGTTCTTCATGGATCGGATCAGGCTGAGGACCTCTAAAGCGGTCTCCTCGAGGGTGTCGACCTAAAGCGCCAAATAAGCTTTAAGCTCCCTGCAATGATATCGACCTTCTTTGACTTCACCTCTGCCCGGTTCATAGTCGTCGTGACCCTGCAGAATCCGTATTTTAAAATTTTGGTGGGTCGTGGTTACGACCCCCGACGCACCTTCCGCCAGATGTGATACCTTGTATCTTCTTCTTAGTTGCATAGAGGAGCTGTGATATGGAGAAACTTCTGCCGGGGTAGAATTCCTTACCGCCGTTAGGAGTAGACGCCATGATGGGGTCTGGGGACTGATGTACGTTCCGTGCAAGATGATCGTCACGAGTGAAACCTTTCGATTGTGTTCAACATCCGTTGATACTTACTGGGAGCAAATCTAACAAACATTGATATATGCCAGTCGGCTCGGAGCGAGCGAGAATTGTGATAGTTGTTGCCGCCGGTCTCACTACCACGTCCAGAGAGGATGGTAGTGGAACTCGAGCAGTGGATTCAGGAAATTGTACCTCCCGTGACTACCACCCATCCTCGTGAGCCACGGCCCCACTCTAGGGTTGATCATCTCCGTCAGCCAAGGACGGTGGAAAGATGTAAGATTCGCCGGGAACAGATTTACGTAGGTGGGCAGGCCTGACCGTGCTCGGACTTTGCCGGATTCGTCACGGTCAGTCCCTTACCGCCACCCTCTCCCCACCACTCAAGATCCCAATTTTCTACCACACATCATGCCGCGAGCTGAAGGTGAGTTCAGCCCCCTCTCTACCCGGTCGCAATCTCTCATGGGAGTCCGTAGTTGGAACACCCAAGCACCTCGCCAACAAGATGAAGTCCAAGGGACTTCAGAGACTGCGATGGTACTGTCAAGTCTGCCAAAAACAATGTCGGGACGACAACGGATTCAAGTGTCACATCCAATCCGAAGCGCACCTCAGACAGATGCTCGTTGTTGGAGAGAACGCTGGCCGACACATTGCGGATTACTCTGGACAGTTCCAGCACGATTTCGTTCAGTTGCTCTCACGGAGGTACGTACATCTCGCTTTTCTCTGTTCTGGCTGTTTTTTTACTCTGTCGGTAGGTTTGGCACAAAGCGCGTCAAGGCAAACAATGTGTACCAAGAGTTCATTCAAGACAAACACCACCAACATATGAACTCTACGCGATGGGTTACGTTGACCGAGTTCGTGAAGCACCTGGGCAGAACTGGAGTTGCGCGGGTGGATGAGACAGATAAGGGGTGGTTTCTTGCCTGGATAGATAACAGCCCGAAGGCGTTAGAGAAGCAGGTGCGCAGTCGCAATTCAGAGGTCCACTGATAATGCGGATGGGCTAACTGCTCGTCCTGTTGTAGGAGGCCGCACTCAAGAAGGAGCGCTCGACGATGTCAGACGAACAACGTGAACGTCTGCTGATTGCCGAACAAATCGAACGGGCGAAGACTGGGGGGGAGGAACCAGGTCCCTCAGGTTCCGGCTCCTCGGAATCACCCCCGCCAGTAGAGGAAGGCCTGAAACGAGAGGAGGGTGCGGAGAAGGTCGTCTTGTCGTTCTCCTCCAAGCCCGCCGCGACAACGATCCCTTCCGTTGGCCTGAAGCTCAAGGCGAACCCGCTGAAACGGCCAAACGTATTCAAAACTGCCACCTCAAGTTCTACAACCTCGGCTTCGACCTCCGCTAACACGAAGCGACCCGCTCCTCAAAGCGCAGCAGAACGGCTCATGTTCGAGGACCAAGAACGGAAGCGGAGGAAGATGGAGCGAGAAGCGGCTTGAGGATGGTCTTCTGTTTTCTCTCACACCGACTTCCGTCTCACCGGCTCATACTCGTGTTTATCCCTAGTCCTTTGTATCGCTACCCTATTTCCCCTTGTATTTATCCCCGATTCGTGCAGATACAGTGCAGCGTGCAGCTCAGCCTTCGTTTGTGCTGAGGCTCCTACAAAATGCAGACCGGCTCATGCAGCGGAAGTGGGCGGGCACCGGTAACCTCGATATTTACCACACCCTCACTGTGGCCGTCTAGTCCTGGCTGATCCATTGCTTCAAAAACTACGGACCTCAAGCCAGTGCCAGAATGGAGGCCAGTCTTGCACTCCTCGCGCTCAGCGATGGGAAATGAACATCTAATGTTGACAACCCCGAACATTTGACCCTACAAGGACTTGGATGGGACAGAATGAAAAGGGCGCAGCGTGTCTGGGAGTCAAATTGTCCAGCACCGGCGATTTCCGATCGGGTCCGATCGGGGGTAAGATGACTCCCTTTCCAGCCGTAGAGTCTACCGTACCGTAGAGTCGCGCTCGGTTCGGTATTGCGTTCTGTCTTGACCGTTCCCCTCGCCACGTTCAGAAAACTCGCTCTGCAAAGCTGCTTCGCGCGATCCTGAACGATTCCTGCTCTGTGTTTTGATTCCTTCATCTCCTGTAGAGTGACCAAGCGGCCGGCAGATCGCGGGCACCTAGGAGCAGCCCGTTGCTGGGGGGGGCAGAAACGGTGCCAGGGGGGGCCGCTCCACGCACTTGTGGACGATCGGGGGAAACTTTGGGCGTACGCGCACAGTTAGCTTATATCCCGAGTTCGAACTGTTCGCCCATGTTCGTTGGGTTATGTATCTACTGTATCAATAACTTTTTGCAAAATCCCCACCAAGAGAGAACGGGGAAAAAACGGGAAAACGCTTTGGCTAGGTAATCCATATTTGGAACCGTGCGTCATCGGGCTCCACAGGCAACGTGGCCACCCAGGACTGTGGGACAATTGGACTCCGCCCCCACCTCTTTCACCGCCACTTGCTCTCATGACCGTCGACGAAACCTTATCAACAACTGATCCCCCGGCTGATCATCTTAGCGCCACGACTGGCCAAATCCGACAGGTCGATGGCCGCTGGGAAAGGTTGTGTTCGAATTGCGAGGAGTGGATCGGGTTAGGCCCCAAAGGAGGGAACAGCTCCTTCGTCGCCCATCAGAGGCACAAACGGTGTTGGCGAACGAAGGAACGGAAGGCCCGCCAGGAAGCGAAAGCAGCGCTCGAGACCCTCATGCCATCCTCTTCCACGACAACGACCTCACAATCCTGCGCAGCCGTTTTGGCCACCTCGGATTCGCTCTTCCATCCATCCCCATCTCCTACTCCATTCCCACCCCTTCTCACCCCCGGGCCATCATCCAGTATTTCGACCACAGCCCACACCACGTCACTGTCAACAAACCCCACATCTTTCCACATTCCACCCCCCACCACCGCTTCGCATGTGCCTCGACACAGCGATGAAGTTACCGTTCGTCTCCCCTGTGAAGGCATCGAGTTTAAATGGGAGTATGGAAGCCTCTTCTTGTCATATCCACTTCAATATCATGAAACCGGTAGTCCCACTTGGTCTTTGGACGGCATTGGAGAACAAGGCAGTTCCCACATGATCCGCCTTCGTTCCCATTCTTGCGCCCGACTCCGAGACCCCCCAATGGAAGCCTGTCTCCAGTGCACGAACATCGTCTCCTCTCAATCGTTCCAGAACATGTTGAAACACGTCTCAAAGGACCCACTCCCGAACACTCCATACATATATTTCAATTGGGCGCAACTCGAGTCGAAGCTGAGGTGTACGAAATGGGAGTTGCAGTTGGAGCGGAAACAGGTTTGGTTGTCTGTTGAACATGGGTCTTCTATTTTCTGACCTTCATCTGCAGAACTGCGCATTCTACAAGAAGATCCAGCGGTTGACCCGGAAGCTCAACGACTATGAACGGCTATGTTACCACATCTCTATGTCTGACTACAAAAATGTCAACCTCGTTTTACGGACATCGCTCAAAAATGGTTCCTCGCCCGGTGCGATGGTCGCAAAGCTTCAACTTGCTATCCAGGGGGCATACACCCCTCGCCCCAGTGTTGACGAACAAGCCCTTGATGTCGGATACCTTGTAAAAGCGATCGGAGGGCCGAGGCTTCTATTCGCTCTCAATAGGTGTCTTTCGCTACCGTCGTACCACACAATTGACCGCCACCGAAAAGTTCCTCATCTCATCCCCTCAATCCTCTCACCCACACCCCTTGAGATCTCAGAAAATATTTCCACGTTCTTCAACCCGAAAGAGCGACCCACATCCTCCATTGCCGGCCACTCCCTTCTCATCGACGGTGTGGCGCTAGAGGAGAAGTGTCGGTGGTTGCGTTCCTTGGATAGCATCATTGGTCTGTGCCGAGAGCATGCGGGGTCGCTTGACCTTCGAGTCCAAAACCTCCAGTCCATTACCTCAGTCCAGGAAGCCCTCAATCAAGACAAACCTCGGGCCCACTACGCCTCCGAAGCCACCGTTGTCGCGATCGGTCCTTTCCGGTCATCAAACTATTCCGCCATCCCGGTGGCCCTATCCGGGAGTTGTAAGGGTGAAACTGGAGATGGAATGGCAAGGTGGCTGAAAGATGTCATTCATGCGTGGAGAGATCAACCCTCTGGGGCGGCCACCCACGGTCCCATCTGGTCGATCGCCACAGACGGTGAATCCACCATGAAGGCATGTCGGTTTCGTCTCTGCATGTCCCAGGCTCTCCCCCACTCCGATCCGCTTTACTCTCTACTCAAAAATCTCACTGGTCTGAACCTCCAGACGGGTGAGGGGAACGTAACCATGACATGTGACCCAAAGCATGTGATGAAACGTAAGTCCGCCACAGTAACTCGTGTATTTCTGAGGTATTGACCGTACACCAGGTTTTGCCACCCTCCTGCGAAACTCTGATGGTATTTTAGTCAATCGCTCAATTGGGAACAAAAATCACATTCGATCTCATCTCATCCAACTCCCGGAAACCGACACCAAGATGGTTGAATCTCTGGTGGACCCTGCTGACAAGCAGAACGTACCGAAGGCCGTCGCGCTCATCCAGTTAATCAGCAAACTCCAAACACTCGACACAGCGGCTTACAATCCATCCCAAGTAGATGAACACGAGACCCTCACTGCAATTGGAACAATATTCTCAGCATTCATGAACCCTTTCATCGATGTCAACATGTCCCTGGCAGAGCAATTGACATCCCTGTCGAAGTACTCCCACGCACTATTTGTTCTCTACGCAAAACATTCAACCGACTTCATGACCTCCCAACTCTATGCGGATAGCCAAGCGATTGTCAAGGACATATTTTTCTGTGTGGCCAAACAGCAAATACTCGACCCCACAGCTGACTTCTACATCATTCTCTGTGGCACCGATCGCCTAGAGGTCGGCTTTTGTCTCGCTCGAACCCAGACCCATCACCGTAACTTTGACATGTTGGACCTTGCGAACAAACTTGCCACAAGCTCACTTATTGACTCGGTCTATTTACGGAACCCACAGCTTGATGCCGGGTCAAGGAGGTTGAAGACGTCGGGGGCGATCGGGGTTGACCATGTAAACCCCAAGTCATGGAAAGGGGACGTTTCTGTCGGGAGGGTGTCGTTGCAGGTTTGTTGGGAGGAAGGGAGGAAGCAAGCCATCGCTTTCATCTCATCTATCTATCCTGAGGACCCTGCTCCCGACTTCGACACATTGTTTGAACATCCCCATCACGACCTTCTCCGACCCGAAGGGAGATACATCGGCATTTCGAACGAGTTTGATCCTTCACTCGTCGACGATTCCTCCCAGACGCACGAGCCAACTCCCCGCAACACCGGTGGACCTCCCGTTTCGACGGCCACCACAGAGCTACCCGCAGATCCAGATGTTGACAACAGCAGGATTTGTGGACCTACCCCCGATGGAGACGACAACGACGATGACGACAACGACAACGATGATGAAGATGACGGAAAAAGCGAAGGCAAGGTGGTTGATGAAGACGGGTGCAGTGATGACGAGGGTGGTGGGCTGGAGGATCTTCTCCCCGACTCTGTTGACGAATCACTGGATGGTTTCCTCGCTAAACCTGAGGAGTGGCTTGAGGTTGATGGACAACAGTACCACAAAGGATCACTGATTTCCCAGTACCTGAAGGCCAACCGATCTAAGAAGGCTGTTGAACGACTACTCCGCGTTCGTGGCATCACGCCAAACGATTTTCAAAAACACCACCCAGCCCCCCTGATTGGCGAGGATAACTTCCAGGTCGGTGACCTTTCTGCCACTCTGGTCCGGACCGGGACGGCCGTGTGCCTCGTTATATTCCAAGCAATAGCTATCCGCAAGGAACGATCTACTCACCACATCATTGATGCCGAAACTTTGGCCAAGCACGATTCTGGCTATCGGGTCGAAGGCCAAGTGCTGCACCTCGTTCAGAGTCATCCCGATCTGTGGGCATGGCCACCACATAGCTTCCTGAAGGTCTCGAAGCCAAAGAAGGGATCACAACCTCATAAGTCAGGCATCCGAGACTTCGCGCTCACGGTACAGGGACCACTATGCTATCGCCTCAGCCAAGACATTACCCTGACATCCCAGGCCCTCCCCGCATCAAACCTTGGTTCTGGGCCCTCACGAACATGGACGTTCGATCATTCTCACCTGCGAGACCTCGCCGAACACATTTGGACGGAGTTCGTACCAAAGGATGTGCACCCGAATGAGATACCTGACAAAGTTGAGACTTTGCCTCGTGTCTGGGACTTGGAGAAGTTTCCATACAAGGACCGATCTGGTAAACGGCTTGATTTTGATTTGGCCATTGGTACTGATGCACACAATGTACTCAGGAATGGACGCATTTACCATTGACCATGTCGCGCTTACACCGCCCAATGCCCCCGACCCCAACATCACGCAAGGATGCCCTCTTTGCAACAACAAAATGAAACTGAAACAGCTTCGGGGTCATATCGGACGGCATATCCTGTTCCATTTACGGGGGATGGAAGAGAATATTGCACAAAAGGTTCGGGTGTTGGAAACATTATGTGGGGTCCGGATACTCACTCGTTTTCAGATCGGTCGCAATCCTTGTGGATTCTGTGGTGCCAGCGGGTGCACTACTCGCCTCGTGGTTCAGGGCGGAAAGCAGCGGGTCGAATCAAACTGCCGTTTCTACTCTCCCTTCAAGTATGGCTCGGCGAAAAAGCCTACAATATCATCACCATGCACGAACGTTCCGATCTATTGCCCACACTGCAAAGAAACAATTTGGAAATACAACGCAGCAGACCACATCAGCACTACCCACCACGAACTCAGCGCGGGTAATCTCGACAAACGCCTCATGGTCGATATCCAGGTCCAGGTCCAAGAGGAGCGGTGGATGAAAGTCCCTCCCGAGCTCACAGATCGCTACCGCAGCGAACACAACGATCTCTGCCTATCAGGAGAGGATCTGGCAGTCGTTGAGGGAGAGGTCGAGCAAGAGCGCGAGCATACGAAGAAGCGTTCTCGTCATAACACGTGCAATTCAAAGAATAAAAAACAACGTCATTAGGTAGTCTAGTAGCGGAGCTAAAATCCACATTGTTTTCAAATTGGCACCCCGGGTCCTCATTGGGTTTCCTTTAATGGTAACGGATTTTGTGGAACTAGTCTTAGTGATTTTGCGACCTGCCGGCCGCTTGAGAGTGACTGGATATGGCACAAAATAACCACGCTAGGTATGTGCAGACTGAGACTTCGAGACATTGAACCTGACGCTGAGCTGGTGCTGCAATTAGAGACAACGAGGACAACGGTCCAACCGTTTCGAAGGTGCGCCAAAAGCAAAGCACTCATCCCGTATATCTGTGACTTACGATTGTTTTTGTAGGCCATCGCAACGGCGAACCCACCGGAGATAGGGGCTTTGCCGAAGATCCCCTCCCCAGAGTCAATTCAGCACCCCATAAATCGACTGCCGGAGGACATCTTCGTCCTGATCCCCTGCTTTTTTGAAAGGGAATACGGGGTCCGCAACAGGGTCCGCGTGAACAAATCCCTCATCTCCATGACACACGTCTGTCAGTCGTGGAGGAACACGCTACTCTCCACCCCGAACCTTTGGACGTACATCGATTTCTCCGTCTCTGAGTCGAGACTAGCAGAGTGTTTCCTTGCCAGGTCCGGCCCAAATCAACTCCTCGACGTCTACCAATACATCAATACAGCGGAGGACATGGAGCCCTTCCTCCCAGTCACGCTCCGCAACATCCATCGCCTCCGGCGGCTGGAGATAACCTGCTACCACGAGCACATTCGGGATACCTTGGCACAACTCACGGAACCGGCACCAGAGTTGAAATACCTCACGATCGCGAATAACACCCGTATGAAGGAGGATTTCGGTTTTAGTGTAGGGGACACGAAACTCCCCAACACCATTTTCGGAGGGCGCTTCCCGAAACTCGCCACTCTCTCGTTGCGATTTGTTCTCCCGGACCTTCATAATATCAACCTCCCCTCCCTCACGCGGTTTAGCTTCACAACGAGAGCTAATGTATCTGTTCAGGACCTGAAATCCTTCTTTCGGCGGTGCCCTTCACTCGAGTTCGTTGAAATTCACCTCTCAGACTTTGCCAGGCGGCCCGTGCCTCCTCCCGAAGACCGGGTTCGCCTCACTGCCTTGAAGGAACTCAGACTCGGCTCCGCAACCTGCACCCACGGTCTTATCAACCACCTCACCATCCCATCGTGCACAGAGGTGATACTGGAGGGACAATTTACCGGGGAGGAATTCAATGACATCCGCCAGCCTGCTGCGCAGATCCTCCCATCCTCAATCGACCATCTCCCCGTGACGAGTGGAATCACAAAAGCGGTCGCGATGCCAAATTCGTGTATTCTCTCAGGACCGAATGGGAACCTCAGGTTCTGGTGCACCGGAGTTCGTACAAATTTTGACGCAGAATTTTTCACCTCGTTCTCCCCAATCTCTGCCTTGGACATCAGAGAGCTCTGGATTGGGCACGAATCCACACGTCCCCACGCCAACAGCAGGCCTTGGGACCCAACTGCTGCGAAAGTTTCTGGCGCATTTGGTGTACTGACGGAGGTGGAGGACCTGACCATCGTCGCCTGTAAAATGGGGTCGTTTTCATCAGCGCTTGTGGCGACGGCGGACGATCGTGTTCCCCTTCCAAGATTACGGAGGCTAACGGTCTTTGTTGGAGAGTATCCTTTAGACGTCCAGGGTCTTATTGAATGCGCGAAGACAAGGAAGAAGCATTCCCGTTCACTTGGGGAGGTGACCATCGTTGTCGAGAAGCCGAAAGCAGAATTTGCCGACGGGGTGGCAAAGTTGTTGAAGGAGTTTGTGGGGGAGTCGAAGCACCGCGTGGGTACAGCTCCCAGGTTGTCCTGGCTTGGTGAAAACCGCGAACCGTGAACGAAAACCGCCCTACGATCTGCCGGAGTGCGGGTTCCCAAATTTTGGTTTGCTTCTTGATTAAGGTGGCGTTTGCGGTGACGACCTTGCTTTGTTAGTTTCAGTTGTATTGTTCCTCCATCCTTTTGTTGCGAAACATATTCCTTTCCATTGCCCACCGATCTGTGAAGGAGGAGGGAAGACTATTCGTGTTTGTCCGTGTCTCGTTTCAATATTGTCGCGCGAAAGGATTCCGGTCCAATAACGCACAGGCAGACCACTCGTCAACATCATATCTTTCTAGCTCGCACTTGAACCCAACACAACCCCAGACCGTAAGCATCTTCACCCTCACCCTCACCCTCTCGTCCAGCCCTCCATCAGTGGCGCACTTGGGGCTACATCGAGCAACCGACCGTTCCTGAACGTATCCTTGCGGACCTGCGCGTTGAGCACCGTCCTCGACCACCGCCCAGACCAAACTCAGTCACACACGAGGTATCTTTGCGTTGGAAAGATCGCTTGGCCTTGACGCTGACCGCGTTCTTGAACAAGAAAAACTGAATAGGGCACGAAGGGATCTAGATTATCCCAATTTTTGTAGCAGAGAGGCGGTCGACCCCACGGAACGTCCCGATGGCGGATCTGGGTTTCTCTACGGTGTACAGTCAGGGATCCCGATTAATAGCCGAAAGCAACGACAGCTGCCACACTCACATAATTATTCGACCAGGTGTTCTCTCTGTTATCTCCGGCAACAAACTCCCAATAAAACCACTCTCGCCACACGTTCCGCCGTTCCGTGTCACGCGCGAGGTCATCGGTCATCGAGCGAACTGAATGATGGTTTAGACTGCCGCCACGACCAACTCAACGCTCAGTGAATTGAGCCGAAAAGTCGCCTCTCTTAGTATTGTCGCCACAGAGGGGTCGAGGGAAATCGGCAATGGTTCGCCTAGAGATGGAAGTAAGCCATTGGTACAGACGCGAACGCTAAACGGGCGTACAGGAGTTCCCAGCAACATTGAGGAACACGAGCTCGAGGGTATGGGAACACCCCTCCACCAACCCGGTTACCGGTGTCGAATTATTTCCTTCCATAGTTTGGTGACTTGTAGTCTCTGGGAAAGAGAGCCACGTATGAAGACAGTGTCCTGTGCTTGTCGCCCAAGCAACCCTCCCCTGTAGCCAACCTCTATTGCTCGGGTCGGGTCGTTTAGGACGGATGCATCTGGTGGCTGTAAAGTGGATCGTGATTGGCACTTGGGGCGTGGAACAGCGGGAAAACCCGAGTGACGAGTCACGGTGTATTTGTGGTATGCGAAAGAGACAGGTTGTCATTCGAGCCGTCGGACTAGGTCTGTACCCAAAACCTAACGACGCGCAAATACAAATTTACTCTCGCAGGGAGCAGACGGTGCGATGATACCGTCTCGCGGGAATTCCATAGAACTTTCACCAAAGTCAGGTTTAGCAGGGACGTGGGCGGGCCGTCCTCGAGAACGTAATGCGTCGGCGATCCAATCACGGTTGGTCCGAGTCCCTGCGAAGGACACTGTGGTACGAATCGCGGAATTCCCTGGCCAACTACACTGGGAGCCTTCGAGTCGAACCAAGGGAAAAACCACTCAACCCCAAAACAATCCCATCCGGAGCCTCTCGCTCTGGCATCCAGCGAAAGGTGACAAGGGATCGTCCAGCCGGCAAAGGATCGGATGTCGAAATGTCCAGAGTTTTGAGCCGAGCTTCCACAAACGGATAGAGCCGGAAACAGGGATTGCAGGCCACGAGAAGTGCGGCTACCGGAATTGTCGAGTATCTAGGGTAATTGAAGCTCAAGCGCTCACGAGCGGTGGTGGTTTGGGTGACGTGAGAGGCAAGCACGTGCTCTGGCTCAACCATGACTTGGGGGTTGTTTTTGCCTGTTTTCGCGCTCTCCCGATCCTTCCGACCGTCATCGCCACCGTCATCACCCTCGATTTTTCGTGAACCGTCTGAAGGCTTTCAGTCTTCTCAGCAGTACACGCCCATTCGTCGTCGTTGGGGGTGAAATTGGCCACGAAATCCCGGCTCGCCCCACTGCGTCTCGCAGTCTAACTGGGTTCCACGAGCTGTCCACGTAGTTTCCATGCCAACTAACCTCCTCTGCGTTAAACTCGCCACGGCTACACAGATTCGGTGTAAAGGGTCTAGATACGGGCACCTTGACTAATTATCTTTGCCCGGATTCTCTCCTCGAGAAGCCCAGAGATTGCTTCTGACCCAACGAACGGGGACACATGCGTTTACCTCTCCTGGCTACCTTGTTTGGACATCCTGTCACATCGGTGTTCTCCCCTTGGGATGGTTTCCCTCCTGCCAAAAATACATCTGCTTCCTCAGTATAGCAGAGAATCTTCCTGTCGTGTCGCGGTATACCGACTTCGATGCACCCTTCGCGTTGCCGTCATTCGTTTCGACTGCATCAGACCCTTGGGTACACGCGTAAATCCACCAACGATCTGGATGGCTTTTGCGGATCTCCAGCAGGCACTAACCAAGAAGTAAGATTTCTACTCTCGACGAAACCTTGGAGGGGGGAAGGCGGCGGCCACGCTTTGCGAAGTCAAGATGATGTGACGGTATGTCTCATGTCCACGTGGACAGCGCGATCCTTATTCGTAAGATGAGTGCGGGTCGGGGTGACCGGTTTCCCAATCCGGCTACTAACTTTATTGGGTTTATCCCCGGCGGTGGGCGGAGGACGTGGAAGGGATCAAAATACCGTTTTAGACTTTTCTTTCCCCGATCGCGCTTGCTTCCCCTGCTTCCTTCATCACATATTCGCGAGCTATGCATCGGTACGGTTTGTCCTCCGCGCACTGTTCTCTCATTTATCGACCAGATCACCGCAGTATCTTACGGGCGAGATCTTGTTGGCAAGTGAGTCCTCGGGTTCGAAGCTCGGGGGAGGGGGACGTGGTCCATCGACTTTGTGGCGCTGTGGGGCCGACGTCATGGTCGCCTCGTGGGATCCGTGACCACGCAGCCACGAGGCTTGGTTATACAGAGGAACGAGGAGCAGGAGGAGCAGATCTATCGAAAATACCGCACGGCAGGAACATACCTTCCCTCCGGGGCCGAGGAGCTCCGGTTATCCAATGGTTGGATATTCGGTGAATATGGTTAAATGCGCCGTAATTAAGATGCAGGTGCGATCTCCCTCGTTTTTGACGTCGCTTCCCTCAGTTCCTGTCCAAGCCTTCTCCCGCCGCATCGCTTGAGGGTATACTCTAATCTTCTCCCGGACGGACTGGAGAGGAAAACAATTTAACCCAATGCGGTCGAGGAGAACCCTTGATCGATGGTTCTCTTTCTGGTATGAAGCGGGAGACTTTGATCTGGAGAATGAGCACATATGGTCTCCCATTTTCGTTCCCCGATGGCTCGTACTTAAACCTCCCTCCTTTCTTTCAACCGTCGACCAGTCCTCTCCTTCACCCCCAATCGTCTCCATGAACGCCCCAACCGAGTCCGCGACAGCCTTCGACGTGCCCTGCGCCAGGAAAACTCGGTGTGAGAACCGATGGACGGCAGCGGAAGACAAGATCCTTCTCGCTCAGGTTCTCAAAGGTACTCCTTTCTGCAGCTCCAGACCCTTGTAACCCCACTGACGTCTCTAAAGCCAACGGCCACTCGATTTGCTGGAGATCTGTAGCTGCCGCTTTGCCAGGGAGGAACAACAAGTCCTGCCGGAAGAGGTACTTTTGTCTCTCGTCTTCAGATTTTCCTGTCGATAAACCTCGTACCTTTTTACAGGTGGATCCATTCCTTGAATCCTGGTTTGCGAAAAGGTGGAGAGTGTGTCGTAAATGCATTTTGTTGCCTAACCACCACCACTCATCACAGGTAGATGGTCGGCTGCTGAGGATGTCGCCCTCACAGCTGCGATCGAGGTCCACGGGAAGCACTGGTTCCAGGTCGCCCGAATGCTAGGCAATGGGCGGACAGACGATCAATGCGCTAAGGTACGTCACCAACCAATCGCGCACCGGTGTCTCTAATCTACCTGCCGTAGCGATGGAGAGAAGCCCTCGACCCGAAGATCAGACGAGGGCCTTGGGGCGATCACGAGGATGACAAGCTCATCGCGATGTTTCAGATCCACGGCCGTAAATGGAACGACATCGCTACCTCCCTCGACGGTCGACCACCGGTCCAGGTGTGTTCACCTTATTCCTAACTTGTCAGAAACCACCTGACGGGTGGCATCCAGTGTCGTAATCGTTGGCTCAGCCTCGTACGGACCGGCAGGATCGTGGACGGTGCCGCTGTGAATCCAGAGCTTCCCGAAGTCCCGCTCTCCTACCCGCCAACTCCCGGGCCTGAGGTTCGTTCCAATCCGTTCCGGCTGTTGACTAGGCTCTGATTTTTACCATTCATAGGCCCCTTACCCGCCCACGTTTGAGGGCAACTTCGCGTCCGGTCACTCCCGACTTCGCAGGACTTCGTTGGGAGACCATCAACCGGACGCTTCGTACGATGAGACCGTTGGACAGCTCCAGCCATACACCCCCACTTACCCTGAGATTCAATGCCGCGACCACCGCATGGATCCTGTTGGTCCAGACTACTATCCTCCCTTCCCCTCTGCCAACTATTCCCCGCCTCCGCACGCCCCCACCGATGAGGCCCAGTCCGTCCCGCGACCTATTCACGTCGTCGCCCCGACCCCGGTCAACCTCGTCATACAGACAAACTTCACCCACGTGGAGCATAATTACTATTACGCCGCCAGCCAAGAATCCGACACCTCTTCCGGTTATGGATCAACACCTCCCCCTTCTACAGCATCTTCTACCGGATCATCGTTCTCTTTCAGCTCTGCTGATTCACAAACCAGTTCCTTCGACCAATCCCAGGAGCCCACAGTTAACCGCACCTCGCAAGGTCACCCCACCGCACACACCCACTATCTTCCCTCCCAGTTTCGTCAGCAGTACGGTGTAGCCGGCGGGCACTGCTATCAACAATACTTCCCCACCGAACACGAGACTTCCTCGTATCGCAACCCCGCTGACAGGCGATTCCACCCCCATGGGGCGTACTATCCGCATGGTGATCGGCAATATCCTGACGACTACGAATCCACCGACCGCGACCGGGGGTACGAGAGCGAACCTGAGTCCGATGGGGAATGGATTGGTTGTTCGATTCAGGGGTACGGGTATTATGCCACACTGAATCAAGCTACAGAGATGTGGAGGCATCCATCGTGATTTCCCTCGGGTGTGACCAAAAGCGGTGCTGGTCCGCACAAAGCGAAGGGCTGGCAAAAACTCTTCAACATCTCCCGTCCCGACCTTTGTTTCAATTCTCTATGTTCTCTGATCCAATCGTTCGCTTTCCAATGCTTTCCTCTCAATCTGCTGCCTTCCATTGATGTTTCTTTGTCCAACTCTGTTCACTCTCGCCGTTGATCTGCACTTCGTACTCAGCATCAGGCTTCCTTTTGCATTCCCCCCGATCTTTCTAAATGTTCTGCTTATCGTTTCTGATCCTCTGTTCGCTCCGTTTCTGTTGTGTTCTTTGTTGCTGCATCATCTCGACTACTCTACCGGCCGGGGGCCTCGCACGATCTTATTGTTCCCCCATTGGGTTCCCCGCGTTAGCCACGTTGTTTGCTCTCGGACTTGCCCCAACCAGTTGCATCTTGGAGTTCACCAAAAGTGACTATCATACGAGTATACGTATCAATCATCATGTCGCCTAATGTGTTCATCAACTGAATGATACATATTTGGGCCCCGAAACCATCCTCAAACTCCAGGCTTCGAGATTCAAGAGCGGCGATGGCGGGTTTTACTTGTAAAGTGCCTGGGGGGTAGAAAGCGGCGGGTTGGACCTGAAGGAGTAAGTTTCAAAGAGCAGCCGCGTGGTGCGCCGCCGGATCATGGTGGGTACGTCCCTACCTCACCAAGTATGTTGAACGGTGCTGCGCTCCCGCCTGTGGAGAAAAATCAATGGACAGAGATGTGCATATAATCGTGCGTTGGATCAGCAAATTTTCAAGGGCCCACGTACTACAGCGTGTATCTCCACGACCCACGGAGCATCTGTTCACGCGTGCACAGGAAGTAAAACCATTGCATGCACGAGATCCGCACATTTTCCACTCGCCCCGAACAAATTGCGCGCCCCACGCGCACGCAATCGTAAGCAGTCACCCAAGGCTGCGCACCCCCTGGGCCCTCCCTGTCCGAGAGTGTATTAACCGGAACATGTAGAGGGTACATCAGCGGCGCATCAGCTTCGGTTTGGGTGTGTTGTGTTTGATCGGGATCGGGATTCCCCCCGTTCCGCTGCTTCGTCTTCACATACTGTAACTTATTCCTTCGAGGCGCCGCAGTGCGGCGCGTTTATGAGGCTGTATTGGGTGGTGTGGCTCGCTCCCCGGCGTTGTTGAGAGTTTGGCGCTTTGTTGTGGCGCGCGCCGTGTCCCGAGCCGAGGATGTGTAATGCGGGCGGAGTCTTGTATTGCACGACGAATTTGCCTTGTAACTCGCGCCGGGTACAGATCCGACCTTTTTTTATTATCATCAAGGCTTATACCGTTACAGCTACCCAGTACAAGAACAAGAACAAGGTACGGCTGGTCTTAGGGAACCATATCAACCTCGTGTAAATAAACGGGGGTGAATAAAAGATGAGTCCGGTGGCGGAGCCATGCCAAGGAGGCAGGATATAGCCTGTGTGCTATGAAACAAAGATCACGCGAGTGGATTGGTTTGGGGATGAGTTATCAAACGAAAGTGCGCCCTAGTCGGGTCAGAAACCGTCATCCTCGGTCACCCGACGCGTTGACGAACTGCGTTGAGTTCCGTTGCACAGTTTTTCTGTACTTCAACCCGGCGCCCCGTGCACCGCGCAAGTTAAACCAGACCCCGAACGACAGTGTAGCGTGTGTTCGCGGAACACGCAATGCAGTGGATATCATACAACCACTTTTTGCCTTGGCGTACTTACCCACGAGCACAAGGCCAGTCCGTGGCCTCATACGACGATTTGCCATCAGGAAAACTGCACCTCTTTTCCTACAAGAATCACGGTAACCCTAGTTGCTGAGGCTGAACGACTGATAAAGCATGAAAAAGCAGATTTTCAGTTTTCCTGATGCTGATTTGAATGGCGTTCCGTTGGTCGGGACTTGACGCGTACGCGCAACTATCCATCGGGAATCCCGGGAGGGTGTGTAGCGGGTAGGAGGACCGCGGAAAAGAAGGGAGGACGTTCGCCGGGGTGGTTGGGAGCTTCTCAATGCATGGCGCATGTGTATTGGGTAGCATCAGGAGGTGACCGGGCAACCTGGTGGGTGAATCGATGATGCAGATGATAATCCAAAACCGTGGGACAGTACCGTAGGGTGGAAGCTCGGGCGATCATCAATCTCGAAAGCTCGAACACTCCGAGTCGTCGTTCCTTCAAAATCCCGGTCAATGTCAAACTATCCCACGGGGCTGGCATTGAAACCGGTCTTGCCCGGGGTGCTATGTTGGCGAATGACCGGCAGCGCAATGTTAATGGCATGGTCACCTGTTGAGGATCATCGCCGCGATTTAGCCGTGGTTTTCTGACTCTTCCACAGACCTTTCCCTAGTAGCACCTCATTGCCAAGCCGACGGTACACT